>Ga0256405_10001152_pt1 | contig 76293 bp, 73 predicted proteins | sample RumenRJG_02DNA_FD_189096 | JGI IMG/M metagenome (GOLD analysis project Ga0256405, IMG submission 189096) | Bovine rumen microbial communities from Lethbridge, Alberta, Canada - RJG_02 | ecosystem: Host-associated > Mammals > Digestive system > Stomach > Rumen | place: Canada: Alberta... | reverse complement strand
GACAACACAAGCGGCTTCCTGACCATAGTCGTCCTACCTTCAGAACCCGATACCAGATACAGCGGGTATATGTACGTAATCACGGGGAGTAACTCATAATGGCAGTGACCGATTTGACGGGAACGAAATGGTTGTTTAACGATGTATGCACGTCCGCCGGGGCAAGTTCTAGTTTTAACATTACTTATATTTCCTCCGTTGATAATGAAGAACGGACTAGTTTATCATCACCTTACCTTGAAAGGGTTTATCGAGTATCTACGATAATGCTTGGATATAGTTCAAGTGGAACTTATATTACGAGTGATGACCTAATTTATAGTGCTGCTAGTGAAGGAGAGGGGTGGTATGACACTAGTGTTAACCCTTATGTTAAATTGTCCACTCCTCCCACAATCGAAATCACAGGCGGAACGGACGTCACCAATTCCGATTTAATCACTTGGCTAGAAGCAAACGCGACACAAATAATCGATTTGACCGCAGGTGAAACTTATAGACTTAAGGATGAGATTCAACTATTAACTTTTGATATTTATGGTAATTTCAATCTTGCATCTGATTATGTTGACCGAATTTTATTTACTAAAAAGATGAACGGGGCTCTTTATGCTCTTGGTTTTTATAATGGTTCTGATATAGTTTATGCGATTCCGTATAGTAATGTTCAAGGGTCTATAGGGTGGGGAACTGGCTATGATTTGGGTAGAATCTTGACTATTAACGAAAGTTTAGAAGTTCCAATTTCTTTTTTGGATGTTTTTGAAAAAATGTCTTCACCCGAACCATCCAACATCTTCTCCATCGGAAACCTGCCAATCGAAAACATATATTTCGGGGAGTTGCCGGTGATGAAGGTATACCTTGGGGACATCCTTATATACGAGGCCAAGCCGGTCGTTGAGGACTCGAACTTCTTACTAAATAACGGCGACTACCTCTACTGCTCCAATGGCGCAATCTTCGATACAAGGGTGATTTCCGTGGAGACCGCGGCCGGGGAGGTCGTGACCACTTGGGGTGGCGAGGACGTACAGGTATACGATGAATGACAAAGGAGGAAATGAATAATGTCAAACTTCAGATTAACACAAACCGGAACCGAACTGCAGGCCGATTTGAATAAGGTCGAGGGACTGGCCAACATCAAAACGATAGGCACGGGATTAACCCTCTCAGAAGGCGGGGAGATTTCCGCAAGCGGGGGTTCCTATGAGACCGCCACAGAGGCGGAGGTGCGTGCGTTGTTCGGAAACGGGACGACGACTACCCCGGAAACGAATACGGAAACGACACCGGATACGACACCGGAAACTACCACGCCTACGTTGATTTCGTTTAACATTGGTAGTAGCAAATCATATCAAGCCGAAGAAGGTATGACGTGGGGAGAATGGGTTGCAAGCGAATACAATACTGGCGGATTTAAAGTGATGAATGATAATATTTACACCGCAGACGGGAATAGACGTGTTGAGAACGTTACTTCTTCTACCGAAATCATACCTAATACTACATATACGGCTACATCAAGCGGTGGCGATAGCCGCTAACCAATAACCTAATTAACCCAAAAGGAGAAAATGAATTATGGTGGATTATCTTACATTCGATAGTTCCGTGACCTGCACAGTCAACGGGACGTCCGTTTCCAGTGGATATGAATTACACGACGGTGATGTTATAGTGGTGAGTGCCTCATCGGCCGGAGGTACTATTTCAGTCAACTCCGACGCAGGGCATATCAATGGGGAAACGGTTGACGTTTACGACAAGAGTATAAGCGTGAGTTACATACCGGCCTCAGGCGGTGCCGATTCTAAATAAGGAGGCTTATTATGAATACTAACCCAGTAAAGAGAGTAATCACTCAAATCACCATCAACTACCACAAGACCGCAAGCAGTTCGATAACCGATTTGACAGGCACTAAATGGCTGATAAATGAAGCACCGGAAAACGCTTGGGGTGAACCTTATAATATTTCGTTTACTTCCAATAGCCAGAATTTTGTCGCTTTATTTGCCGACCCAGATGACCTCTATGGCAGTGGGCGCGGTTTGAAATATTTTGTGACTACTCCACAAACCGGTTCCTCAAATAATTTTGAACATGCATATAACTCAAGGACTAGCACATGGTCAAATCAAGCCTACCGCACAATCGAAATCACGGGCGGGACTGATGCGACTAACTCGAATTTAATCACATGGTTACAATCCAACGCCACCCAAATCGAGGACGAAGACCCAGAACCGGAACCGGAGCCAACACCGGAACCCTCAGTTGACAAACTAATCACCTTGGACAACCTCGCAGTCTTCAAGGAAGAGGAAGACGCACTTTTGGCAACTAAGATGGCCAACCCTATGACCACGCAGGGCGATTTGGTCGTAGGTGGTACAAACGGAACTCCCACAAGGTTAGCCAGAGGCACCAATGGTCAGGTTTTGACTGCGGGTACGAACGGACCGGAATGGACAACGCCCAGCGTCGGTCTGCCGACGATAACGATTGCTGCGTCACAGGTGATTTCGCAAAGTCCGTTACAAATCCAGTTAACCGATGAACAATATGCGACAATGCAACATGGCTCGGTTATATTTGACGGCTCGGCTTTGGGTGTGCCAACCGTGGTAGCGGATTATAATGGTTCTTTAACTGATGACTCAGACGTTGTTAGTGACCTAGAATTTGTATTCATCTATAATGCAGATGGTAATTTTATTCAGTTTAATAGAATTCTTGTAAATTGTTCAACGAAAATCGCAAACATAAATTTTGGTAATACGTATCCAAAACAAGCAGTTGAAGCAGATACGGCAAGGTCAGCAACGGTATCAGATTCAACATATGCAGTTAGATATCAAGGACAACAACCAACCTCCGCAGATACGACTGGTTACCTTCTCAAAATAGCCGTCCTAAATTTTGACCCCGCTATCAAATATGATGGCTGGCTCTACATCATAACGGAGAGTAACTGATTATGGCGATTACGACAATGCCAATTGGTTTTGCAATAAATGGAGACGAGTATTATGTTAACTTAATCAAGGGGCAAACATATACGTTTCTTATCACATCGACTGGGTTGATTGTGGATGGCATCCCAGCCATATCACCGGTATACACATATGATGGTGATGGTGTGTTCTTAGGATTTGCAAACACAGAAGGTGCAACAACTCCCGATGAAGGAAACGCTGTTGGAGACACTTTTAATATTACAGCAACTGGTCCTGAAGTCAGATACTTGGGATATACTGTTGCAGTTACCCAAGAAAGACCAAAATTCTTCTTCGGCAACCTCAAAATCGCCGATATGCATTTCGGGTCGAGACATGTCATTAAGGCATACTTCGGCAACTCACTGATATGGGAGAGGGAAGTACCTGTCCCGGAAAACGCCTTGCTCGCACAAGACGGTAAGTTGTTCGCAAATGGCGGCGGATACCTGATAACCACGGAGGTCACGTTGATTACGTTCACATTTAGCGGAACGACCTACCAAGCCGAGGAAGGAATGACTTGGGGAGAATGGGTTGCAAGCGAATATAACACTAACGGATTTACACAGAGAGGCTATGGAATTTACGGACCGGGTGGCGAAGAGATTAGAGACGCACAACATTCGGTAGTGATGGAATCGGCTAAAATCGTGGCTAACGCAACATATATCAGTGGTGGCTCAAATGATTAACATAAAAGGAGAAAATGATTTATGGCAAACACAACTTTAACGCAAACTGGGGCACAAGTCCAGGCGGATTTGAACAAAGTCGAAGGCATGGCCGAAATCAAGACCGTGGGAAGCGGACTCACCCTTTCCTCTTCCGGCGAATTGAGTGCAAGCGGAGGTTCAGGCCTTCCGACCGTCGCCATCGCACAATCACAGGTGATTTCGCAAGACCCGATGCAGGTGCAACTCACCGACGAACAATACACGGCGATGAGCGAACGCTCCGTCATATTCGACGGAACCGCATTGGGGATGACCACCGTGGTCGCGGATTACATCGGCTCCTATACCGATGATAATGATATTAGGCACCTGAAATTCGCATTCGTCTACAGCGAGGATACCGACTACCTTTATTTCCATACAATCTTCGTAAACACCTCTACGAAAGTCGCTGAATTGCAGTTCAATAACACTTATCCCGCCAAAGCCAACCATGCTTATGATGTTTCTTTGGATAAATCCGACGTCGGCCTCGGAAACGTGGACAACACAAGCGACTTAAATAAGCCTATAAGCACGGCCACCCAGACTGCGTTGAACCTTAAGGCCGACAAGGCAACGACTTATACCAAAACGGAAACCGACACTTTGTTGGCGGCAAAGGCAAACAGTGCCAATGTCTATACCAAAGCAGAAGTCGATTCTGCCATAGCGACGGCGGTTACCGGGGCGATAAACGCTTCTTATTAGGGAGGAAAAGATTATGGCTCATTATCTTACATTCAGTAGCAATGTGACCTGCACAGTCAACGGAACAACAGTGTCAAGCGGATACGAATTGCACAACGGTGACGTGATAGTGGCGAGCACAAACATATATGGCGCGTCATTTGAAGTCAACTCGGCTTACTATTCCAATGGTGATACGGTAGACATTTCCGATTCTGACATTGTGATATATGCCTCAGGTGGCTCTAATGACTAAGGAGGATTTATTATGCCAATAAATATACCAGGACCAGTTATTGGGAGTTCAATCACAATCAACTATCAAGAGACAGCAACCAATTCGATAACCGATTTGACGGGGACTAAATGGTTCTTTAATAGCGAAATTGACCTTACTGGTTCGGTGGATTATAAAATTTCTTTTAATTGCGATGGGGTTAACTATATTCTTTTAGGACTTGGTCTTCTTGATGAACTTTCTTATTGGGATAGTTCTGAGCAACAAAATATTGTTTATCAAGGGAAGCAAGCCTGGCTCTCCGAAGCCTTTCGAACTATTGAAATTACAGGTGGAACTGATGCTACAAACGCAACTTTAATTTCCTGGCTTCAGGCAAACGCAACGCAAGTTGTTGAACCGGCAATAACCGATTTGACGGGAACTAAGTGGCTCATTAAAAAACCTAGTGAATTTATCGGTGTTGGTTTTGAAGAAGGGTATGTTAAAATAACTTCGGTTGATTTAGTATATAAAATGTATGCTAGTACTTATGAATCGGCTGTACAAAATGAATTTAGGATTCGACAACAATTTGATAGTTCCACAGGCTCATTTGCTGGCTGTTTATTTGCTACAGCCACGCCTATTGTTTATCCAAGGTTTGTTATATTTTGTAGTCCTTCTAATAATAGTAGTTATGTCCAGTTTCAAGCGGCTTCCGATGACACTTTAAACCTTGGTGATATTGAAACAACAATCGAAATCACAGGCGGAACTGATGTAACCAATTCCGACCTCATCTCTTGGCTTCAAGCCAATGCCACGCAAATCGAGGAAGAAGAACCCGAACCTGAACCCGAACCTACGCCATCGAACCCGAATCTTAACGACATTTTCACCGACGTCGCCAATGCGATTAGGGCCAAGACGGGCAAGAGCGACCCGCTGTATCCCGTGAACTTCGCCAATGAAATCGCCGCCATCGAGACCGGTGGCGGAGGCGTGGAACTGAATATACATTATTCGTCAACGACCGCGCCTAGCGACACATCCAAATTGTGGGTCAAGACGGACACCGAACCAGAAAAGGTTTCGGTGAGCAAGGACTTGGCTTTGGGGGCGGAGACGATTTCCACATTGGATGCAACATTGCCTACCGCAATTAGTGTTATGGTGAGTGGTGTCGTTGGGACGAAGATTTATATATTTGGTGGATTTGCTAGTGGTTCTTCAAGTGGTTATTCAAACAAAATCTATCGCTTCGACACAACCACTGAAACAATCACAACACTATCTACAACCCTTCCAGATGCACTCAATCGAACGACGAGTGGTGTTGTTGGAACAAAGATTTACATATTCGGTGGTTTAACTACACACAGCACGAATTCAGACAAAATCTATTGTTTTGACACCGAAACCGAAACGATTTCAATACTATCCACTAGGTTGCCAACAATACTCCATAATATGACGAGCGGTGTTGTGGGAACGAAAATCTACTTATTCGGTGGAAAGGCTGACGAGTCTAGCGGTTCAGTAAATTCAAACAAAATCTATCGCTTCGACACAACCACTGAAACAATCACAACACTATCTACAACCCTTCCAGATGTAATTTATCGTATGGCGAGTGGTGTTGTTGGAACAAAGATTTACATATTCGGTGGTGCAACCGACGTTTCTGGTGGTTCAAATTATTCAAACAAAATCTATCGCTTCGACACAACCACTGAAACAATCACAACTTTATCAACTCAACTTCCAAAATATATGCTAGATATGGTGAGTTGTGTTGTTGGAACAAAAATCTACTTATTTGGTGGGTTTGTTGGGAATGTTGCTTTAAACACAATATACTGCTTCGACACTGTCACGGAAACAATAACTACATTATCCACAACCTTACCAACTGTAATTTATCGTATGGCGAGTGGTGTTGTTGGAACAAAGATTTACATATTCGGTGGGCAAACTGACCCTGACACATATTCAAGTATAATTTACCGTTTCACCGTCTCATTTGCCCTACCCGAAAACAACCTATTGCTTCTCGATACGGGGTCAACCTCATTCAACCTCGTAAACAGCAACGCACTTGTAATCGAAGCGAAGCCGAAGCAAGTCTACATCGGAGATTCAAACGATAGTGGAGAATACGTTGAAAGTGCGTTATATGCCAACGGCGCATGGCAGCCGATTGGCTAATCATTAAGGGAAACATCAAACATAAACGCTAAAATCTAATAAGAGGAGAAAACGATTTATGGGAAAATACACAAGCAAATACACAGGTCAGGAAATCGACGACAGATTGGATGCCGTGTCGGGAAAGCAGGATGCCCTCGTCAGCGGGACGAACATCAAAACCGTCAACGGCAATAGCCTACTTGGAAGCGGGAACATCGCAATCGAGGTCGATTCGATTACGAACGCTGAGATAGAAGCCTTATTCGTCGAGGTCACGTTAATTTCGTTCACTATTGACGGAACTACCTATCAAGCGGAAGAAGGAATGACTTGGACTGAATGGGTCAATAGCACGTATAACACAGATGGTGATTATGTAGTGGAGGGCGATTCTGTTAAATCCTCAGACTTGCACTATTCGGTTATCGATGTTGCTCCTTCTGACGTCATCGTTGCTGATACCACATATAGACGCGTCGCCTATGGTGGCGGTTCCAACTAACCCAAAAGGAGGACTTAGAAAATGTCAAAATACCTAGATTTAACCGGACTTACAACGTTTAAGTCCAAACTCGACACCACGTATGCGAAGAAAGCCGACGTATACGACAAAACCGCCGCAGACGGGCTTCTTTCGGCGAAGGCGAATTCCTCCGACGTCTACACCAAGGCGCAGGTGGATTCGGCAATCGCCGGCGCGGGGGGTATCCCCACAATCACAATCGCGGTGTCGCAGGTGATTTCGCAAAGCCCTCTCCAAATTCAGTTAACCAATGAACAATACACGACAATGAATGGACACTCGGTTTTATTAGACGCGTCCGCTTTGAATATGCCTGTTGTGGTTGCGGATTATAACGGAACGTATAATAACAATGGAACGAATATTATGCACTTTGTGTTCCTCTATGCTGGCACGGCAACTAGCGAAGAAGAGACTGATTTTAATAGTATTGCCATAGACGTTTCGACGAAAATCGCAACAGTAAAGTTCGCTGACACTCGTATTGCCAGTGCCTATAGGTCATATACATCAGAAACAGTAGACTATTCAGTGGACGTTCCAACCTCCAACAACCCCGATTGGGCTAGTAACATCAAAATAGTCGTCCTATCCTCCGAACCTGCAACGCGTTATGACGGCTATCTCTACATCATCACGGGGAGTAACTCATAATGGCTGTGACCGATTTGACGGGTACTAAGTGGCGATTTAATGATACGTGCACGTCCGCTGGTGCAACCAAAGGTTTTAATATTACTTATACTTCTTCTTATGATAATGTTGAAAGAACTATTTTAAGGTCACCTTATTCTTTTAGGGGGGCGGTTGTTCAAACGATTTTATTGGAGCACGGGTTAAGTGGTTTTTATTGTGCTTCTACTGATGGCTTATATAGTCAAGTTTCTGATGGGGAAGGTTGGTATTATTCTGTCTATGACCCGGAAACGTCTGGTTATACTTACATAAAAGGTTCTACCCCACCTACTATTTCTATTACTGGGGGGCAAGATGTTACTAATAGTGATTTAATTTCTTGGCTTCAAGCCAATGCCACGCAAATCCAAGAGCAATCCAACACCTTCTCCATCGGCAACCTCCCTATCGCCAATATGTTCTTCGGCACGCGACAGGTGAATAAAATATATCTCGGAAATTCGCTCATATGGGAAAGCGCGACCGAACCAATCCCTGAAAACGCATTGCTCGTTCGAGACGGAGCGTTGCTTACCAGCGATGGCGGTTATCTGGTAACCACGGTTACACTAATTTCGTTCACAATTGAAGGGGATACATATCAAGCGGAGGCTGGTATGGATTGGTTTACTTGGGTTTATACAGCATATGATAAAGGCAGATTTAAAACTGTTAGTAGTAGACGTATTGTAACCTCGGACGCTGCATATGCTGTTGCGCTTGGTTCAAATCGTGTTAATTCTGATGACATTATTCTGGCTAACACTGCATATAGTTATTTATCAAACGATTAACCTACATTGAATGACAAACATAAAAGGAGAAAATAATTTATGGCAAACACAACATTGACTCAAACTGGGGCACAAGTCCAAAGCATCCTAAACAAAGCGGACAAATTGCCCGCAACCGTCGGAACGAACGGACAGGTTCTCACAAGTGACGGAACCAATTTATCGTGGCAAACCCCGCAAGGCGGTGGCGGTGGCGGTGTTACCTCAATAAACGGAGTAACAGGAAATGTTGTAATTGATGACTTGAATTATTCAAGTTATGAATATCATTTTAGAATTTTACCAAATATTCCCTATAAATTTGATATTTCTAATGGTGGATTTGGTGGACCGATTTATTATTTAGGCTATAAGGAATCAACTAGTGGAGGAAATGTTGATGATATTTTATTTGGATATCATTATTTATCATATCTACCGGCTAAGGAGCAATATAGATATGCAATATTTATTGTTCTAACAAGTATTGGTGGTGGTGTAGCCTCTATCACAGGAACATTACGAAGTTTTGATGGCACACTAATAACAACTTCAAATATATCGTCGTATCTCTATCATCCATTGTTGCTATATAGTGATGTAAGAATTACATATGATGATTAAAGAGGTGCAACCAATGAAAGACGAATTGATTATAGGCGGTGCAGGCACGGCTATGGCCGTGCTAGGCACGGCAACGCCTACTACTCCCGTGGTATCGCCCCATTCTTTAGTTTTTAACACAATGGAGGATTAAACCATGAAACACGAACCTATCAACTACAACAATCATTTAGGCATAAGCAAACGTGAATTAATTCCATGGAGGCCGAACTTTCCCTGCTAAATTAAATGATAGGCACAAAGGCAAGGAGAATTAACTAAATATGTCAGATTACGTATACAGTGAATTAAATAGGAATTTAGTTAACGTGGACTACGAGGGAGTCAAGACGGATTCCGCAAAGGTCACCGTAGACAACGGTAAGAGAACCATTGCCGTCGATTTCACCAGGCTTCCCAAATCCTTGTTCATCGAGGACGGTTCGGCCATTAGGGAATACAATGGTTTCGAAGAGTTGAGAATCAACATCAACGATTATTTCATCAGGGAAATTGAAACGACCGAATTCGCCAAGAAATACGCACTTTTCATCGGCGACAGCGAAGTCGTCCAAGGTTCATCAATCGAGATTCCATTCAGCGACTCATTGAAGGGCGTCGCTATGAATATGTGCGAAACCGCCGGCATTCCTTTATCGGGATTGGCGGTCGGAGACTTCTACTTGGAATTCACGTTGGACAGCGGTAAACTGTTCTGTGCGTTGGGCGGACTGCAATCGTTCGCCAATAACAAAGTCGAGGCGGAGAAGACAAGGGCCATGGCAGCCGAATCCGAGTTGTCTGGTGACTTGGCAGACGAATCCGCAAGGGCATCTTTGGCCGAAGAGGCATTATCCAACAGATTAATCGCGGAGGAATCCGCAAGGGAATCCGGAGACAGGGAACTTTCCGGATACATCTCGGACGAGACGGCGGCAAGACAGGCCGCGGACTCGGCTTTGTCAGACAGGGTCACCGCACTTGAGAACGGCGGTGCGGCAATCACCGTAGAAATCGAAACCAAGGTCGGAGAGGAAAGGGCCAGGGCAGAAGAGGCAGAGGGAATAATCAGCGACAACTTGGCTGCCGAAGAGTCGGCAAGGGCATCTGCGGACGCATCATTGAGCACGAGAATCACTGACGAGCAGAACACTAGAATCGCAAACGACAACGCCTTGCAATTGAACATCACGTCCGAGGCATCATCAAGGTTGGCCGGAGACTCTGCACTCGGAACCAGAATCGACACCGAAACGAACGCGAGGGTCGCCGGGGACGCAGCGTCAATCGCCGCCGTCGAGGACGAAGAGGACAGGGCTCAGGCAGCCGAGACGGCACTCGCCAATTCAATCATGGATGAGAGGGATTTGAGAAATGCCGGAGACACCACTCTTGCTACTAATCTAACCGGAGAAATCAATAGGGCACAGGGAAAAGAGGCTGACCTATTGGCAGGAATCAACCACGAAGCATCGGTGAGGGACGCCGCAGACTCTGCATTACAACATAACATAGACCTTGAGGAGACGGCAAGAATCGCCTGTGACCAAGCAGTAGAGGCACTGGTGCACGCAGAAGAGACAGCAAGAACCCAAGCCGTTGGTGCCGAAGCGACTTTAAGGGCCAACGCCGACACCACCTTGGGTGCAAGGATAGATACAGAAATCACGGACAGGGCCGCAGCGGTCTTGGCAGAAAAGACGGCGAGACAGGCAGCCGACACGGAACTTGAAGGAAGAGTTAACACGAAAGTTAACGGAGCGGTCGATAACCTAACGGTCGCAATCCAAAGCGAAGCGTCGACCCGTTTGGCAAGGGACACCGAATTGTCAGGCTCAATCTCTGGGGAGGCAGTCAGGGCAGCGGCAGCCGAGGAGCATCTACAATCGTTGATTAACGAATTGAATACCATTTTGAACGAAACCGTTTTGTATGGTTTGGAGAAAAAGGTAGACAAGAAACAGCATTCCGAGGAACATGACCTCCTGTATGCCATTTCGAAGGATGACGTTGAGACGACCAAGATTGCGACGACTACACCTATGGACGGTGCTGTCGCAGAATACCATACCACATCCGACAACGAAGTCGTGTTGAAGTCGGGTACGCCTAAGGAAAACAACGACGTCGCAAACAAATCATATGCGGACGCAATCTCGACGGCACTTGAAACCTACAAGACCACCGTCCAGAACACATACGCACCAAAATCGGTGCTTGAGGTCGACAGCGGAAAGTTGGATTCAATCGCGATGAGCAGAATCACGAAATACAAATTCATCATCTGCCACGGTTATAAGTTCGGTGTATCCGAGCCTAACCAGGCTGAATTCGTGTTGATGCCTCAGTTAATCGCAGCAGGAACTGCCGACGTGTCGGTATATTGCTCAGCCCTTGGTTCCGATAGCGATGCCGGATGGCCATTCAAAATCAGGTTCTCATGCAGCGCAGACGGACAAACCCTATCGTGGTACACATATCCCACATATGGTGACTCATCGGAGAAGGGCAAATTCTACATCACGCAGATTTTAGGAGTTTATTAATATGGTAAAGGTTAACATTTTTACGGACGAGAACAACGTAATCCACGGATGGATTGCGTCACCATTGGACGAGTCATTGCCAATCGTGGAGGTTGATGACCCAGAAACGATTCATGTCGGTTTCGATAAGTTTATTGACGGCGAAATCGTTGTTGACGACGAGGCTTACAATAAAGCATTGGACCACGCACATAAGTTCGGAATCATCTTAGGACTCAAGAAAAAGTTGGCTGATACCGATTACATAATCGTCAAGCATCTTGAGGGTTTGGTTTCGGAAGAGGAATTCGAAAAGGCAAAGGCAGACCGTCAGTCCTGGAGAGAGGAAATCAATAGGTTAGAGGCGGAATTGAACGCCTAAATCCCGGAAATACAATCTATCGTGTCACAGCGGTAGATTTTTTCTGTTGCTAAATTAAATGATAAGGATAGCATTGCGATGGCTGATATACTGGAAAGAAAAGCGAAAGACGGATACGCACCCGGAAAAACGGGCGTGGCATACAAGGTCTTCAGGGTCAAGAACGGAAAACTCTATCCTCCCATGGTAGCGAATCCTGGCGGGGAGGATACTCCCATCGGGGTATGGCTTGACGCCGAGGAAGGGGAGTTGGCCGGATTGTCGAAGACCGGAAGGCAACAGGTCAAATCGACCGGCAGCGGAACGCTTTCCTATCGCCCCGGTTGGCACTTGGGCGATGTCCCGAGGGCACCTCAGTTCGATAGAAAGAACAAGGAAACGGGGGAACCTGAATTCCCAGCCGATTTCGTTTGGGCCGAGTGCGAATACGCAATGGACGTCGACTATCAACCGGAGTCCGACGAACAGGGGTTCATGAGGACCAAGATGGATGACGACGGAAACGTCAGGACATACAGAAGCGACAGGTATCAGCATTCGCTCGCAGGCTTGACGAAGATACCCAGCCACGGTTATTATAGATACAGGACGAATCCTAGACCTGATACCGTCCCCTGGATTATCACCGGACAGATGAAGGTCAACAGGTTGTTGGACGACGAGGAGGTTGCCGACATCCTAATAGACCACCACATCATGCCAATTAACAGGCAAGGCGGAAACAAGACCTTGGCGGAACTCGGAATCAGGGAACCGGCAAGGGTCACGGAATCGTTGCTCCTTGAGAAAACCAGGCAGGATTTGATTAACAAATCAAAAGGCGGGGCCGAATACCGTGGCGATAAATCGAAAGGCAAAAACAGATGGGAGAGAAGGCTTCACTCACGTGTAGCCACCTCTGTCAGGGACTACAACAGAATCGACATGAACGCGTTCTGGAAGGGCGATATACTCGACTTCGACATCAACGTCCACGGCGAGACCGACGACTATGTCGTCAGGGTCACTTTCGAGAACATCCTGAAGAACATACAGGACGAAGTCAAGAGGAACAACATGAAGTTCGAGTTCAGCACCGTAATCAAATCGTTGATGAAGTCGTTGAACACCGGAGACGTGTACGTGTCCTGCACCTGCCCGGACTGGAAATACAGGATGGACTGGTGGGCAAAGCAGGGCCGCTACGACAGCGCGGTCGGCGGTGCCACATACGCACCTAAGCCGGAGGGACAAGGCGGTGCGATAGGGGCCAACAACCTGGATGACAAAGGTGCCGGATGCAAGCACGTCAACCTGGTCTTGGGCAATTTGAGTTGGTGCATGAAGATTGCGTCGGTCATCAACAACTACGTCAAGTATTGCAAGGATTACATGCAAAGGAATTACGCCGATTACATCTTCCCGCAAATCTACGGGATGCCTTACGACAAGGCGGTTCAGTTGTCGTTGTTCGACCAGGAGGACGGCAGCGGCGAGGGAATGTTCTTAGATGATAAGGAAACGATGAAGGCAGCGACTAACAGGGGCTTCATCGGAAAGGATGAAAGGGGCAAGTTCAGAAAGGGAAACGAATACAGGTTCCAAAAGAAACCGGGTGTCCAGGAAGAGGAACCGGAAGGACAGGGACATCTGTTCACATACGACAACAAAAGGAAAACGTTCAGGGGTCCGGAAGAGGACGAGGATGAAGGAGGAGAGGAATAATGTCAGGCATTTCATCTAATCAATTGATAACAATCAACAGGGGAGACACCTTCGAATTCAACTTCTTTATCAATTGCGGGACCAAGATGGTTCCGATGAGGTATCCGTTAAACGACGACGATACGGTCTACGTCGGCGTCATGGAGGCGAATCAGCCATTCGAGAACGCAATCATCAGGAAAGCGTATAAGAGGGATGATTTGAACCAATACGGCGACATCAGAATCCGGTTCAATCCCGAGGACACGGAGAACCTTCTGACCGGAACATACTATTATTCAATCAAGTTGGAGAGGAAGTACGCTGACGGCTCCAGTCAAGTAGTTACCTTGGTGCCTAAGCGCAAATTCTTCATAGTCGAATAATATGTTTTCGCGACGGTTTTCGCGATGCTAAATTAAATGAGATAGGGAGGGGCGGATTATGCCGGTATGGTTACAAATCCTATTAGCCTTGGGCGGCAGTTCGCTCATCGGCTTGGTAGTGGCGGATATATACAAGTCAATAAAGCACAGAAGCAAGAAACACATAGAGCAAATCAAGAAAGACAGACAGGAGGAATTCAGGGAAGTCATACGAGACGAACTGGAACCAGTGAAGGAAGAGGTCGGATGCATAAAGAACGACTTGGGACTCGTGAAGAACGGGTTGCAGAAAGACCTGTACGTCGACTTGGTTCGCCTATATAACGAATACAAGGAACGGGGATATTGCACCGTAGGTGATAAAAGGGATTACGATTCAATCTACTGGTCGTATCATAACCTGGGTAAAAACGGCGTCGCCGACAGCATGCACGACACGGTGATGCAGATGGATGAGACGCCAAAACCTAAACCAAGACCTAGACAAAGGTTAAACGAAACCAAGAAGTAAGGTAAAGGAGAACGAATATGGATTGGATTACTACAGCGAACGGACTTATCGCATTAATCACCGGCTTATGCGGATTAATCGGAACCGGCATCGGTGCGTTCTTCGCAATCAAGAACCTCATCAAGGCCATGAAGGAGAAATCGGCGTCCGAAATCTGGGCGATGATTATGGCGATGGCTGATGCGGCAATCAAGGAAGCGGAGAAATCCGGAAAGGCCGGCAAGGAAAAGAAGGAGATGGTCATCGCATCGGTCAAGGCCAGTTGCAAGGCGGCCGGGGTTGACTTGGACGCGTTCATCGACCAGTTGAGCGATTACATCGACAGCACCGTCAAGTTCGTCAACGACATGACAAAGTAAGGAGATATCTGACATGAATTATTTCAGAATGTTAAACGAGGCATTTGAAAGGGACGAACTTGAGGAATCGAGGCAGATGGACAACAACTTCATCAGTGCTTTCGGTGAAGACATGTTGGCCAGATTCAAGGCCCAGAAGAACAGGATGAGGGCACCAGAGAACGACATGGGTTACTGGATTGGCAAGAAGAACAACGAAGGCGATGCTGCAGTCGCCGAGTTGGAGACGTTCCTATCCAACCTCGAAAACAAACCCACGAATTCGCAGAGGAGACGCACGGCCGAAGAGGGTGCCGAACTCGTCTACGAGGGAGAATACGGCGGAGACCAATGGAAGGTCTACCACATCACCACCTACGAAGCGGCCGTCAAATACGGCGCACAGACCAGATGGTGCATCACTGGCAGATACCCAGGTTACGAAAACAGGGGACAGGAGTTCTTCGACAAATACCTGGAGGGCGGCGACTACGCACAATACAAGGGATATTATATCGCAATCAAGAACGGCGACGAGAAATACTGCATCTGCCCACACATCTCCGGAAGCGGATGCGATGTCTGGAACGCCCCTGACCACAACATCGGATACCTTCCGGACGGACCCGCTGACCTGGCGACAGCCGTTCCTGAATTGGCCGGACTCAGAATCGAGAAACGCGAAGACGACTACGACGACGAATACGAAGACGACGAGGACGCACCGGTACCCGTAGACGAACCCGAAGAGCCCGCACAGCCGGAAATGGAAATGGTCCAAGTAGAACCGAGACAGGTCGAGGCGGACTCCTTGGAAGACGCATTGGCTCAATTCAACATGACCCTTGAAAGCGAGTTGGATGACGGATTCGCAATCGCCAAGTTGGAAAACGGCAGATTCACGTTGTTCCTATTCAGAAACGGCGAGGCAAGCCCGTTGTACGCACAACGCGGACCTCACGAATTCGTGCAAGTCGAGTTCTATGATGCGGACAGATTGAGGGATTGGGTCAGGACCAATATGCCAAACATCCAAGTCAGGGACAACAACCATCCAGATAACGACGAGGGTGGCATCGACACGGACGAAGACGAAGGAGTCAACGAACAACTTCTCTTGACCACGATGCTCTGATAAAGCGAAAACCACAAGCCTTCCACATCGTTGGGAGGCTTTTATTGTGCTAAATTAAATGATTGAGGAATAAACTATGACGTGGCAGGAATTGAAAAACAAATACCCGGATATCAACGATTCCGATTTGGGCTTGGCGATATACGCCGACCCAACTTCGAACAACGACGACATGACCACAGGCGATTTTTGCGAGTGGCTCGTAAGCCTCATCAAGGACGACAGCCTGACTTACGACAATTACAAGGCGGTGAAAACAGGACTGCAGATGTATCTGAAGGATAAGAGGGGATTCAGGTCAATCGATTCATACCGTTCCGCCGACGATTTCATCAAGGACATACAGGAAATAAAATCGAGCAGGATTCTGGAAGAGTGCGATTTGGTCTATGAAAACGACGACACTTTGCTGTTGAGGCCAAAGACACTCGATGCCTATAGGCTGCTTGAGGAACCTACCAGATGGGATTTTTCCGACGGGGATTATCAGAAATGCGTCGATGACGGAGCATTCGTATTGGTCGACAAGAACAGCCCGGAATACAGATTCCTACTTGACTTCAAGAGGAAGTACTGCATAGACAACAGGGGATACTCCATCAACTGGTGGTCACTCCACAGGGATTTCAAAGACGTATTTAACTACTTGGTTGAAAACGAGAATATATTGGATATGCTGGATGCCAACGATGTGGCCGGGATGATTGAAACCGAAAGCGATTTGACGGACAATCCAAAACTAAAGGAAAAACTCATCCAGGAGATAGATAAGATATTGGGCGAGAACGACCATCTTCAAGTCGAGGTCACGGCACGCGATTTGGCGGATAAGGGTCACACAGATTTATCCGAGGAGTTCCTCGAAGACGCAATCGTCGGGGATTTGTGGAATTATTTCGGCGGGTATGATGCGGCGGACCTAAATCAAATGCAGTACCACGTCACTGACGAGATGGTTGAGAGATTGGGAATCTCAGCCGAGGATTTCTGCAATATCCTAACTGACAAAGAAGGGTACGAGGGAAGAATCGAGGACGACATCAAGGACGAATTAATCAGCGTTTACACGGAAGCGTATAACAGAGGCGTGGAGTCAGGTTCATGCAACCAGGCGGAAGAGGCTTTCAAAGAGGCGTTCAGGGACGCCTTGCCTACCGGAGTAGAATTGACGAACGGGTTCGACGGGAGCAGAAAGATATCGGTTTCCGTGGATAGGAACTACCTGACGGATGACACGAACCTATTAAATTTCGTCGAACAGTTCGGATATTACTCAGCCGATTTGCAAGCGAACATAGAGACGCAGGTCATAGAGGACATCTGCGAGGAATTCGAATTCAGGGAGCCTTACTATGGGTGGAACGAATTCGACCAGGAGTGGTTCGAGGAATCGTTCGCCGAATTGTTGGATGAGTTGATTGATAGGGTCGGCCCAATCGACGTCGCCGAATACGTCGAATTCGATTTGGATGACGGAACGGATGACGTCGGCGAATCATTGACACCGGAGAAATTGAATGATTATATCGCGAAACTAAAGGAAAACAAAGTGCCTTTCAAGAGGATAATGGTCGAGGCGGCAAAGAAAATCAAGGCGTGCCATGACCAAAGGATTCTCAATGAAGACTGGTACACAGACTACGATTACAGCGATATCGAGAATATGTGGGCAATCTTGGCAAAGGATTCGCTTGACTATTATTTCGACAAAGCGAATTACACCGAAGAGGAATGGTCCAATCCGTTTGCCAACGGCGACACGGCATTGGAGTGCACGTTCATCTACTGCAACCTATCTGATGACGAGAAGAGTGTTTTGGCCCGGCAAATCGGCAGCGATTTGTATAATAACGATTGGCTAAGCGAGAAGATAAACGACCTCGTCTGGGAACTGGCCTCAGATGAGTTGAAGGACAGGAAGGACGACATAATCGGAAGTTCCGCGGAATTGGAACTCGATGATGGAACAGATGAGAGCGACGGAACAAACGAAGCGAAGGTCACGAGGAGATTGGGAGGACCAATCACCGAGGACTATGACCCGGAGTTCGTCAAGGAAGTATTGGATAAATACGGATACGATTATCCTTCCGGTTTATGCTACGTCGATTCGTTTGAGGACGTTCAGGCCGCGATTCCGCAGTGGAAGGCAGCCATAGAGGAACAAATCTACAGCGGGTATATGGAGCAGGGTGTAGCACTCGTCGTATCCGACATGCATACCGGACAGCAGGTTTACTTCGCCGTGTTCGAGAACAACGAGTGGCAAGAGGACATAAACGCGTTCGAAGGATTTGGGGAGATAGATTTGGATGATGGTGAAGAAGACGCACGCGGAGATGATGGAGGAATTCCGTTGGAAGAGGAAGATGGAGCGATTGTCGATGGAGTTGAAGATGAAAACAATCTCTCTGACATCGAATTTAGAGCGGGAGGAGATTCATCCGAAGAAATCATCAACAAATACATCGTCCACGAAGACAGGAGGGAAATCCTAGACAAAAAGGATTTGCTTGAGGAGGATGCATGGTTCTTTAGCCTCGAGACGAGCAGCGGAGATTGGATTGACGGAAACATCGACCCCGCCGAGTTCGCCGGGTTCTTCACGTTCGAGCAGGCACTTGAAATCTTCTTGGATTATGACCTGGCGGAAGGCGAAACGTTCGTCCTGGCGTTCGCACCGAGCGAGGAAGACACGGAGAAGTACGGTTACGAAGACTTCATTTCCGTATTAAGCAGAAAAGCATAAAGGCCGGGTTAATCCCGGTCTTTTTTAAAAATTTTAAAAAACGATTGCTAAATTAAGTGATATATGAATGGATGGAGGAAATTCCTTGGACATTACAAAATTGAACACAGAGGCCTTGGACGCCTTGTCTCCCGCTGAGAGGGAAGTCGCCCTTAAGATATTGAAGGAGATGTCGGAGTCCGGCAAATCCAAGTTATACGAGGATTTGCTTTACGCCGACTACGCTGAGATTCCAGTTGACGTGGAGACTTTTTTGCGCGACCCCAAATACCTTGGAAACGGCCTCGTGAACGACGAAGGTAAGTTCACGGTATTCCCGTATTGGGTTGAGAAACTCCATGAGATTTTCCCGAATAACGTCGACACTGCGTACAACACCGTGGTATTGTCAGGTGCCATCGGTCTCGGTAAATCCTTCTTCGCCGTCATCTGTTTGCTTTACATGCTTTACAGATTGCTTTGCCTGAAGGACCCATACAAACATTTCGGGTTGCAGCCAATCGACCACATCACGGTATCCTTGATTAACATCACGTTGGATGCCGCCAAAGGCGTCGCCTGGAGCAAGATTCAGGAGTTGCTTCAATCAAGCCCCTGGTTCATGGCCCACGGAACGGTCAACAAGGCACAGGAGCCCGTATGGCAACCTAACAAAGGCGTGGAGTTGATTTACGGCTCACAGCCAAGGCACGTCATCGGTCGTGCCATATTCGCGTCGTTCGAGGACGAAATCTCGTTCATCCAGAACCAAGACGTCGAAAAGCAGAAGGCCAAGGCAAAGCAGTTAATCAGTTCCATCGACGCCCGTATGCAATCCCGTTTCATGAAGGGCGAGAAACTTCCTACATTACACATTTTGGCATCGTCCAAGAGAACCGACCAATCGTTCCTCGAAACGTATATCGACATGAAGAGGAAGAACGAATCCAAGACGACACTCATCGTCGATGAGCCCCAATGGGTCATCCGTACCGATAAGGACAGCCCGAGGAAATTCGCGGTCGCCGTCGGCAACAAATTCCTTGACAGCGAGGTCTTGCCACTCGGGATAACCGAGAAGGAGATGCAGATATACAGGGACAGGGGATACACAATCCTAATGGTCCCGATGGGATATTATGAGAACTTCACAGATGACCTTGATATCGCCTTGACGGATATCGCAGGCATCTCGACGTCTAACAGCATGAGTTACATCAGCGGCGTCCGTTGGGCGAGGTGTCGCAAGGAAGGACACAAGAACCCATTCACCAAGGAAATACTGGTCGTCGGAGACGGAACCGATGACAACACACAGTACAAGGATTTCTTCGACATGGGATTGATAGACCAAAACATGGTCTCGATGCCGTTGTACATCCACCTCGACATGTCCATGTCCGGCGACAAAACAGGTATCGCAGGCGTGTGGATTAAAGGTAAGAAACCACACGTCGACGGCGTGCCGGACTCAAAGGAACTGTATTATCAGTTGGCGTTCTCGGTGTCAATCAAGGCACCGAAGGGACACCAGGTGTCATTCGAGAAGAACAGACAGTTCATATATTGGCTTAGGGAACAGGGATTCAACATCAAGGGAATCAGTTACGATACTTTCCAATCCGCTGACTTGGCTCAACAACTATCCGCCCAGGGATTCGATTGCAAGGTAATCTCGGTCGATAGGCTTGAGAACAGACAGTGCAAACCGTACATAACGTTCAAGAACGCAATCTACGAAGAGCGTATCGAAACATACGAAACGAAACTGCTCACCGACGAAATCATCGGATTGGTAAGGGACGGAAACGGCAAGATAGACCACAGCCCGGCTGGCATAAACTCAAAAGACCAAGCCGACGCCGTGTGCGGTGCGTTATACAACGCGTCGTTATACGCGGAGGAATTCGCATTCGACCACGGTGAAACGATAGACGTGGTCAAGCAGGTTAACTCCGAGAAAGGCGTTTCCGTAAATCAAATGGTTGTCGATTTCGAGGAGGAGATGAAGAGGGCACTCGACCCCTTGGCTGGAATAGGAAGAAATGACAATCCGCAACCAGCCGGCAACAACCCGCAGCCGGCGCAACCGCAGCACCAAAGTGCAATCCCACCGGCAAAGCCTGTGTCGCAACCTTACCTTGGCCAGGGGATAATAGTTTGGTAATAGGTTGCTAAATTAAATGATTGACATTGCGGAAGGAGAATAAGATGGCAGAGGAAAAGAAAACTACCGAAAACCCATTAGTCGGAACCAAAGTCACAGCGGTTCCGAAAGAGCCTGCCGAGATTGGCATCGACACGGATGAGACGTTGTTGAGCAATATCGTCAGTGCTGCAATCAATTCCAACATAGACATCTCTAAGTTGGAGGGCTTTTCTACCGTCTCACAAAACAGGGAATACATCTACAGATTGATTGACACCATGTCGGAGGACCCGATTTTGGCATCGTATTTGAAGACGGTCGCCGAAGACGCGGTCGAAACGAACGACGCCGGACAAATCATCTGGGCCGAATCGGACGACGCCAACTGCGGCAAATACGTTTCGTATCTGTTGGACAGCATGAACGTCGACAAAAACGCATACAGATGGATGCACTCATTGATTAAATACGGTGATTTGTACCTAAGGCTTTACAGACAATCCGACTACGAAAAGGAAGACGAATTGTTCGACAAGGAGAAAATAGACGAAAGGGAAAAACTTAACGAAGGTTTTAACCTGGATTCAATCGACGAGGGTTTGGACCCAGTCAAGGATGCCGAGAAAGTCGAATCGTTGAAGGAGAACGTCAACGTCGTTTTACATGAGCAGGGAGACCATTACGTCAATTACGTCGAGATGGTGCCAAACCCCGGCGAGATGTTCGAGTTGACCAAGTTCGGCAAGACGATGGGATTCGTCAAAGCCCCAATCAACATCCAATACTCAAAGCAATCTGACATGATGTACAATTCCCTTTTGCAATACAAATTGAAGAAAAGGGACATAGAGGTTTACGGCGCCACCGATTTCGTCCATGCCTGTTTGGAAGACAATTCGAGCAGGGTTCCGGAGGAAGTCGACATCTTCACCAATGACGACGACTACAAGAACAACACCGGAGCAAGGACATACAAAGTAAAAAGAGGCCAATCCGAGTTGGCCACCGTCTTCAAGATTTGGAGGCAATTGACGTTGCTTGAGGATTCCGCGTTGTTGAACAGAATCACAAAGTCATCAATCCTTAGAATCGTCAACGTCGAAGTCGGAAACATGCCGAAAGAGCAAATCGGCGCACACCTGCAGTCAATCAAGCAATTGATGGAGCAGAAGATTTCGTTGGACAAAGACCACTCGATGACCGAGTATAACAACCCGGCACCGGTCGAGAACTTCATCTACGCCCCTACACACGGAGGAATCGGAAACATCACGACCACCACGGTAGGCGGTGACTTCGACCCAAAGCAATTCACCGATATCGACCACTTCCAAGACAAGTTGTTCGGTGCCTTGGGCGTCCCTAAGGCGTTCTTCGGCGTAACCGACGACGGTGCCGGATTCAACGGCGGCACTTCGCTGTCAATCCAATCCTCTCGTTACGGCAAATCAGTCAAGAGGGTCCAAAACACGATGTGCCAGATGATTACCGATTTGGTCAACCTGATGTTGATGGACAGAAAACTTTTCGGATACGTCAACAAATTCACAATCAGGATGCAGGCACCTGTCACCCAAGAGGAGTTGGACAGACGTGAGAACAAGAAGAACAAAGTCGGCGTCATCAACGACATCATGGTTCAATTGGCGGATATCCAAGACCCAATCATCAAGTTGAAGATTCTGAAGTCGTTGTTGGCTGAGTCAATCGCTGATACAGAGGTCGTCTCATTGTTGCAGGACTACATTGACTCTCTTGAGAACGAAGTCGAGGAGGGCAAGGAACCTGAAACGTCCGGGGAAGGACCGACCGAGTTGAGCACTGAGACTCCTCCAGAGGAACCAGGAAGTGAATTACCGCCTCCACCTGAGGAAGTACCTCCGACCGAAGAGCAGCCCAGCACCGAAGGCGAGGAATCATACTTACCTTCGTTTGATGAGTTAGGCGTGCCAGATGGGACGGACAATTCACAATTCTAATCTAAGATATTAAAGAAAGGAACGGAGCAATGCTAAAGAAAAACGATTTAATTATCTTATTGACTCAAATGCAGGAGGAAGGCAAGGACGTGACCTCGTTGTTGAGGAAAGTCGCAACCTCCCCCGAAATCCCGATGGATGTCGTGAAGGTCATCAACGACTCAAGGCATCTTGACGTGACCGGTTTCTACGAACAACTCAGAAAGAGTTACAACGCGAAAAGGAGTTCGCTCTACATAAACCTCGTCAAGGAGGAGATGAAGGAACCCACCGAAGTGTTGACTACCCTATCCGCGTTGATTCTCCAAATCAACCTTTACGCGAAGCATTTGGATAACCCAACGATGTTCCTGTCCCACAGCAGGGCGGAGGAAATCACGAGGGTGCTCAACAACTACTACACTACGTATGACCTTGAGCCTGCCCTCACGTTGAGAAAACTGATAAGGGCTGATTTAAAGGCATTCGAAAGCATAAGATAACACGCGGAGGGACTGTCATGGAGAAGGTGATAGGAATAATCTCATATCTCCCCGATGACGAATCGATTTCCGCGAAGAGGAAGGAGAAACTGGAAAGGCTCGTGGCCAAGTGCAACGAGTTGTTCAACCTCCCGATAATCATAATCGCTCAAAATTGGAAAGACTATAAACCAGACCTTGTCAACTGCAAGGTCTTTAGTCATATTAATAGGCTGGGCATAGTCGGGGCCAGAAGGGAACTGAGGAGAACGTTCCTTTGTTCCGGCTACGATTATCTTATAATGCTTGACGACGACTGCAACATAGTCGGGTCGAAGTCTGCGGCGGATTCGTACTTGAGGGAAATAGAAAAGCATCCAAGCGGTGCAGGTCTTTTCAAGGGTCCGCAACTTAAACTGTTCGCCATAAGCAAGGACATCATGTCGCAAGTGGACTTCAGGGATGTGAATCCCGAGGATGGCGAAGGGTTCGAAGACACGCTTTTTGTGAGCGACATTTGCGGAAAGTTCGCAAATTCCGTATATAAATTCCCAAGAAACACCGATTTAGGCGAAACGTCTGTCGGAGCGAACGACCCGTTGTCAACCTGGTTCAATGGACAAGACCTGAATGATATGCTCAGGAGAACGGAGGAACTTAAATGAAAACTAAACCCTGCTTTGGAATAGTGAGTTATTTCCCATGGGGACAGCCAGAAAGGAAGGAGAGGCAAGACAGACTGGACAGGCTCGTCGGTCAACTTTCCAGCCTCTGGCCGGACGTCCCAATCATTATTATAGCACAACAGTGGAAATTTTACAACCTAAACGGTAAATGCAAAAACAAGGTTTTCAGATACGACTTCGGAAAACTCGGAATCATGGGGGCTAGGAACAAACTAAGGGAGAAGTTCCTGGAATCAGACTTCGACTATCTCATCATGTTCGACGACGACGCTATACTACAATGTGACACGAAAGACGCCAATGTGGCATATATGAACGAACTCGATAAGCATCCGAACGGATTCTGCTTCATCGACGGAAACGGAAGTAGCAAATACACGAAGTATAACGATTCGCAGTTGAACCTGTGCGCAATCTCAAGATACATCTACGAAAGGGAGCCGTTGCCTAACGTGGACCCGCAGAAGTCTGAGGGCTTCGAGGACAGAATCTGGTCTACACTTTTGCACTTTAAGTATGCGGACATGGAATTCAAGGCACCTAGCACGATAAGGTGCATCCACTTCAAGAACGCCAACGAGACCGCGCCAAGCACATGGTCAAACGAACGGAAGTATGAGTGGAGGAAGATGCGGAGGAACACAACTGAAATCGAGGATTACATCTCCAAATACCACGAGGTTCCGAATCTCGACGTGTTCCTTGAAAGGCACATCGACAAGGACGGAAGGCATTACATCCAACTTCTCGGCAATTGCTCTGACATCGGATACCTTGGGGCGAACAGGCTCAGAGGACCGGTCGACAATGTATTGACGAAGGGGAAGGCGATGGCCGAACTTCTGTTGAACAACAAATATTATGCGGAATTGAATAGGGTTAAGCCGGAGGAATTCAAGAGGAAGCCGAGTTTCGCAGGAGACCAGACTATAGGATACGATTACCCATTCGCCCAGATTATCCACAACGTCCCTACCGAGAAGAAGTATCTCGACGAGATTTACGAAAGGGTCAACACATTCAACACGTTTTATGAATGCCTGAAGGCCAGGGACAATTATTTCTTCGTGGTGTGCCTGAACATGTATGACATAGACAACGTGAGCCACGAGATGTCAAGGGAATATTTTTTGGAAACCGTCGACTATCTCAAGGAGATGGGAGTACTTGATAAGACAATATTCGTTCAGACCAAAACTGTGAACATACAGGGCACCGCCAACTGGTGGTCCGACGAGATGGATAGGATTGCGAAGGAAAGAAAACTCAAATGCCTTACAATCTCCGACAATATCATCAGGGGGCCTGGGGTGGAGATAAGCCATGCCCAATTCCTGAGGAAGGTGAAGGAGGTATTGAACAATGGAGCCAATTGATTTAGTAGTGCCATACGTCGATTCCTCCGACCCGGAATGGCAAAAACTGTTTGAGATATACAGCCCACACCTCAATGAGGAGGGAGTCGATGCACCGAACAGATTCAGGGGTCAGGGAGAGTTTTTCAGATTTTTCTTCAGGTGCGTGGAAAAGAACATGCCCTGGATTGGAAAGATTCACCTTCTCGTCCAAAGCGAATCGCAGGTCCCGGAGTGGATTGACAGAAGCAAGGTACACGTCGTCCTTCACAAGGAATTCATACCTGAAGAGTATTTGCCTACGTTCAACAGCACGGCGATAGAGATGTTCCTCTGGAATATACCTGGCGTGAACAACAGATTCATCTACGCCAACGACGACGTATTCGCAATCGGCGCGTTGACACCGGCGATGTTCTTCAACGGAGTCGACGAGGAATATACGAGATTCTACGGCGTGACCAGGATGGACACGATGTACGGGCATCACCTTGACAACACCTACAGGGAGATATATGGGAAGATTGAGGACAAATCGATAACTGTGCATCACTCCTTCAGACCGTATTTCAAATCCGAGATGGAAAGATGCTATAAGGAACACAAGGAGGCAATCGACGCCTCAATCAGCAAGTTCAGGCAGGTCAATAACCTTAACGTCTATCTCCATGACCATTATCAACGAAAACGCGGGTTAAAGGTCGATAAGGAGACATTTAGGTGCACGACCATCAGTTCCTCCAATCCCAACGTGAATCTCGACGGATTGGCACAGAGGTTCGCGGTGCTGTGCCTTCAGGACACAGGCGGCGAGTTGATATACGAAAACCAAAAACTGTTCGATTGGTTCAAGGCAAGATTCCCGCAAAGAAGCAAATACGAAAGGTCTGACGTTCCAGCCAAACTGTCGGAATTCCAGGAGGAGAGGATTGAGATGCTACTTGAGAAACTCCCGGAGAATATGAAGGAGAAGGCTAGGAAGGCACTCTATAGGAGCATGTCGTTGTACGCACCGTAATGAATGTGAATTTTCGTGCTAAATTAAATGATAAACTAATCAAGGAGAATTTTGCATGCGTAGTAGAATGATATTAGAGGCCTTGGACGACTTGAGGGAAGAGACCTCCGGCGTGGTCAAGACAAGACAGAAAAAGCAATTGAACGAAAAACTCGAGCCTAAGAAAGAGGATAAAAATCCGTGGGGCAAGAAGGTTTGTATCAAGACTACAAACTCATGCGTCGACATGAGCGATTTGGAAATGTACTTCGACGCCAACGGAATCGAATACGAAGTTGGTGACAACGGGCTTTTGGTCGACGAGAAAGACGCAAGCACAGCCGAGGGAATCCTCGCCGATGCGGAAAGCGAATGCAGGGATGACGAATCGTTGAAGGAAGAGGTCCTCGACGAGAAAATCACCAACATCAAAGACTACTACAACAGCAACAAGAACAAATCGATGTTCCAGGAATTGGGAGTCTCGGAAAGGGATTTCATGAAATTGGCCAACATCGACCCCACACATAAGGAAAACTCGAACGAAGGCGGAACTTACATCGAATGGTTGATTAAGTTGTTGAAGACCAAAGTCACCACGTTCAGGGAGATGATGGTCGCCGTCCACGAATACAAAGACCAACTCGGGGCGTTCGACGACTTGAAGAAGAGAAAGAGATTGCCCGAGAACAAGCGTGACATCATGCAGGTAAAGTCATTGCAGGACTTGGTCAACCTGGTCGCTACACGCGGTATGGAAGAACCGGAGAAACAAGCCGGCGAGGAAGGTGCCGAAGAGGGCGGCGAGGAAAGGAAATCCTCAGGCTCGATGTCGGACTTCAAGCAGGACTTGGCCGACTTCCCTGCGTTATGCAAGAAACTCACCTGGCCTGACGATGTGACCGGGACGTATGAGGACCACATGGAATTCATCGGCGAAAACGAGAAGTGGGAAGTCTGGAAGGTGAAATCACCTTTGGGTGCATTCGTCTTCGACCAATGGGGCGACGGCGCGAAGTGGTGCGTCGGAGGATTCGGATACAAAGGCGACGAAGGAAAACGCTCGGCGGAGAACTATTATCCCCACTACCTACACGGCGGAAAGGGATGCTATGTGTGCTTCCAGCAAAAGAACAAGAACGAACCGAGGCCAAACAACAAGGCGTTGATTACGTTCGATGACGAATCAAGATACAAAGTAAGCCAATTCAACCACTCGAACAACAGTTCGTATTACAGCGGCGGCTACAGTGCCAATACCGCGGACGAATTCGCGAGGTTCCTGAAGGAAGAGGGATTGGTCGACGTCATCAAGAACTCCGAGTTCAAGAACTGCCAATCCTTGCTCGACATCGAGACGATGGAGAGATTGGAAGCCGGTGAACCATATAAGTACATCGGCGAACCCGTACCTCAGAAGTTCAAGACGATGATTAGGGAGGCAATCGTGTCCGACGATTACGAAGGCGACGAAATCAAGGCGTTCGCGTTCAACGGATGCGAGAACATGCACAAGATTTGGTTGCCCGAGAGAATCACCAAGATTGGATATAGGGCCTTCTACAACTGCGCAGACGACCTGATTATCTACATCAAGGTAGGCGCAAGGACAATCACCGGCAACACCAAGGAATTGGATTTCCTTAAGAAACACATCAAACGTTATCAATAATTTCAGTATTTTCACGTGCTAAATTAAATGAATAAGGCTATGTTTCACCGATTATTTGTACAAAGAGGATTGAATCGAGATGTTAGAAAGATTGAATAACAACTATACATACGAAAGTCTGACGGAAGACGAAATCAAAAAGCGTGGCATTTTGGGCCGCCTTGTCGGTAACGTCGCCGATTTCCTCAACCCCACTCGCAATGGTAGGATGTACAACGAAACTCTTTGGGAAAAGGTTTTCGACAATCCTATCATGAAGGAGAAGTTCAAAAACAAAGTCATGTACGGTGAACTGGGCCATCCCGCTGACAGGACGGAAACCGACATGGAGAAGGTCGCGGTCTGCATGGCCGAACCTCCGAAGAAGGACAAGGACGGAACCCTTAAGGCCGTCTTCGACATCCTTCCAACCCCAAACGGGAAGATTCTTAAGGCGTTATGCGACTACGGTTCCACGCTAGGCGTGTCATCGAGGGGAACCGGAGAGGTATTGACCGACGAGGACGGAAACGATTACGTCGACCCGGACACCTACGATTGCGAATGCTTCGACATCGTTTTGGTGCCAGCCGTCGAGTCCGCCAGGCTACAATATGTGTCCGAATCGTTGGAGAAGGACAAAAAGGACACGCTAAATTTAACGAAGGCACTTAACGAAAGCCTCAAGTCTTCGTCCGAGGAGGATAAGAAGATTATGACCGAGACGTTAAACAACCTCGGAATCAAACTTTCCGAGGAGGAAAGTGCCGAAACTAAGAATGCAATGGACGAAAGTCCTGCAGATAAAAAAGCAGAGAGTAACTCCTCTGAACAAACTATTGAAGCAGATGAAGCCAATAATGATGGGTCGGATGAACTAATCAAGAGTTTGCAGGATGCATTAAAGGAAAGTGACTCCCTCAAAAAGCAGGTCAAGGAACTTCAGGAGAAGTTAGCAGTCAGCGATGCCGAATCTAATCGACTTAATGAAGAACTTGGTAAATACAAGAAAGCGGTAACGCGTTTGACTGTCGCTGCCAAAGAGAAGAGAACGCTCGAATCGAAGGTATCAACTTTAGAAGAAGAACTCAAAGTTAAAACACAAACTATTGAATCCAAAGACGGTTTGATTACGACGTTGACCAAAAAGGTCAAGGCTGGCAACACATCCTCAGCCGGATTGAACGAATCGCTTGCCGGAAAGGACAGGGAAATCCTGTCGTTGAAGGAGAGCATCGCCGATAAGGAGAAGGAACACGCCGCCGAAATCTCAAGGTTGACGGAGGAACTCAACGCCGTCAAGTCTGACTCTGAATCAAAAGAGAAGGAATTGAGCGAGAGCCTTGCGAAGGCGAAGAGGTCAGCAAGCGGATGGAAGAGGTTATCAACTGAGACCGTTGCCCGTTACATCTCAAGCAAAGCCGTCATGTACGGCGTCACTGAGAACGACATCAGGAACAGATTACCAGAATCCTATACGCTGGACGACATCGACGCAGTCTGCGAGGACTTGCTGGACTATGAATTGAACATGACCAAAATCCCGTTCAATTTTGACCGAAAAGTCAAAGTCAAGATTCGCGAATCCGCTAAGGAGCCAATGGCTAAGGCCCACAACGACGATGATGACATCGACAGTACGCTCCTTGGAATCGCGAAAATCAAAAACTAATTTATTAAGTACATCTTTATTAAGGAGAACAAAATGAATAACAACAGATTACTTGAAACTTATCAAAAGAGAATCGCTGTTACTGAATCCGTTTATTCCAGAACCCACGAAGGTGCTACAATGGACAACACCCGTAAATTAGCAATTGCTCAGGTTATTGACAACACTGCTAAATTCTTGAATGAACAATTCAATAACTCAGTCGGTACTCAACGTGCTGATTTAGGCGAATGGAAGAGATTCTGCTTGAACTTAACCACAGTCGCACTTCCTACGTTAATCGCCCCTGAATTAGTCATCGTCCAACCTATGGCCTCAATGAGCGGCTACATCACCTACGTCCAATACACCGCAGGTTCAAACAAAGGTGAAACCTCACGTGGCGACATCTTCAATGACCCGTTCAGACTTGGCAAGGTCGACGTCAACTACACCGGTGCCCCGGTCGTTGAACCCGTCACATTGGCCTCCGGCGAGGAATCCAAGGAAGTCACATTAGCATGGACTCCTGTCGTTGGCGACAAGGCAACATTCATCGCCGAAGACGGTACAAAGAGCGAATTGCCCATCGTTGGCGGCAAGGTCACCGTCACTGCCTCCGGTAGAATCGCATACACCTACGACAACGTCGTCATTCCTCAACACGATTTACCTATCGTCAACGCACAAATCAAGTCTATTCCTTTGATTGCCAAAGCAAGACGTGTTGCAGTCTACTACTCACAAATCGCCGCTTTCCAAGGCAAACAGGACTACGGCTTCGACTTGGGCGACCAATTGGCAGAAAAGGCCGTCGGTCAGTTGTCCTATGAAATCGACACCGAAATCACCGACCTCTTGATTGCCAACGCAAAAGAGGATGCCGAATTGGAATTCAACAAGACTCTTCCCGCAGGTGTTTCCAAAGCAGAACACTACGAAGGATTCAGTGAAATCGTCGAAATCGGTAAACAAAAAATCTACGATGCAACTAAGAGATATGCTCCTAACTACATGCTCATCGCATCAAACGTGTTGCCTATCTTGACCTTCATCAAAGGATTCAGAGCCGCATCGACCGCTCACATCAACGGTCCTTACTTGGCAGGTACCTTAAACGGTGTCAAGGTGTTCGTTACACCTAACATCGAAGCAGGTAAGTTCGTCCTCGGTGTCAATGGTGACGATATGATGTCATCCGCCGCTGTCTACGCACCTTACATGGCAGTCGTTCCGACCCAATTGTTAGGTTATGCCGACGGTGGTATGTCTCAAGGCTTCTCAACCCTCTACGCATTGGAGATGCTCAACGCAGACCTCTTAATCGCTGGTAAAGTCGTTGCTAAGAAGCAAATCGTCTCAACGGAAATCGTTGGCGAATAGTCTTGACCGACTACTTGACGGAATACTTAGGGCCCACTTCGGTGGGTCCTTTTGTTTTCTCTTTATATATATTTCTCTTTTCTTTTCTGTAACGTTATATATGTAACGTCTATATATGTAACATATAAATGTAACGTATAATATATGTAACGTCTAATATATACTATATAATATACTATAACGATATCTAAAGATATCCGCACTTCGTGCTTTACCGATATGATATTTTGGTGCTAAATTAAATGATACGGTATAATTATCTTCGGAATTTTAATGTATGAGAGGAATAACATGGATAAAGGGCAAAGAATCAAACTCGTAAACGCCGGAAACGCCTGGGACGGCAAGGAAGGCACCATAGAATACATAGACGAGGACGTTGCGACGGTGTTCGTCGATTTCGACGACAAGGGACACAAAGTCAGACAGGACTTCAAGTTGGATATACTTCAGGAATTAGGTGACGATGAGTCCGTTACCGAGGACGTCGATGATGATGACGATATCTCCGACATCGATTTCCAATCACCAGATTACAGTGGTGTTGACGATAGGATTATCGCCCTGGCAGATTACCTTGAGGTAGACCCTGAGGCAATCACCGAGGACCCGCATATGAAACACGTCTATGAGGTCTCGGAGGAAGTCGACTCCTACCATGCCGCCGAATCCTATTATGTCTTGACATATGATGAGGCACGTGCTGCTGCGGAGGAATACCTCAGGGATATGCTTTACGATTCTGGACCGGCGGAATTCAATGGATACGAAGATTACCTAAACGAAGAAGCATTCAATGAAATGTATGAGGATAATTGCCGTGAAAGGGTCGACTACATGGATGACGATGAAGTAATCGACGAGGCAATCGATGAAGGTGTTATCAATTTCCCGGACGATTTCACGCTTAAACCTGACGTCGATACCGAGGATGAGGATTTCGATGACTCCGACAGGGATAATTATGACTGCAATATATCGATGGATTCCCTGAGGGATAAGTTAATCGACCACTACTACAGCATATATTCAAACGGAATAGAATGGTTCATGGATATGTACGGCGAAAGGGACTTGAGATATGAAGTCAATAACAATCCGGATTTATTCGATGCCGACGCATATATCGAGGATGAATTGCGGGTAAGCAGTTTCGGCGGATACGTCGGAGGATACGACGACAACGAGATTTCATTGGACGGCGGATATTACGCCTATAGATACAATTAAGGAAGGGTTTATCGCATGGATACAAAGAACAGTTACTTATTGAACCTTTTGGCAAAGGCGTTGAGGGGACGCTGTGACGATGACGGTTGCCGCGACCATCAGTTCTGTTTCGCCAGGGACATAGTCGGCGATTCCGGACTTCCCGAGGAAGACGTCGCGAGACTTGCCAACGAAAAGGGTTTCGTCGTTTTCGTCGTTGAGCCTACGGACGAAATCATCGGCGATTACGTCATCACTGACGATGAGGACGCACTTGACGACATCTCCGGATTATACGAATCGTTCTATGAGACGAAGCCCACAATCAAGAGATACGGTCTGAAGGAAGGCCTAGACAAAGACGAGGTCGAATCGAAGGCCAAGGAGATAATCTCGAATTACGAAGACGAGGCGAAGTCAAGGTTATCGGTCGAAGAGGGAAAGCGTAAGAAACCACAGGCGAAGAAAGCGGGTGACCCAAACGCAAAGGCTATGTGGGGCAGAACACGTTCACAGACATTCAAGGCAAAGAAGGGCAAAGGCTCGTTCAGGAGAAAGCCCAGGAACGGAAACATCTTTGAGGAGAACGGCTCGGAATATACCCTTGTGCAAGCCACCGAGGATGAGGTTGAGTCATTCAAGCAGAAATTGATTTCCTTGGATTTCGAAATAGAATCCTGCAGGGAATATCCTTCGATATTCGATGAGAGCGTCCATTATTGGCATCTTCAAATAAAATCGAATTTCAAAATCGCCGTAACCCAAGAGGCATTCAACAACGCGATGGATGAAATCAGCGAGGAGTTGGAGTCCTGGAGGGATGAGAACAACGTCCAATTCACATACTCTTTCGGCTTGACTGATGATGGTACAATCACGGCCGGTTTGGACATCAGGGAAAAGCAGGAGAAATTGGAATACACCGATATAGCACTCGACGACGGTTCTGTGGACGAATCGTTGAACGAAGGCAGGGAAATCCCTGACGAGTCAATCGACGATTTCGTCAAGAGGGTCAAAAAGGAATTGAAACTCGACGACGTCAAGGTCATCGAGAGCCTTTTGAACGAGGCTAAGGCCGACATCGACAGATTCATCGAATGGGGAGGCCAGGAACTTTACGACAGGTTCCTGAAGCAGAAGAACAGATTGCAGGGACAGCAAAAGGACATCATGTATTGGACTTCAAAGAAGAATCCGCATACGCCCGACGAGTTGGATGCAATCCTGACCGAATTGGAAGGTAAGAAGACACGTTCACAATCCGACGCGGAGGCCAAGGCCGGTGCTGAGAAAGTCGCCGAGAACGAGAATTGGGAAGTCTATAAAATCAACACATTCGCGGCATCGCAGAAATACGGAAAGAACGCACAATGGTGCATCTCAGGTTCAAAGAGATGGGTCAGGGGCGATATGCAGCCAGAGACCTACTGGGACCAATACACGAAGAGGGACAACGTCCAATTCTACTTCTTCCTAAGGAAGGACGAGACGGATAAATTCGCCTTCGCGATATACCCAAACGGAAACCGCGCGGTTTACAACGCGAAGGACGAGTGGATGAACAAAACCCAAATCAATAAGGAATTGAAGGACGCACCGGCAGTCGACGGCGTATTCCTACCTCCTGCGATGGCAAGGAAGCGTAAGAACCTTCCCCACCTGAAGAACGCAAAGCAATTGGGTTACGTGTTCACCGATTTGGATGACTATATCTATCAGGATAACACGGTAATCGAATTCAGAAGGAAGACCAAGGGAACCGCAATCATTCCAGACGGAATCACCGGAATCGAGGACCTTTGCTTCGCCGGCAAGACTGAGTTGACAGAGGTAATCATCCCAAAGGAAGTCACTTACGTCGGCGTCTACGCGTTCTATAAATGCGGAAACCTCAAAATCAAGGCCGAGGCCGAATCGAAGCCTGAAGGCTGGGACGAGGAGTGGAACCCGGACAACATCCCCGTCGAATGGGGCTATACCGAAGAAGGCGACGTTGATGACGGATTCTCAGACGTCAGGGTCGTTGACCACTTATAAGGAGAGGAACTATGGGAATCGGCAATTCAAGGATAAAAACAAACGCAGTCTATTTCCCGAAGGGATATAGCGATAACATGGAAACGGCCGTCTACTCTTTCGAGGAGGCGATGAAGGCCATGGTTCCATTGAGACAATATGAGGCGATAATCGGCGGAGAGACCGGTTATTTCCGCATCGTCAAAATAGGCAACAACCTATATAAATACAACGACACCGTCAAGAACTTCTGCAGGAAGTTGGGCGCAATCGACACCTCGTCCGTCAAATCATCCGGCATCGAGATTTTGAATGGAAACGGTTTCCTGGAGAAATTGTCAAAGGAATTGATTGAAAAGGGATTCAAGGAACCGACTAAGAAGTCCGGCATATCCGTATCCAGGAAGAGCGGCGGAATCACGTTCACCTTCGTCAGGGAGAAGGACGCAAGGAGAATCGAGGGGGCGAAGTGGAGACAACTCGTCGTCATTTCGAACTACAACCCGGAAACGAAGGCGACGCCGGAGATTATGGTCACCTTGGAATACGTGGTTGGCGGAAACACATTCGCATCGAAGGACGTCAAGAAGGCCGAGGTTAACGGAACCCCTGTGTTCACCGCGGATTTCGCAAACCAGTATTCGAGGTACAGTTGGGGATATAACAGCGACGAGTTAATCAACAACGTCGAGAAGGTATTCAGGAAGTATAACCTCGAAAACAATGATACGGATGAGATTATGTCGTTCGTGGATTCCGCATGGAAATACATGGATTCCATCGACGACGTGTTCACCATCGACACATCGGTGGAATTCGGAATCACGGATAATATTCTGAGATACTACTATAATCCTACCCATGAGGTTCTCGAACAAATCGACGTTCCAGACGGGGTGAAGGCGGTTTCCTATGAGGTGTTCTCTGGAACCCCCGTCAGGGTTGTCACGTTGCCTAAGACCTGTACGTCGATTGGAAGCCGTGCATTCTGTGAAAATTCGACATTAATAGAGGTTAAATTCAGGGAGGAACCGTCATCGTTGACGATTGGGGACCAGGCGTTCTCAAGGTGCGCGATGTCCAAATTCGAATTCCCGTCATGCGACGTCGCAATCGGCAGGGGTTCGTTTGAACGCTGCATGAACTTGAGCGGGTTATTCGTTCCCAATAACGTAACCTCAGTTGGTTCCGAGGGCCTTGAACTCGCAAGTCAATACGATTACGGCAGAGACATCGCGGAGGATGAAAAGGTCCACATCTACATCCAAGCACCGAGGCAGCCGAGCACATGGCAAAATCCGTTTGGTTGGAACTATAAGGAAGACAGGGAAGGAAACAGACTCGTCGTCCATTGGGGAGCGACCAAGGGAACGAACGAATCGTTGGAGTCGGAAGACAATGTCGACGACATAGACTTCGAGCCGTCAAACGACGATTCCGATTGGGTATACGAGGTACCAAAGGAAAAGTATCGGAAATTATACGATATGCTTTGCGTCGGCGCAGACGACGGAAGATACGATTATATATTAAGCCCAGTCGTCGATAGCATCGTAATAATGTACGACCTGGACCATGCGATGGAGGAGTTCGGAGACGAGGAAGAGGCAAGGGAATTCCCGTTCAAGATAGTCGTCAACGACCTCGATGATTTTGAGCCATGCCATGTTAACAGGCAGTTCATAGACGAATTGAGGGAAGGGACCCTCGGGGAGAACCTCGATGAGGGAACCGCACTTAAGGACATCCTCAAGAAAACGGCCAAGAAGCACGCCAGAACGAACAAGAAAGGCGCACAAGGCTGGTTCGTGAACTATAACGCAGGTGACGTCGAGCACAACATCGCGTTCTTCAACCACGCGATGGGAAACGATGCCCAAGCAAGTGGCTGCGAAGGATGCGGGGAAGGCGGTGCCGCATTGGCGGAAGACGCCGAAGATGAAATCTCCGACTTGGAATTCAAGAGACCGTATAAGTTCATATTCTCCCCGTCCAACAAATTCACCAGGATGTCATATAAATACGATGACGACGCCAATACACGTAAGAGGATTTTCTATTCCAGGGTCCCGGAAATCTGCATGAAGGTGTCCAGGGATACCTACAGGGATGAGCCTTTGCTCAGAAAGAGGAAGAACAGGGAAGTCCTTTTGGGGGTCAAGAAGTTCTTCGATGAGCATCCGTCCGCTAAGTATTGCATAATCGAATGCGTGGATACGACGAGGCACGATGCCTATGTGAACGTTTACAGGGCATTGATGGAGGCCAAGGAAGCGGCCGAGGCTGGAATCGACGAGGACATCGAAAAGCACGACACGTTGAATCCCACGTTGTTTGACGGAAACGCATTGAAGCCGGACGTCGCCGAGGCAATCGACAACATCGTGAATACGTTTGTCGATGAGTTGAAGGAAGACGGTGTCAACATCGCGGTCAAGGACATCGTGTTGGTTGGAAGCAACGTCTCATACAACTACACAAAGGACAGCGACGTCGACGTGCACATCATCGCCGACTCGACCAAATTGGAGTGTCCAAAGGAATTGACGGATAAACTATATGGTGCATATCGCTCCATATTCAATAAGAACTACGACATAAACTTCTTCGGAATCCCGGTAGAGATATTCGTCGAATTGGATAACCTGGACGGATTGAGGTCAAACGGAATCTACTCAGTCAAGGACGGAAAGTGGATTAAGGAACCGGAACAAACCGATATCCCGGATTTGGACGAAGAATCGTTCGATAAGGAATTCACGGAATGGGAAGACAAATACTTCGCACTCAAGGACTCGAATCCGACCTCTCAGGACGTGAATGAATTCATCACCGACATATATGACCTCCGTAAGTCCTCAATCGCCTCAGACGGCGAATATGGCCTTGGGAACCTCATATTCAAGGAGTTCAGAAACCTCGGATATCTGGATGACCTGAAGGATTCCAGGAAAGCATGCCTATCGAAGGAACTTTCGTTGGAGCGTCTGGGCGAGGAATTGGACATGGACGAAATCACCCACGACAAGTTGAACGCACTCAAGGATAAGTTGCCGGAAGACGGTACCTACTCCCTGAAAGACGGCAAGGTAAGCAAGGAGGAATTCGATGACGGGTTCTTCGTAAGTTACTTCAGGCCGGAGATAACCGATGAGGATATCGCGGCCGTAAGGTCAACGGTCGGTGCTAAATTGGGTGTGGAATACCTCGGCGTTTACGGTGAGCCAGAAATCTCATATCACTTGGAAGACGGGCAACTCGCAATGAACTTGGCGAGGTTGTTCAACCAATATTCAATCTGGGACGTCAAGAACGGAACGGAAGTCGTGAACCCGGACTTTGACGAGGATGCCACCGTCAATTACGAGCAGGCACTTGAGGGTTTGAAAACCCTCTTAAAGGAGATAAAGGAATGAACGCTGTAAAGAAATTGGAAAAATGGCTCAAGGAAGAAGTCGAATTCCTTTTGGCCAATAAGGACTATGTCGGAGGCTGGGTCATGTTGGATGACGGTCCATTGGCCGTCACGGTCAACTGGGAACCCGGTTGGGGCAAGGAACAGAGACAGGACGTAATCCAGGACGAGGATGACCTGGACTGGGCACTTTGCGCCTGTATCAAGGTATTCAATAAGAACGATACGCCTGACGAGTGGAAGATGCTCACGGACAAGGAAACCGGCGATATCATCATAGAATCGAGGGGAATCCTCAAAGACGAGGATTACAAGGCCTTGGCATCGCAACTCCTAAACGAGTATGAGGAAGTCAAGGGATTCGACGTCGGTGAGGACGGCGTCATCGATTGGAACAAGGGAGACGAAGGCAAAGTCGATTTGGATGACGAGCCCAAGGAAGATGAGCCAAAGGAGGAACCTCCTGTGGAAGAGGGATTCCTAAGCGGCAAGGAAGGCGAATACACACACGAGGAATTGGCCGCATTCGAAAAGGAACTGTTCGACGAATTGGCAAAATACGGAATCCATCCCGAAGACGGGACATTCATGAACTCGGACAATTCGTTGGCAGACCTCAAGTTGGAAATGTACATCGACGGAGACTGGAAGCACGACCATTGGGCTACGGAGGAAATCGTCGCCAAGTTCGCAAGGGAACACAAGTGGGCAATCGCGAGACACGATTCTGTTACGGTCGGTGAATCCGAATCCGATTGGTACGAAGCACAGCATATCTGGTATTTCGTCGAGGATTCGACGGGCGATATGCAAAGCACTTTGGACGGATTCCACAAGATGTTCCAGTCCGACGAAGACTGACAAAACCATAATCAACGGGGCGGGGATTGGTGAAATTCCCGCTTTTCTTATTGGATAATTTGATGCTAAATTAAATGATAGAGTTTAGCAAAAGGATGTTCGGTAGCAATGAAAATAAAGGATTACATTGAAAATATTAAGTTGGAATTGACCGGCGGGATACTTAACCTTGAGATTCCAGACTCTACCATCGAGAAGGTCGTGTACAAATCGTTGAAGGAACTCCAAAGGTTCATCGACGAGACCAGGTTGATAACGGTCCCGTTCGCGTCCTGCATCGATTTGTCTGGGAGCAAAGTTAGTTCCGTGTCAAGGGTATTCAGGACGGAGGGGTTCAACGGCGATACCACGTGCGGGGACGGAAGGAAGCCATCGACCGTAATCGACCCGATGTACGCGCAAACATGGATGGCGTTCACCAACGGCGGAACCATGTACAACCTACAGGACTACCTGTTGAACTACATGAGTTACAACACGCTGTTGCAGATGAGGAACACCACGAGCACGGACTTGGCGTTCAAGCAGGACAGGTACGAACAGAAACTTTACGTGAACTGCGCGACGGATACGCCGCAAAGCATCACGATTGAATACGTCCCGGTATTCGAAAACGTCGATGAGGTTAAGAGCGACTATTGGATTGACATCCTATTGAAACTCTCGATAGCCCAGACGAAGTTGATATTGGGAAGAATACGTAGCAGATACAAACAATCTTCCGCCTTGTGGGAGCAGGACGGCGATACGTTGTTGAGCGAGGCCAACGAGGAGTTGGCGAGCCTTAGGGACATGCTAACGACGAACAGTCAGATTATATATCCGATAGACTAATGAAATAGGAGATAACAAACTATGAGCGAATTATTGAAGAACGCATTCCAATCACTTGACGAACTCTGCGTCGTCAAAATCAACCCTTCCATCAGGAAGAAATTGATTGAGGCCGTTGAAGACGGTGAAGAGGGAGAGGAAAAGGCAAACGACATCAGGGGATTGTTCGAGGACAGCAAGGCCTATGTGTTGGACAGGGAGTTGCCCGTCGGTGACGGCACCTACTACCTATTCTTCGAAGGATTAAACGAAGGCGAGGCATGCAGCGTCATTTTCGACGAATTCAAAATCGACAACATCGATGAGGTTTTGGTGGAATTGTTGGACGATGGGCATGACTTCCTCGCATCCATAAAACCCGAGGATGGCGTTTTCACTCTGGACACTCCGCTTGAAATGGTCGAGGAGAAAGCAAGGGCCGCCTTAGGGGAAAGACCGGGCAACGGCTTGGACGAATACGAGGCAGACGACGAGGAATCAATCGACACGGTCACTGAGGCAAAGGAAGACGATACGGAGGTTCCCGACGACTTCGAAGGGCAAATGGATTTCCTAGCCGACGACGAAGACGAGGCAATCGACGGATACGATAAGGTAATCTCAAAGGTCGACGGAAACGCAAAGAAGCAATTGACCCACATCAAGGACGAGGAAGAGGCACACAAGGAATTCCTTGGAAAACTGAAGGATGACCCAGAGGCCGTCTACGACCATCCTGAAGGCGAGGAAGAACATAAAGACGAGGCCGGGGAAGGCGAGTTGTCTTTGCACGTCTACGGAATCGAATACGATTTGGAGGGCGTGGAAGACGAAGAGGCAGCGGAACTTCCGGCTGAACTCGACATCAAAGTCAAAGACATCCCTGACGAAGAGGAATTGAGAAAGGAAATCGGAAGCAGACTCCAAGACGAAACGAACCACATAGTCGTCAATTTCGCATTCGATGTGTTGGATTCGGATGAACCCGACAAGAACATCAAATTGAAGAAGGAAGGCGAAGATGAAGGGGAACCCGCCCCAGAGGAAACCCCTGCTGCAGAGGAAGAGCATCCCGTCGATGAGGAAGTCGAAAACAAAGCCCGCGGCCACGCAAGGGCAAAGAAGGACTCCAAGTTCTTCAGAGTGAGAAACAAAGGCTCGGAATCAACCGACGAATCATTGAAGGAATCGAAGGAATTCGATATCAACGACAAGCAAGACGCGGAGGAAGCGAAGGAACTCTTGGACAAGAACGAAGAGGATGAGCACGTCGAGCAAATCGTCGACGTATCAGCCGATTCCGTCGATGACCTAAAGCAATCATACATCGGAAGCATCGGGTTGCAATGCCCGGTTTGCGGAACAATAAGATACGCTGACAGGGATAAATTGGAGAAGTCTGAGAATGACATCGACCAAACATCAGGAAAGCCCCTTTACAATGTCGGCGAAGCATGCACGCATTGCGGAAGCGATTCCGGGTATATCGTAATCGGTCAAATCGCCGCTGTCGACGTAGACCCCGAGGCAAATCCGGATGCCGATTTGGATACCTCTGTACCTGAGGAAACCCATGAGGAAGCACCCGTCGAGGAAACACCGGCTGAAGAGGTTCCGGCAGAAGGCGAAGAGGCGACACTCGACCTAGAAACCGGCGAAGTGACTCCGGCAGAGGAAGAAGGCGAATCCAAGAGACCGCAAATGATTGGCGACGAGGAAGAGCCCGAAGAGGAGAAGAAAGAGGAATCTTTACAATATAAGGACGTCGAGGCAAATGAATTGGACGAAGGCAAGTTCGATATGTTAATCACCAAGTACCTTAGGGAAAACTATTCGAACGTAAGCGGATATGAAACCACGTCCGGTTCAATCGACGAAAACGAAAACAAGGTCGTATTGGAAGGGAAAATCAAATTCAACAGCGGAAAGGAAAGAACCACTAAGTTCGTCTTCGAGGCTAAGGAAATAACAAAGAAGGGCAAAATCAAATTGTTCGGGTTGAACGAGACGTTCTCCAACAAGAAAGCCTTCGGATTGACCTGTGAGTTGAGTGGCACGAAACTCTTGAGCGAAAGCCTCACCTACAGGTATTCCGAGAACGATAAGGTAATCAAGGGAAGAGTCGAAGGACCTAAGAAAATCTAATGGAAAACTCAAGCACAGGATTATTGTTAAACGCTGACAATATCAAGTTGCACAGACAGTATTTCGAGGAAATGTGCAGGCTCTTGGGAATCATGGTGATATACCGTGCCCCGAGGGAAGGCAAGACCTGGGATAGGTATGGGGAACTTGACACCTTTTACTATGAGCCTGTGGTAGTCGGATGCATCTTCGACGAACACCCGACGATATGGACGATGAAGAAACTGGGGTGGAACGCAGAGCAAAACGATACCGCCCCGGTTATCTACGTCCCGTATAACCTAAAGAATCTGCAAGTCGGTGCATTGTTCATTCTCCCAAGTGGAATCGATAACTCTGATGGTAGGGTGTTCCGTGTCGTCAAGATGTCGATGAAATCGGTGTATCCGGCAAGCATCGCGTGTGAGTTGGCACCTGAGTTCGAGGACGTCTTCGAAAAGGGACAGGCAGAACACGAAGATAACGACTTCAACCTATTGAACAACGAGGAGGACGACTGATAATGCTTTTGAATAAACTGAATGAATCGAAAACGGTCTTAACCGAAAAAAGGACGTTTCAGAGCAAGGACTTCAAAGACGTCAATTTTAGTAACGACACGATTGCGTTGATGAAGGCCGGAAGATGGGAAGAGGCCTTTGCCCAGGCGGACATAAACACATCCTCGGGCGAGGTTTTGTATGCGATATACGTCGAATTCGCACCGGAGCAAAAGGATATGTCGAGGTTTTTCAACGGCAATAACGTCGACTACGCGAAAACGGCGTCAGAGGGATATTTGAAGTTGGAAAGCGGTACGTCTTTCGATAAGTCGATTAAATCCTTCCCGATTGAAGGGTTCCTTCCAGTTTACGGCACCACAGGTTCAGCACCGATAAACAACGGGAAATATAGGTTCGTAATCGAAAAGGATAGGGCAAAGGCAAGCAAATTCAATAGAGAAGACGCTATTTGGATAGTGCAGGCCGCGAAGAACACAAAGGGCGTCAAGGTGGCCGATTACGAGGAGACGGACAGACGTGAGGGCGGAAACTATGCCGCCACCGAGCAGGATGCCGTCGTTGCCGCCATGATTAGCGAAGTATTGTTTGGAAAAACTGCATATAAAGACGGAACGACTCCGGCTGATTTATCCGGATTGAACACGTTGAAATCATACGGTTATTTGGATTTGTTGATTGGTTCGGTCATACAATCCGACATATCTGTCAACAATCCTATTCTTAAGTTCCTTATTAGGTGCAGAGTCGATATAACCAGAAGCGGTTTTACGATTTTGAATAACCTATACAGCGGCGGGGAATTGGAAAGAAAAGACCTGGTTGGACCGAACAGCAGATATGATTTCCTATTGTTGCACGGACCGAATGCAAGCAATTATTTGACAGGAACGTTGAAGTGGTCAGAAGCATCTGAGATATTCGATGTATTCGAGTGGGTATTGGATGGATATGAGAACCTAAATGCCGCAGCGGCAAAGACAATCGTCGGAGGCCAGAAGTTGGATTTGTCGAAGGCGAATGACAGATTGTTGTTGGCTTCTTGCACCGTATCGAAGAGTCCGAAAGACCACACAATCGCAAACTTAAATGAAATCATTACCAGAAAAGACCAGTTGTCCGCGGAGGACAAATCAAAGAAAACGACGACTTCCGCAGTCGTTAAATCCAGCGGTTCATATGTCGTGAACGGCAATCCCGTCAAGAGATTGAGGAACGGTGCTAGGAAGACAGCCATTCAACAGGGAATTGAGAGACTAAAGGGCAGTGGATTGACTGACGATGAAATATTGTCCTACGTCTTATATGATTTGAAGAGGTAAGCCTATGAGACTTGTCCTCGATTCACCCTCAAGGATATTCGCGACGCAATACATACCTTCCCTTATCGAAGCCTATATCGGCGATTATTACAGTAAGGCCAGGGCACGTGCGATGAACCGAAAACTCAGGGAGTTGGGAATAGGCGGGGATATGTACGATGTGCTTGTGTACATCGTCCATAACCTGAAGGCCTATAAGGTCGGAGGTAAGTACGTTCTTGAGGTCGATAAGAACAAGATGTTCCCCAACTCGAAATACAATCTCGACACATTGGCATCCCTGTTTAAGTTCGGGACAGCAGATGTTAAGGGATATGATGTTCTGGGGTCGGTGTTCGACGCCATCTCCGAGAACATGTTGACGATAAGAAGGGTATACGAAGCAAGAAATGAGGTGCAATAATGGGAGTAAGACACATCGATGACGCATTGTTTGAAAAGATAAAAGGTTGGGTTAAGGATGAGAACATGACAATCCTGAAACCGAACGAAACAGCCAGATTATTCCAAGTCGTCGCGGACAAGACAGACGATAAACCCATTACCTTACCTCTTATCGCGTTAAGCAGGGACAGCGATATAGATATCCTTCAGACAAACAAAAGGGCACTGTCCTTCAGCGGCGGAAGGATTGCCGCGAACCAAAACAAAACGACGGCAGTTACGGCAATTCCAATCAACGTAAGATACCAACTTGACATCTATACGAAGGAGTTCTGGGAGGCCGATGAGTATTTGAGGAACTTCATCTTCAACATCATAAACTACCCGAAGATGACCGTCCATCTGAAATACAACGGAGTAGACGAGGAACACGTCGCAAACGTCAGGATGGAGGAAACCATCTCCGATACGAGCGACATCCCGCAAAGATTGTTCTCTGGTCAGTTCACCAGATTCACAATAAAACTTTACATTGATGACTGCTACTTGTTCAATATCCCAATCAAGGACGTCAAGAAAGTCGTCGCCGCGGAGGTAAGAGTCCACACGGATGGCACGCCTTCGACGGAGGACGAGGTTCACGAGATACCCCTTGACAATGGAAACAAGAGGTAAAATTATCGCTAAATTAAATGATAATGTTTGTGCTAAATTAAATGAACAGCAGAATTCAATCAGATTAAGGAGAAAGAGAATATATGCCAAAAATTAAAATCAAAGAATTAGACAATACTGGCTCTTCCGTATTACCTGGTGTAGACAATACCGTATACATTCCTTTGAAGAAGGCTGCAAGCATCAAAATCACGAAGCCCACTTTGTTCACGACAATCGACGACTTCATGAGCGTCACAGATGGCTGCGGGGAAACGAATACCGGTATTGGCTGGAGCATGGCCTACAGGCTTCTCGCTTTGGGCATGAGGGTTTTAGTTGATGCTGTCGAGGCAGAATCAAGCATCGATTTCGGAAGGGAAGGATTGCGCGATAAGTCATTATATGACATCAGATTCATCACGGCTGGGGACTTCGCCGGAAAGAGCGAAATCTATCAGGACATGCTTTCATGTGCTGCTGCAAGGGGAGATTGCTTCGCATTGTTGGATGCCCCGAAGGCAACCGTGAACGCAACGCTTGTCCATAACTTGGTCCAAAACCTCGGCAACGGTGAGTTCGGCGCAATGTTCGCCCCTTGGTGCAAATTCACAAAGTTATCAATCGATGGCGATTCCGCTACAAATGAACTTCCCGGTTCATTCGCGTTCTTGAGTGCATATGCCGCTTCAATCGTCTCCAATCCTGTCTGGTTCGCAACTGCCGGTGCTTTGAGGGGCACCGTTCCCAATTTGACCGCACCTTTGGTCGAATACGGAACGGCCGCTCAGGATATCCTGCAATGCAGGGCTGAGGAATTGGATGGCGAAGGTGATAACATCGGCGTCGCGGTCAACCCGATTTGCTATGTCAGACCTTATGGTTATATGATTTACGGAAACAGAACCTTGAAGAAGAATGACGGTGCCACGAAGGCTACATCGTTCTTGAACGTCAGGAACCTCGTTTGCGAAATCAGCAAGACATTATACTCGGCATCAAGAAAATTGACATTCGAACAAAACTCGGATATTCTTTGGGCAACGTTTAAGGGTCTATTGACCCCTATGCTCGATTCGATGTTGTCCGGACAGGGCATCACTTCCTATAACATCGTCAAGGAAGCGACTGACGCTAAGGCAAGGTTGAAGGCAAGGGTAGTCATCACTCCTATCGAGGCAGTCGAAGACTTCGAGTTGACAATCGTTCTCGACAACGACAACAGAGCATCCGTCAGTGAATAATGATAAGGAGAAATTATAACTATGGCAGCAGAAAAAATCGGTACATATCACTTGGCTGATAACCCTGAGAAGTTCGAGGTCGCTCGTTCTAATAACTTCGAATTCGTTATTCAATTCGACGGAGTTGACCCCGTTACTAAGAAACCCAGGGAAAACGACCCACTTTTAAGGGCAGGTATCACCAGGGACAGAACAAACGCGCAACCGGAAGACAAGATTGAGTTGGAAGATGCCAAGGAATCAATCAGGTTGTCGGTCGTCAAGGCAAGCGTTCCCCACTTCACGCAAGAGGAAATCGTCGTGACCAGGGGCAACGATAAGATGTACGCCGCAGGCGTTCCCACGTTTGGCGATGGGACGTTGGAAGTCAACGACTTCATCGGCGCACAATCCAAATCGGTCTTATTGGCTTGGCAGAAACTATCATACGACGCAAGAACCGAGAAGGTCGGTCGTATGAAAGACTACAAGAGGGATTGCCTCTTGATGGAATACACCCCGGACTACGAATTGGTCCGTACCTGGGAATTGAAGGGATGTTGGGTAAAAGGCATCTCGGAACCTGAGTACTCAATGGAAGACAACAGCAAGAGAACCATCACCGCGACAATCAGATACGACAAGGCATTCCCTGTCATCGGCGATGAAATCAAACCCGCTGAATAAATCCCAAAACAATGAATAATTTGAGCAGTTTAATCGCTGCTCTTTTATTTTGTTTTTAAATTTTTTAAAATTTTTTAAAAAATATCGGTGCTAAATTAGTTGTACAGGAAAGGAACCTTACTACTATGGAACTACACATACAGGAAACGACGAAACCGGCGGAGAAGAAGATTGTCGGAGTCCAATTGCCGATGGAGATGTATGCCAACCTGAAGAAGGTGGCAGACCGCGAGTGCATGACGATTTCGACGCTGATTAGGGTTGTCTTGAATTCGTGGCTACTCTCACCACAATCAAATGAGAGCACCAATATCGTTGCTAAATTAAATGATATGGATAATGAATGAAAGGAAGCAAAAGACAATGAGTAATGCTAGTAATTATACTATATCGGAATCATACATCTTGCCATCGCAGGGAAAGATTTACGATACGCCAATAGACCCGCACGTGACGATTCGTTCGATGACGACGATTGAGGAGATGAAGAGGCTCTCCCAAACGGACACACCTTATAAGGTGATGAGCGATTTGATTGAGTCATGCTTGACGACTCCTATTGGAATGCATGTCTATGACCTATGCGTCGGCGACTATCAATTCCTATTGCATAAGTTGAGGGTCGTCACATACGGACCCGATTACAAGATGGTCATCAGTTGCCCCAATTGCGGTGAGTCGACTGTGGTCAACATCAACTTGGATGACCTCACGGTCCTTGAATATAACGAAGAGGAAATCAATAAGTTGAGGAAGGTCAAGTTGCCTCAGACCGGCAAGGAAATCGAACTCAGGATTCAAACCCCAAGGATTCTCGACCAGAACGAGGCTAGGGTAAAGGAAATCAAGAGGAAATCACCTGACTTAACCTATGACCCCGGTTTGATGGTAACCCTCGAATCATTGATTTATAGGGTTGACGGCGAGATTCCAAATGCCGCGGCATTGGAGACCTTTGTAAGAAAACTCCCGATGAGGGACGCCAACGTGCTCTTACAGACTGCCAGAAAGTTAAACGGAAAGGTAGGCCTAGACACTTCTGTTGTGGCAAAGTGTGGCTCATGTGGTTACAATGTGGTCACCACGTTTCGCTTCACACCTGAATTTTTTGGACCCTCAATTGACTAGCGATGGGAAACCATACGGGCCGATTAGGTATAAACAAATCGTAAACGAGTGTTACACACTCACGAAAAACGCCGGTGTCACATATTCCGATGTGATGGGTATGACGCCGGTCGAAAGGGAGTATTACCTGGACTTCCTGCAAGCGGAGTACCAGAGACAACAAGAGCAAATCGAAAGGGCAAGAGCATCTGCGAAGGCAGGGAATTAAGGAGATAGTCTATGGCAAGAAAAAGTGGCAGACCCGAGACAATCGACGATGCTGTAACCGTTGAGGATATGCTTCTTCAGGTTGGCATCAAAAACGATAAGAAAAGGCGTCAGAAGGAAAAGGAAGAACGAGAGAAGCAGGAGGAAGCACTCGCTGCCTTTGTTTTGGGTTTGCAACAAAACAATATCAAGGTCACTGAGGCGTTTAGGGCAAAGTTCCTAAGGGACTATAAGCAGAAACAGGATAGGGATGATGCCATAGCGGCCAAGAAGGCTGTCATAGAATATTTCAAGGAGTATGGCAAACAAGCCCAAAAAGAGCGTGAGAAGCAGGATAAGCAACTTGATAGGGAACTTGAGATTGCCAAGTTGAGGGCATCCATCAACGAGGATGGAACCGATAAATCAAAAGGACAGCAAATCAAGGATACGATTAAGGCAGACCTCAAGGAGAACCTCGATACTCTCAAGGGTAGCCTAGAAGACACCAAGAAGAGCATCACGAAGGGTCTTGCGAATTTAGGCGACGCGTTAAGCGGGGAAATCAATGCCGTCATTTCGGCATACTCTGAATATCAGGCTGCAATCGACACTAGGTTGCAGGGCTCACAAAAGACCTTCTCAGCGATTGAGAAGAAACTTACCGGAACACTTGGGATGTCACCGTACTTCAAGACGTCTGAGATGTTGGATAGTTTGAACGACTTGGTTGCCGAAGGCATCGCGTTCAACGTCGAGCAAAGGGCTTTCTTGGACACAATCAGCGATAAGATTGCCACGACGTTTGAGGTCGCAAACTCATCTTTGCTGAGGATAGTCAGATTGCAACAGGCCGACTCCTCAGCCGCACGTTTGGGTATGGAGGCATATCTAACCAGGTATTTGAACGAACAGTTCCAGAATACGGAATATCTAAGCAACGAATTCGATTCCGTCACCGAGGCGTTGATGGAAGCCACAGCGACCATGGATGCACAGTCATCAATAGGATTTGAATATCAGGTCCAAAAGTGGTTGGGTGCCTTATCAAGCGTCGGTATGTCGTCCAATGCCATTTCGTCAATCGCCGGGGCCTTGGGCCAGTTGGCAAGCGGCAATATCACGGAGGTCGGCTCGGAGATGCAAAACCTTTTGGTCATGGCCGCATCCAGGGCAGGTCTTGACTATGCCGGATTGGCACAGGGTGGAATGGCGGCGAACGACGTAAACAGATTAATGGCGTCGTTGGTTGGGTATTTGCAGGAAATCGCATCAAGCGACAACAACGTAGTAAGAAGCCAATACGCATCAGTGTTCGGCATGACGATGTCCGATTTGAGGGCATCAATCAACCTCGGTGCTGACGACATCACGGAATTGAGTAAGAGCATTATGGGGTTCAACGACGCAATAGGCGAGTTGGAGTATCAGTTGGGGCAAATCGACAGCAGAACGTCGCTTGCCGAGAAGTTCAACAACATGATGACCAACATCAAATACGGCATCGGTCAGGGAATCGCAACGAATGCCGGACTTAACGCAATCTGGCAGATAACCGATTTGATTCAAAACGTCACCGGCGGCATCGCGATTCCGGCAATCTCCATCATGGGTAACATGGTCGACTTGGAGACAACGGTCGAAAACTTAATCAAGACCGGTATCGTCGGCGTCTCCACATTGGGTAAAATCGGCGATTTCTTCACCGGCCTTGGAAACGCCACCAACATGGGTGGATTGATGAACCAGAACTTCGGTGGGGCAAACGCACTTAGGACATTGACCACGACAGGCCGTGGAAGCGGTTTCGCCGAATACAGAAACCAACTAAACAGGAAAACCGGAAGGCCTCTTGTAAGGAAATTGAGTTCCGCGTTGGGAACCTCGCAGAGTTCGTATAGCGGACAGAGTGCCAGCGGCGAGATTGCCGAACAGGCACTTTCCGGGGCACAGGACGACGCGGCGATAACGGCGGAGCAAAAGAGACAGGAATCGAACGAGAAATACGCAACCGATATCTATAATTACTTGGTTGACCTGTTTGACCCGAAGATGAACTCAATCGTTCAGATGGTCGGCGCACTCGCCGGATATAACGTCCGTTCTACGACCTGGGGAGAGGACAACACAGCGTTGCTCGATAAGTTCGAGTACGGAACGGCCATCGCAGTGTCACAGGCCGTGGAGCGTCCATATACCCAAAAGAAATTGGATGAGATTTCAGATTCCGTCAATGCGATTAAGAGGATATTGTCGGATGGGACAATCAGGGTGAACATAGAGAACCTATCGGCGTTGCTTGGATATGGCACTGGGGTATTGCCCGGTGGATTGACCGCATAAGGAGGGAACCGTAAATGTTGAATTTCAATAACAATAACATCATAACCGGTGAGATAAAACAGTTCCTCAAGGAATTCAATCTCCCCAAATGCAGGGTGTGGAGACCAGAACTTCCCGTGTTTTCGGGATGCCTTTACGTTTACGGAAGCGGAATATACAGGGTTTCAAACATTGTCACCGACGGCACGGTATTGGATGACATTGACACGACGTATACGGTGCAGGAGGAAGTCGACGGCGTCATCAAGACGGTTGAGAAGAGGGCATTCGAGTTCGTATGTTCCTACAAATACGGCGAAGACCTCTTGAACATCACCAAAAATTTAATCATAAACGGCCTATACTACGATTCATATACACATAAATACCTTGGTGAATATCTGAGGTTCTACAAGGATTACGTCGGAATAGATTTGATGTCCATGTACAATTGCTACTGCGACGAGATGGTCAAGTCCATGGCGTTGAAATTCAAGGTCAGCACAAAAGACAGCACAACACAAGAAATCACAACAAAAGACATCGAGATGATAAACTCAAGCGAATCCGTCATCTATGCCGTCCCGGTCAGATTCTTCGAGGATTACACGATAGGAATCGACTGCAGCGGAACGGTTGAGATTGTGGCGGGGTTCTACGATAACGGAAAGATAGTCTCACTTCCTGGAAAAGAAGAGGAAAACGTCTACACTAAAACGTATATTAGGGAGTCGAACACGAGGATGTCGAGACCGGTTCTTTACAGTAAGTTGAAGGATTTCTCGTTCTCCGGAAGTTTGACCAAAACGCTATATCAGCACGAACACGTACTTAAGTTGTTCATTAAGGTCCCCACCACATTGAGGTCTTCGATAACCGTGTTGGAGGGTGACTTCTCCGAATTCGGCGAATTGAATTTCCCGGACGTCGAACACAAGGTGGACGGGCGGATGTGCTTGAACGACAAGGGATTGTCATTCAGGGTCCCCACGTTGGAACTTAACAATTACGAAACGCCAGACGGGGCGAAGTTCGAGAAGACATACTATTCGATGCCCCAGTTGTTATCCTACAATACGTATGTCAGCCATCCGTTTGCCGATAGGCTAATAGAATACATATTCGGAAACGTAATCAAGGACGACGACGAAATCAGGGATGACGTGGTCAGGATTCAGAAGAGGTTGCTTCAAAGATATTTGGAAGGAAAACTCGGGATGAGATACCCAAGCGGCCATTCAGGTGTGTGGGATACGAAACTGAGGAACATCTGCTATGAGATTGTCAGGAACGGAAGTTCCATGATTAATTCGAGAAGCGGAAGCAGATACGACCAGATTGGCTACGTCGACAAAGATGCCGAGAAGATTATCGGCGACTATAAGGAGGCATAACTATGGCATTTGATTTCATCAAAAACTATATTTATCTCTACCACACGGACGAATTCGTAATCCTCCCTTCGTACCCAGAGTCGATAACGGATTCGATGTCCTCCTCATTCGCGCAAGCGAACGCGTTGAGCAGAAGTGCCCCCGTGTTCTCATACAGCAACTCAGGTCCGAGAACCGTCCAGGTCACGCTCGATTTGCACAGGGACATGATGGACGATGTCAACATCGGTTATTCGAATCTGAAGATAAACGACGCGACCGGAACCGCTGTCAAAGGCGGAAACCTAGGCGACGATTATGTAGATGTCCTGATTAAGAAACTGCAATCGATTTCAGTTCCGAGATACATGGCCGATTCGTCCAAGACGGTCGAGCCACCGATGATTGCGGTAAGGTTCGGGGACGAGATATTCATCAAGGGAATCGTCAACGGTCCCATCGGCGTGACATATAAGAAACCAATCATCATGGTCAACGGCCATGAATCGAAATACGCCCAGGTGTCGATAAGTTTCACCGTCACCGAGGTTGACCCGTATGACGCACCCACAATCGGGCTTAAGGGTTCGTTCAGGGGATTGGTGTCTACGAACAACATCCTCAAGAACACACGCGACGGAAAGGACGCCAGGTAGGAGGTTCAGTCATGGATAAGTTAAAAGACAAAACGATGAGGTCTTACGACGCATTGTCGAGATACGCCGTCATCCCATATTATTATCACACTGAGGACGATAAGTTCATATATGGCCTCGAAAGGCAATTGGCGGTGAACGGAGTCGAATATGTCGACCACCACTTAATCATGGGAGACACGCTCGATTCGTTGGCCTTGCGTTATTACGGGAGACCGGACTATTTCTGGATTATAGCGGATTTCAACAGGATTCAGGACCCACTTGAACCGCTGTTGAAACCAAACAGGACGACCATCAGGATTCCAAGTCTTGGACAGGTCGCGTTTAAGTTTAATTAATTAGGAGATTACACATGGCGGATTCTGAACTTTGGAGAGGCGGGAATCTCGACCTGCTGTCAAGTGCGAGCAGGGTTGAGGTTCCATTTGTTCAAGTCACTATCGGTGACTATGTTTTCGGCGTATTCCAGCAATCCAGCCCCGAAGAGATAAGTTCAGATGGAAGGAAGTACAAATACGTTGGCGTGAAGTATCCCAACTTCATAACGTCGTTGAGCATCGTGAAGGTAAACGGCAAGGTAAACCAATACACCTTGGTATTGAATTACCCGATTCACGCAGGCGATGACCCGAATTTCTTTGAGAAGATATTCGGTTCGGTGAGCGAGACACGTCATATAAAATTCAGTTATGGCGATATGTCTGTCCCTTCCTATATTTTCAGGGACGAGGAAGCGATAATCACAGCCATCCAAACCCAGTTTTCCGCGATGAATTCGATAATCACATACACCGTTTCCGCGGTAAGTTCTAGTTTCCTGTCGACATCGACCAAACTTCCCCCAATCCATCCCGGCAGGGCAAAACCAACAGATGTCATATATCAGTTGCTATATGAGACCCCTGCCGCCGGTTTGCTCGAAGTGTTCCCGGGGATGTCGGATAAGAACACGTTCTTCAAGTGCATGGTAATCAACGGACAGGAGCAATCCGTCGTTTTGAAGGATTTGGGCGACTCCTCGGCATTCGAGTATCTATCATATCTCGTTTCATGCATCGACGATGGGACAGGTGCGGCATATGTGTTGCAGGTCGTCGATGACGTAACTGGCGATTACGGTGGCACGTATTTTAAGGTTGTTTCCATTGAAAACGGTGACGACTTCCAGACATATCAGATTGACATCGGCTATCCGTCTCAGAACATCGTCACATCGTTCTCCGTAAACAACAACGAGACGTATTCGTTGTTCTACAAATACCAAAACAGCATAAACGACGCTGAGTATGTCCAGAGGATAAACGACAATGGGGAACTGGAAAACGTATTCGCACCGGTAGCCACATCCGGGAATCCGTACAGGGAAACGTTCGCGGACGACGAAACCTGGTGGAAAAAGGCCACAAAATACCCAATTAGCGCGGAAATAACATTGAAGGGGTTGTTGAGGCCGGCAATCCTGATGACGAACGTAAGGCTCAACGTGTATTACTACGGAAGGAAGCACATCAGTTCCGGGTTGTACATAATCACGTCCCAAAAGGACCAAATAGACTCATCCGGATATAGGACGACGTTGACGCTAACGAGAATAGGAGAGGACAATAGTTCTGGTTCTGTTTACATTAACTAGAAAAATCCTGTATAATAATGTATGGTAGTTAAAGGATACGTAATAGGTAAGTCAAGTACTTACGACAATAAATACCTGGTAAGGATTCCGTTCTTCGAGTCACCCGGCATCGATTGCGGGACGGATTCGATATTCTCGTCCACATACGAATGTGCCGTATGTTACAATCCTGGGACGTTTGAGGGGTATAAGGAAAACGACTGCGTGTTCGTCGCGTTTGAGAACAACAGGAGGTCGTTGCCGGTGATAATCGGAAAACTGTATGTCAGGGGCCTTGAAGACGAGCCGGCGGCATATCAGCATAACGTGGATATGGAGGTAACGAATAAGGCGGTGCTTCCACAGAACACGTTGATAGGGGAGGTAACCGCCGATGACCTCCTAAAAGCCTTGAGGAAAATAGAATACCTTGAGGAGGAAATAGACAAACTGAAAGCGAGACTCGGCGAACATTGAGTGCTAAATTAAATGAGTGTAAGGAGACCTAAATGCTAACGTCAATAGAATTCCCGAAGATGTTCAAATCAAGTTCCACAAACGTCGTTTACGACGATTCTGCGACGATGCAGAACCTTTGTGCGTTGCTTGGTTCCGAGTCCGGGGATTTCAAGGGAGACCCGGCATTCGGGACTTCTGTAAAGAAATACATCTACGAGCAAAACGACCACCTTTTGAGGGACATCATAATCGATGAGATATACACGAAGATTACGGTGTTCATGCCGCAGTTGATTGTAAAGAGGTCGGACATACAGTTAGTTACGAACAGAAACGGAAGGTTGGCGACGATATCCGCGAACATCAGGGTAACGAACAGGCTAGACTTCACGACCAATATGTTTAACATCACGCTATTCACGGGAGAGGAAGATAACTAAACATGATTAACACAGAAGAATTGAACATCAGCAACAAGAGTTACATCAATAAGGATTTCCAGTCGCTGTATCCTGAGATTTTGTCGTTGGCCAAGAAGTTGTCTGCGAGATGGGACCCGCAATCGTCCAACGAAAGCGACCCCGGCGTGGTGTTGTTGAAATTGCTTGGCTTCATGGGAGACAAGTTGAACTACAACAGCGACAAGAACACCTTGGAGTGCTTCATGCCTTCCGCGACCCAGGAGTCATCCATGAGGAATCTCTGTGAGGCAAGCGGGTATAGTCCGAAGTATTATAGGTCCGCGACGACCAACGTGTCATTCATGTACACCGGTTCGAAGTTAAAAGGCACTTCGGATGCCATCGCGTTGAAGGCATTCGACACCGTCGTGGTGGACGTCGACAACTCAATCAAGTATACATTGGTAAAGGACTGCAGATTGACCGAAAGGTATAAATCGGTCTCAGCCTTGGCCATGGAGGGAACGTGCGTTTCTTTGAGCGTCGGCGGGAGCAATGTAATCCATCTAGAGAATTTGGATGACAACAACAGGATATACTTCCCCGAGAAGATGGTCGCCGAAAACGGCGTGTTCATTTTAAACGAAGGTGCCGATTCGGGAGACGAACATTGGGAAGCGGTGACTAACCTGAATACAGTGGAGCCGGGAAGTTACGTATATAAATTCGGATACGATTCCAGTCGTGGGCTTCCTTACGTGGAATTCCCCGACGACATCGCCAATCTTATTGAGAGCGGATTGTCAATCAGGTATTTCAGGACACTCGGCGTGAGCGGAAACATCAGGTCCGGTTTCCTGACGACGCTTTCATCACCGGGTAATCTATACTTGGAAGGTGATTCGTCAGTGCAGGTTTACCCGGATACGACTGAAGGTGGAGAAACTGTCGAAGGAACCGTTTTGGTTATCTCGAACCTCTCCGCTACATCGAACGGAAGCAATCCTGAAAGCATCGACGAGGCATATAATTCCTTCAAGAAGGTAGTCGGCACATTCGATACTTTGGTCACATGCAGAGACTATGCAAACGCAATCTACAATCTTGTTTCAGACGAAGGGCACGACGTCGTATCTAACGTTCAGGTGGCGGACAGAAGGACGGATATCAACTATTCTAATAACGTGGTTACCTTTACAAACCAAGGCGTAACCAAGGTTTCGAATACACAGAATACTACAATCACCCCGTTCGATTTGTGCTTGTATCCTTTGAATCCAATCACGACGTCATACACAATCGACACATACAATAAATCATTCAAGCCTTTGAAGGATTTATCAGACATCGAGGCCGGAATCGAGAGCAAGAAGACAATCTCACACACATATAAGAATGATACTACGTCATTGAAGAGTGACGACGTTTACCTCTACAAAAACTATTACACGCTGAATGCGCAATTGACCACTTCCTACAAAGTGAACGCATACGAGCAGAAGTCAATCCTCGAAAACGTCAATAAGGCCTTGTACGAGGCATTCAACGCAAGGAATGTCGACTATGGCTACGAGATTGACTACGACCTCATCTACGAGGCAATTTTGGGTGCCGACGCGAGAATCAAAAACGTTTCGATGCCCGAGCCCGAGCAACACACAGTAGTCATGACATACGACGGCAATGAGAGGCCTTTGTACAATTTGTCAAGCGGAGGCAGTTTCGATATCAGTGCATATACTAAATTGGCCGCAAAGAACATCCTGGCCGGAAGAATGTCATTATTTGATTATGACACGAGATTCAATTTCGAATTCGGTCAAACCCCAACGTTGTTCACCCCTGTTGGGGAATCGAGTGGACAGTTCCTGCACGATAAAATCGTTAAGATGACGCCCGAGGCAAAGATGGCAGTGTCCTCTTTGAAGACGGGATACAAATTGGGCGAAAACGAGGTCTTCCAGGCAATCGCCCCGAGTTTGGTCACAGAAGTCATTTTCCCCGCCTACGTCAACTACAGGTGGGATGGCAACGACATCGCAGATGAGACAGAACACAAGTTGGCCGGAACAGACGTTCTTTACATCGACAGAACGGACAGCAACGACAAAGACATCCTTACAATATACACGGCAACCGGAATCAAGACCTACAGCGTTTCCGACGAGGTAATCATCGAGGATAGCAAATCGGTTCACGTCGCGACGTTGGTCGGCCAGGAATACATATTGACGGATGGTGCCGAAAACATCTTCAAGCCAAGCGGTTTGGATTTGAAGCCTTGGGCGGAATACAGCACCACCAACAGAAGAAGCACGACAAAGTGGATTAAGGTCGAGGGAGTCACACTCGGATTCTATTCGCTCGGAACCAGCGAGGAAATCCAAAAGAGAAAGAGGGTCAAGTCGACTTTGACGTCATCGTCTCTTCCTTGCTACTGGATTACTAACAACCAAGACAACGCGTTGTTCACGGACAACGACAAGATTTACGATGAAGACGATAACTTCTTGGGATACCAAATCGTTTTGGGGGAGAACGAATACTTCATCTACTCCAATACGGCATTGACCGAGTTGGAGGTTTTAGGAAGTGGAACGAGATTGACGTTGAACTGCGTCGAAGAAGAGGACCTATCCACATGGAAGATTGCATCCGACGAGAAAATCGAAATCGAGGACATCAGCCAAAACGGACTCGCCGCATTCTCGCAATTCAACTGGAAATACAAGAACTTCACCGACACTCCGACTACAGCAGGTGAGAAGAACCTGACCATTGAGGAAATGACGATTTTGACTTTGGTCGAGGGCGACTCCATCAGATTCGTCGCAGGTTCAAGCCCGGCGACGTTTACTGGATACATCACCAATGACTGGAGGGACTTGCCTGACGGATACGAAATCGAATACACGGTCGGCGGAGAGACCGAGACTTTGCCTTCATATAGTTCAACCAACTGGAAATTGCGTTCGAGGTTGGACATCAACGCAGGTCCCGAATTAAGGCAGAAATTGAAGACGACCGATGCCTGCGAGCAATCGTTGACGCTCAGTTTACTTGACAGTTATACCACGGATTCGGCGGGAAACATCATCTCGGTAGTCACCAAAGACGTAAAGTTGACACAGACTGAATTCGTGTTCAACACGTTGATTCAATGCGGCGGAGAAAAGGATATCGATACATCAGTCACCTACTTGGACGGAAAGGTCGGATACGACGTATGCGCATACTCATTCAATTATGAGGCACCAAGTTATGTGGAAATAGTTTCCGGAGGGGAAAGAACCGTCACGTTGGAAAGGGAGTTATCTGGATACTTACAATTAGGTTGCAGAAACCTCAAGAAAACCTCAGGTGATTACGCAGTCATCGACTTGAAGACACCGGTCGAATACACAAGTTCGTCACCTGCGTCAAATACGGAGTTGATAATGTTTTTCTGGGAAAAACCGGTCGGCTCAACTGCGACCGTCTCCTTGACACTTCCTTCGGGAATGTACGCAAAGGCATATAATGACCCATCGTCTTGGACTGGCTCCTCATATGACTTGCACGCTGGAATCAACGTCATTCAGATTTACGGCGCATCCGGAACAATCGGACTTAAGATTAAGGTCGATGAGAATTCAAACGACTATTTGCAAATCAGCAAGATTAAGGTAACCAGCGGTTATAATAAGGCGTTGAACGGCGAAATCCTAACCGATGCGAGGATTGAGGCCAGCGACGGTCTGCTAAATTTATTGAGGGAATCGGGGACATGCGACGGCGTTGACCTATTCTACTATAACAACGACATCGACGCTTACTCGGCAATAGAGAGCAGTGACTTGTCGGACCCGTTGTCGATGTTCGATTCGAACAATCTGGCTAACAAGTTCACTCTTTGCCAAATAGACTTCTCGAATTCAAGTATCGAAATAGTGAGGACATCCAAGTTATAATTATGATTAAGACTTACAGACAGGTACCGGAGTACTATTACAACGAATCAAGGGACTTCCAATTCATTGGTCGTATCTTTGAGGCTGTCCTTAATCATTCTAAAACCGCGATAGATTGCTTGAAGAACAATCCGTTGTCAAGGGATTCAGACCCGAGGTTGTTGGACTTGGTGGCAACCACGTTCGGGTTTGAGTCAAAGCATCCATATGACGTTAACGACCTTAAGGCACTATGTAATTCGTTTGCCTCAATCCTAAGGATAAAGGGCACGAAGAAGGCCATTGAGGACTGCGTCAGGGTTTTGCTTAAATCGCAAAACATCAACGAAAAATTCGATGTTATCATTCAAACGGACATTCTTAATGGAGATGATACCGTGTTCGATAGGAGTGTTACCATTTACGTTCCAAGTTCAGTTGGGGACATCGCCTTGTTGGAGGATATGTTGGACTATGTATTACCGGCTGGGTTCACTTATGAAATCGTTACCGCAACCGTCGTAAAACAAAAACCTGTTACGGATATTGGATACGCCGCAGAAATCAACTACTCAGGCAATATATCAACTCCTCAACTCGGTAGCGTCACCCGCGGAAGAGTCACGTTGTCCGAGGACGAAATAGAAAATGCGGAAAACGCAGACGCCGGAATCACGGACAACACCGCAGTTATCCGCGGAAATGAGCAAATAGTGGAGGAAACGCAATGAAGAACGCAATCGTATCTGAAAACAATCTCGGATATTCCGGGGTAGTCGATATAAAACTGGTGAGGGGTGACAAGGTGATAAAGCACGTCACCGCCAAGAATGCCGGAAGGCTTCCACTATTCACCTTCATAGCGAAGTGTTTGGCCGGAAACTTCTCGTCCGGACAATATGACGCCGCACCTAAGTTCCTGATGATTGGATTCACAAATAACCCGTCGTCGATGAGCGGGGCAGAGGCTGTATCGTTGACACCAATTCCGTACACCGAGGTCGGGACAACCACGTCACCATCCGGACAGGATGACGAATACAGTGTTTGCACATATAAGTTCGTCGTACCGTTCTCAACCGTTTCATCCGGTGCAAAGATAAACCACCTGAGGCTATATAATTCAAATGCTAGGTGGGACGATTTGAGTGGCTGTTGCGCCTGGGTCACGTTGTTCGATGAAGATGGAGCATTCGACAATATTGAGGCAGACGGAAAATCAAACATAATCCTAACGTGGTCGTTAAGGGTTTCAAATAAATAAGGAGATTGCACATGAAAATTAAGAGCGAACACATCCAAGTATATCCTACGGCGTTTAGGGACAAAGTAGGAACCAGTAATTACAATCCCGAATCAAGGCTCAATACAGAATTCAACCTAACGAACAGGTTCAGGCTCTTAGGTAATGACAACTATGCGGCCGTAGGAAGCAAATCCGGAAGTTTCGTGGTTTCTTGGAATTCGACGTCAAAGGTTTTGATTTTCCTGATTCACGGATACTATTTCAAGGCAACGTTGAGCGCAAGCGATTATTCAGACTTATTCTCAGACCCATCGAACGGCGACACCATTTGGGGTCAAATCCAGGTTTTGCCATTCACGAATGACGAAGGCTCGAACACGAAATACAAAGCATTCACGTTGGTCAGCACTGACGCGTCAGGTTCAACCACAACAGGTGCGCCGTTGGATAACATCTCCGGCGACGTCGCGAAGTTCGGAGGCGTCGCAATCACCAGGGGAACCCAGCCGATGGCAGCCAGCACGAAATATACGTTGGCATTGTTGGAATACAATTCCACATCATCTAAGTGGGAAATCCCAGAAAAATCGAAACTGATTCTTCCTTCTTCTGCCGTCAAGAACACAGACGGAAGCCCAATCCATAGAAAATTCACAACTGACGAATTAAACGTTGCCGGTGTTACACTTAAGGCTGGACAATACCAAGAGTATCCATTGGAAATTTCCGGTGGAACATTAGTTGGGGGTGACTTTGATGTTATTGGAGATTTAACAATCAACGGTTCTGGGGAAGTATCAAGAGACTTACAGGTACGCGGTGGTTTGGATGCCCAGGTAGCAACCATTGGTGACAATTTAACTGTCGATGGAGATGGGTATGTCAGAGGAGGCTTACAGGTAGGTCAGAATTTGACGGTAGATGGCCATATAGACGCGGGCTCAATATTAGCGGCAGACGAAATAACCACAGACGGCAGAATAGAAGCAGGCTCAATAGCAGCGACAGGGCCGATAACCACTGAAGACGAAATAGAGGCAGGCTCAATAACCGCGGAAGGCCTAATAGAGGCTGGCTCAATATCCACACCAGGCAACCTAGAAGCGGGCTCAATCATCAGTGATGCAAATTGCCTTGCTCGTGGGAATTTCGTTTTGATGCCTGGAAATAATAACAACAATAAGATTAAAGCACCTTCGACTGCGGCGGAAAGGGAGTTCACTCTTCCTGAGTTGCCAGAGGAATATGACCCGGATACAGGTGCACCAATTTCACCAAGAACAGGCACATTTGCCATGGTCGGTGATTTCCAAAACCATAATATCTATCTTGGGTATGATTTGATAAAGAGTTGGAAAGGAAATGAGGTAGGAGACGCATATATCCCAAAGGTTAATTATGTCAAAATTAATGGCGAGGCTTTTAGTGTTCCATATTCCAGTACGAATAATACTCTTGATTTGAATCAAAAAATAAATGTATATTCTGAATTAATCGGGTCGACACATTCTAAATATGTCACGTATGATACTACATTGTCGGAATTATACTCGAAATTGTCTGAGCAAGAGAAGAATTCTGGGGCCGCAAATATTCCAAACTCGACAGTTCCGTTCGTCGTTGTCATAAGAGATACGGCATCAACGACCATTGCTGCTGCTACGCCGAGGGTGTTTCTCTGTAGGTTCGGATTATCAAAAACAGTATCGGCGTCTGGAAATAGGTCTCCCGCATTTATTTTCAGCGAGTTGTTGTTTAATACTATATCATCGGGACATGAGAGCATGGATGTGTACTCGGTTGATTATGATGGAAGTCAAGTAACAGGTTCTAAAATTGGACTTATATTGATTGGCAAAAAATATAACCCTGGAATTCCCGTGCCTAGGGTGTTTACGGCAAATCCTTTCGATGGGTCTTGGTCATATGTTGACAAAATTAATGAAGTCTATGGCAATTATTTGATTGATACTGGACCGTTTGATGGTTTTGTAGACATGGGTTCCTCCTCCGGTTCGGGTGCAACGTTCGAGTTTGTTCTTGTAATAAGGAGAAATGGAGTGGGCCAAAGTTGGTATAACCCACATCCAGCCATGAGTCATATTATTCCACTCGGAACATTTTCTGTACCGCCGTCACATGTCCTTCCTGATACTATATATGGGTCCGGGGAGAATGGAAGATTGAAGTGTTATGGTGCTTATATACCGGAGTTCGGTGGAACAGGGTGTGATGTAACTTTTGGTATTGAATACCAATATTCAGGAAGTATTAGTGGAAGTGGAACTGGCCTGGTATTATACGCACATACGCCATCTTCCCAATCGGCTGCCCCTGTGGGCTCACCGGAGACGGTAAATTTAACCAATTTAATAGATACATCAAATTCACATATTGATGCCAATAAACCCTATATTCTATATTTTAGAAAATTGGGCAAACCTGTATACTGGTAATACACAATACGAATAAAATATATTTATATTTTATCTTAAAATCCTGTATAATATATCAGAAAGGTATATAAGCAGGATTTTTAATTATCATGGAAACAAAAGGAATCATCAAATGCCCTTATTGCGGAGCCGAATACATGCCCAGCGAGGTTTACTTTCCGGAGGACCTTTTGGACGGTGCCTTCGACATAACCAAATCGGAATCTGGCAAGATAGAACACACGTTGGGCGAAATGCCGAAGTACGAAGAGGAATACACTTGCGATTACTGCAACCACACGTTCAAGGTCGAATGCCATATGGGGTTCGTCACCGATAAATGCGACATCCACGATTTCGAACACGATTACAAATCACCGGTCTTCAACGAAGACAGAACGGAATTGAAGGAAGAAAATGATTAACCTAACGGTAGCGAAACCGATGAAGGTAAGTGGCAGATACTCGGTATTTGTCACCTTTTCCTTTAGGCAGGACATAGTCAATTACCTGAAGTCATTTAGGGTTTCATATTACCATCCGGAACTCAAGGCGTGGGAACTCCCTCTTCTAGAACTCGCCGACATGATTGACTATTTCTCGCATATCGACGACGTCGAACTTAAGGTACTCGAATACGATGACGAGAGGGAAGAGCATGAACTGACGCAGGACTACAAGTTGAAACTCTCCAAATACCAGGAGGAGGGAATCAAATATGGACTTGGTTCTGACAAGTGGCTGTTGCTCGATGAGATGGGCTTGGGTAAGACGGCCCAGATGATAGGCCTGGCACGCGAGTTGAAGGCCCAGAGGGGGATTTCCCACTGCTTGGTGATTTGCTGCGTCAACACGCTTAAGACGAACTGGAAGAGGGAAATAGAGAAACACAGCGACGAGACGTGCGTGATTCTCGGCGAAAGGGTGACTTCGACGGGCTCAGTGGTCTACGATTCAATCGAGAAGAGGGCCGAGCAACTCAAGAACCCAATCGACGAGTTCTTCATCATCACGAACATAGAATCGTTCAGGGACGAAAGGATGATTAAGGCGTTCAAGAAGTCCAAGAACAAGATTGACATGATTGTCGTCGACGAATGCCATAAGTGCAAGGATTCCGAATCACAGCAGGGCAAGGGGTTGCTTAAGTTGGATGCCAAATACAAGATTGGATTGACAGGAACCCCGATGCTCAATAAGCCGACCGATTTGTTCGTGCCTCTTAAATGGACCGACAACGATTCAGCCACGCTGGGGACGTTCGAGGCCCAGTATTGCGTCTACGGCGGCGTAAGCGGACACGAGGTCGTTGGATACAAGAACCTCGATTTGCTTAAGGACGAGTTGGATTGCTGTTCGCTCAGAAGGACGAAGGATTTGCTTGATTTGCCGGAGAAAACGGTAATCAACGAAATCGTGGACATGAACGACGACCAGGCGAGGTTCTACTCCGATGTGTGTAATGGTCTCAAGAGGGAAGTGGATAAGGTCAGACTCCACCCAAATAACCTGTTGTCAATGATTACCAGGCTGAGACAGGCGACGGTCTGTCCAACCATCTTGACCACGAACAACATAAAGTCGAGCAAGGTAGAGAGGTGCATAGACCTGATTGAGCAGATAATCGCCCAGGGGGACAAGGTGGTCGTGATGTCCACGTTCAAGGAGCCGTTAAGCATAATCGCAGACAGGCTTAAGGATTATAAGCCGCTGTTGTGCACAGGCGACGTCAAGGATTATGAAATCGAAAGGAACATAACCCAGTTCCAGGGGAATCCCAATAGCAAAATCATGCTTTGCACTTGGCAGCGTATGGGCACCGGTGTCACGCTTACCGCCGCGTCATATATGATTCATTTGGATACCGCGTACACATCCGCGTTATTCGAGCAGACGTGCGACAGAATCCACAGAATCGGGCAGAAGAACCCGGTGTTCATATATAACTTAATATGTAAGGACACCGTCGACGAAACGGTCGCCGAATTGGTAGCCAGGAAGAAGGCATTGAGTGACTTCGTCGTGGACGACAAACTCGATGACGAGTCGTTCCAGGTTCTCAGCAGATACGTTCTAGGCCTGTAATAGATTGCTAAATTTATTGACTCGTTTATTTTATTGTTGTATAATAGGGCAGGAGGAATGAACCATGGCAAAGAAAAACAGGAAGGCCGAAAACGAAAGTTACAACCTTAACGAAATCGATGAACAGGTCATCCTCGAAGAAGACGGTTACGTATTGACCGAGACTCCGTCGGGGGATGATTTTTCGTTGTATGTTGTATATGACGACAAATGGAATTACATCGGAGATTTCGACGATAAGGCTTTGACCGAAAACGAAAAACTGAGAATCAAGGACACGAGCGTCTACAAGGAGTTCAGGAGAATCGTCGATAACTCATCTAAAGACGACGATTGGTTGGACGATGAGTATTTCCTTTCATACGGTTATGGAGACTATTCGTACAAACCGAAAGAGAAGTCTCCGGAGGAAATCGAGGCCGAGAAGAAGAAGGAAAGGGAACTCATCGAATCCCTTTGCAAATCTGATACCTTGGTCATCCACCTTTCGGACCCGACCACCAGGATGTTGGACATCATCTACGAGGGCCGCGGATGGGACGAATACCACAAATCATCTTGGAACGGCGGATTAAGCAAGGAAGGAATCCACGAACTCATCAAGAGACATGACAAGATTCTATGCCTGGGGCACGGAAGCCCTTCCGGACTCATCGGCGGGAACATCGGTGTCGACGAGGTTCCGTTGCTCAAGGAGAAGAAGGTGTTCGCACTTTGGTGCTTCGCCGCCACGTTCTTCAAGAGAAACGGATTCGAAGGCTACGGCGTGTTCTGCTCCGACAACTGCCCGAGCGAAGTCCACGAATGCAGATACGCCTGCAATGCCGAGGTCAGCGCGGATTGGATTTACAACAACATGGTCTATCTGAGCGAATGCCTAAGGGACGTCATCGACATCACATGGGACAATCCCCAGGAGGCATGCAGAAGGGCCAGGGAAGCCTATCACAAGTCATATGACACCTGTGAGACCGACGATGAAAGGGCCGTCGTAGAATTCAACACGAACACACTTCAGGTTGTTTAATTGTTTCATTTCGTGTATAATATATGCGAATATCGAAAGGAGACGTTTATGACGGCACAGGCTATTTGGCAGCCAAAATTCAGCACAAGGGAAGTCCTTGTTGCCAAGACGTCCGTTAGGGACGGAAAAAATTATCTGTTCTTCTGTTGCGACAGAAACCACACGTCACTCTATTCCTATGACGGAACAAGGGTGAAGAACGAAGGCAGACTATGTTCCAACGGGAAAATCGTATGCTATGCGTTCAGCCTCGATTGGCTCAGCGACGAGGGAGACCTCCCAGATGAATTGGTGAAGATTAGGGAGAGGGAGTACGCGAAGTACAAAAGGAAGTTCGCCTCAAAGTAGACTTACTCGTCCGCTAAATTAAGTGCACACAGGAGAGTCACCACAACACGCCTGTCGTGTTGTTATAACACACACTTATAGTTTATGCACAAAATCATATGGCATGTGCTGTATTTTGTTAACGCCTTGTGTGAAAGAAAGAGGAGAAAAGATGTTCAACGAAGAGGCTTTTATGTCGGATTTGGTCCTTGGTATGACCAAAGGGGAACTTAGGAGTTATTCAGATGCAATCGAGGCCTGTGAGAGCCTTGAGTACAAAGATAGGAGGAAGACGATGGACAAGGTAGTGTTTTACCATCAGGCGAGTTGCGGCCAATGCAGAACCATTGAGTCGCTGCTCAACCGTTCCGCAATCGATTACGAGAGCGTGACGGATATCGCGGAAATGCAAAAGAGGGGAATCCTTCACACGCCGACGCTGGAAGTCAACGGTGAGTTATTGACCGGAAAACCGATGATTGACTACATCAACGGCAGAAAGGGCATGTAATTATGGATTCACGGACAATCGCAAGAAAACTCAAATTCATTGAGGAATATAAGTCGGCGAAGAACGCCGCAACAGGGTCCAAGTTCGATTCAAACGCGAACGTTACCCAAAAGAACATCGCAACGTTGCAATGCGAATTAGGCAAGAAGGACATCATCGACCTAAGAAGGACAATCACCTGCAACTATCTGGAAAGGGACTTCGGAAAGGAAATCTCGGACAAATACCTAGAGGACCTAAGGAACCACATCATCTACCAAAACGACGAGTCTTCCCTATTCCCGTATTGCGCAAGCATATCGCTGTATCCTTATCTAAGGAACGGCCTTAGGGACTTGGGTGGCTCAAGTTCGGCACCTACGCACGCAAACAGTTTCATCGGCGGAATCATAAACCTATTGTTCTTGGTGGCCGGTCAGTTCGCCGGTGCCGTGGCAATCCCTGAGTTCCTCACCTACTTTGACCATTTCCTACGTCTCGACTACGGTCAGGATTACATCGAGCACCTTGACGACATCGTCGAGAGCGTGGGTGAACATAAATTCACGTTGAAGCACAAAATCGAGGATTGGTTCCAACAGTTCGTCTATTCAATCAACCAACCGGCCGGTGCGAGGAACTACCAATCCCCGTTCATCAACATCGCGTATTTCGACAAATACTATTTCGAAAGCATCTTCAAGGATTTCTTCTTCCCCGACTTTGATATGCCGTGCTGGGAAACCACCAAGGAATTGCAGAAGTTGTTCATGAAATGGTTCAACAAGGAAAGAACCAGGGAGGTTCTAACGTTCCCGGTCGAAACCGCGAACATCCTCGTCGAGAACGGAAAATACAAGGATGAGGAGATGGCCGACTTCTTCGCCGAGATGTGGTCTGAAGGGCATTCGTTCTTCATGTACCAATCTGACTCAGTTGATGCCTTGGCATCGTGCTGCAGACTCAGAAACGAGGTCGAGGACAACGTGTTCTCCTATACGTTGGGGGCCGGTGGCGTCGAGACCGGTTCGAAGTGCGTCGTCACGTTGAACATCAACAGAATCGTCCAAAACTGGGACAGGGAAGGCAGAAAGGTCTCGCTCAGCGATTACCTCAAGCCAATCGTCTCCAGGGTCCATAAATACCTATCCGCCTGGAACTCGAAGATTTGGGATGACTTCGAATCAGGGATGCTAACGGTATACACCGCCGGGTTCATCGATTTGGATAAGCAATTTCTCACGGTTGGCGTCAACGGATTCATCGAGGGTGCGGAATACCTCGGAATCAAGACCGACCCAAACGACGAGGGGTACAGGCAATTCGCAAGGGACATCCTCGGGACAATCAAGGCCGTCAACACGGCGGACAGGGACGCACACCACAGATACAACACAGAATTGATTCCTAGCCTTCTAAAATAATTTGTGGGAATCTAAAATCGACTCTAATATACGGCGAAACCCTTGACGAAGGCAACGCCTAGGAAGATAAGTTCACCTACAACGACTGAATGAGCCGACTACACATGATGTGTAGATGCAACAGTCTAACCCCCAAACATAACGCATCAAGAGAAATTGGGGAGGAGAGGTCAAGTGTAAAGACACTTTAAAGAAGCACCTTTCCCGCTGATTAAACAATCAGTCATAAAGTAATAGCAAGGCAGAAAACGCAGGTGCCAAGTTGTATAAATGGGACAAGGAAGACGGATACGTCGTCAACAAGAACAGGAACCTATACAATTCCTACTTCTATCCCGTCGAGGACAAATCCATCAGCCCGACCAAGAAGTTCTTCTACCAGGGAAACGGGTTCGCCACAGAATGTGATGGCGGAGTCGCGTTGCATTGCAACCTCGATAGCCATCTGACCAAGGCGGCCTATAGGAAACTAATGGACGTCGCTGTAAAGGCCGGGTGCAATTACTTCACCTACAACATCCCGAACACGATTTGCAACGAGTGCGGACACATCGACAAGAGAATGCTCCACGAGTGCCCGAATTGCGGTTCCAAAAACGTCGATTACGCGACGAGAATCATCGGTTACCTCAAGAGGGTTAGCAACTTCAGCCAAGTCAGGCAGGAAGAGGCAGCCAAGCGTGCCTATGCCCACTACTCGGACGAAGACGATGCTAAATTAAGTGATTGACGGTATATCAAATAAGTGATATACTGTTGTCATCGAGGAGGAAGGCTGACCTTCTCGTAAAAAATAAAAAATAGCCGTTGACATCCGGTTATGCCTCTGGTATAATTGGTGATGTAAGGTTGAGGGACACCTATCCGGACTTCGTGAGCCGGACCAAACGTCCCTCCCTCCGCCGGGGTAACGAGCGGGGGCTGTCAGTGCGAGGCGAGACTGACTATAACCGGATTAAATTCCGTGTCCCGGGCCACTTGGGTGAATGTGGCTTAATCGCGATACGGCAGGAGGATACTCTTGTTGTATTTGCATATTCGGAGGGTGTTATGGGTAAGTCTGATTGCATATCGGAAAAGGAACTGTTCATAAACGCTTTCGGAGAGGTCCCGGAATCCATCAAGGAAATGTTCAGGGATTGCGACGATGCGTTGACCGAGAGTTTTTCGAATGCGGCGGACTTATTCGGGCATCTTGAGAAACACGTCCTGACGAACATCTCCAGGAGAGACGGGACCGTGGATTGCGAGAAGTTCGATTTCGGAGACCCGAAGTTCCCACCGATAGGAATCACACCCGAGAGCGAGGTCGACGTGTCGGTAAGCCCAACCAGAATGAGGCAAATGAGCGAATACAAGGCAAACGCTTTGGAATTGGCCGAATATCTTCCAACCGGAGATTCAAAGGACAGGTTCGGCCCCGTAATCGGGTGGGTGACAGAACATGACGGCAATGAGAGGTTCATCAAGATAAGAAGAAGGGCCAACAGGAAGTACAACATCCCGGCCGCCAATTCACCGGACGGCAGGGAAATCCCGGTTGGCAACACATTCTGCGAGTTCGTGGCATACGACGTCAGGGACGGCCAAAAGGACATCAGGACATATTTCCTATCGCACTCAAGGAAGAAGATAGAGACGGAACTCGCCAAGTTCATCAGGGAGTTGCCTGCGTCAGAAACCCAGGTCGTCAGAAACGACCCTGAGGTCAAGGCGTTCTATCTGAATTCCGACACGGGAAAACTCGAGATTGCCGACATGCCCGGTTCGGAGGCGAGAAGGCTGCACTCGCAGCAATTCCTCCCGAAGATGGCGAACTCAATCTCCAAGAAGATTTACAAGATAGAGGGAGAGTTGGAATATCCTCCGAAAAACAATAAAAGCCAAGCGTACTTCATGATGCTTGAGAATGAGTACGGGGTCGACTTCGAAGGGAAGATTCCTGAGGTTCTCAGGGACCTAAGCGACCAGGAGTTGTCCGACGAATTCATCAGCAGTTTCATGAAGATGTACGGAGTTAGCAAACTAAGGCTCGATTCAGAAGAAAAGATAGCACAGGCCCTTAACGACGTAATCGATTATCTTGATGGCGATTCCACGTCACCGTTCGATTCGGATGCGTTGAGACCGCTTCTCGAAAGATTCTCCAAGATAGAGGCTATGTCCTACCTAAGGGGAATCGAATAACGATATCAACGAAAGGAAATTCTTATGCTCAAGGATATATGTACGGAAGACTTAAACTTAAAAAATAAAGAAGAAGAAAATGAATCCCTTGGTAAACCGCTTAAGTACTATGATGTAGCAGTTACATTTGCGGAGTTTCCCGATGAAATTACGCTATGTGTAAATATTACAGGGTGTGTCTGTCACTGTTCCCAGTGCTCTGAGCCTTGGTTGAGACCCTATGTTGGTACATTATTAACAAATGAGGAAATCGACAAACTGATTGCTGAAAATCCCGGAATCACGGTGTTCGGCCTGATGGGCGGCGACAGCGACCACAAGGACGTCGTTAGAATCGCCAAGTACATCCACGGCAAATATCCCGAACTCAAGGTCGGGATGTACAGCGGCAGGGAGTTCTTGGGCATGGAGTTGCTCGAAAACCTGGACCTTTACAAAATCGGCAGATGGATTATGCCGAAGGGACCGGTCGAGGAATGGCATCAAACCAACAACGGCGTGTTGCAGTTCCCCTGGAGCAACCAACTCCTATTCGAGAAGAAGGAAATCAACGGAGAACTCGTCTGGATGAACGTCACACATAAATTCCGCAAGGAAAAGGTTGGCAATCCGGCGAGGTTCATAATCACCGCGGAAGACAACAAGGACTAAGAAAATCAGGGTGTCGATTGAAAATGATTTGACACCTTTTTCTTTTTGATATATACTATAGACGATAAGCCGGATTAGTTCAGTGGCAGAACAAGGGCTTCGTAACCCCTAGACACCCGTTCGATTCGAGTATCCGGCACCACACTTAAACCCTTGAAAGGAAACCATCGTTATGGAAATCAAGAGAATCCTAGGAACAGCCTACCTCTGCAGCAAGTTCGTCAACCACGACGGGACATTGGTGTCAGACCACCCGCTTTACCTTTTCGAGACAGACGTCCCCAACATCGCATTGGCCGTCATGTTCACATCGAAGACCAACCCATTCACCACCCATTGGCGCGACGGAAACGATTTGAAGTTCGTATGCTGCAGCGACCACATCGGGGAGATTCCCTCGATGAAGGTCTTCCAGGCCGAAATCTATCTCGTTAACATGGCCGACAGGAACCTCAAATACAGCGAGTACAGGTTTCGGAACTTCCTCTTCAACGCCGACCTTCTGAAGGCCCTTAAAAACGCCCTGAAGGAGGGTTTGTGCACAGGCTGCGAATACGGAATCAAATCCGTGCATAGTTATGATGCAAAGGACGACGTTTCCGACAAGTGGGAAATCATGAAATTCCTGCTCTCATTCGTCGAGTCAATCGTCTCGGCCTGCTCATATGCAAAGCACTGTCCGGAGTACGGCCCGGTCAACACCGCCTACGACGAGGTCAAGAAAATCAGAAACGAATATAGCGTCAAATACAACAACAGGAAGGTTTTCGACCAAAGACACAAAAAATGACTTGAATATGGTTTCGGTCGGTGGTATAATCATCGACGTTGAAAGAAGGAAACAACAATGAAAATCGAAACCATGACAATCAAGGTCGACCCGACCAAACTCAGGAACGAGATGCACTTCGATGTGCAACGTTCCACCCGCATGCACATCTTCCGCGACCGCACTGTCTACAGCCGCAAACAAAAACACACCCAGAATCTAAAATATTGCTACTAATCCAAATTTCGGTGTATAATAAGTATGACCGACTTGAAAGGAGGGCCATTATGGGAGAGATGTACCAAGTAATCTCGGACGTCAACGAGTTGAAGTGGTTTTACGACCACGTCATCCAAAAGCCACAGGTAAACGAATCCTATTCCATGGTGTTCGTGTCCAGGCATAAGAAGTTGACCAAAGAGGAACAGGCCACTTACGGTCTCACCAGAAAGGAATCGGAATTCCTTGCGACCCAATCCGTCAGGTTGGGCAAATTCAAGGACGCACTTTACATCGACGAGGATAACAACTGGACCTTCGAGGGTTTCCTCAAAAGGGTCAGAAGGTTCAACGTCGATAAGTATGCGTATACCACTTCCCTCGGTGAACCGCTCCCCGAGAAGACGCTCTCCGTCATCTTTTACGTAAATCCGTGCGACGACATCAAGGTTGCCGATGCCATCGTGACCCAAATCAACGACGTCAAGACGGCAATCTGCAAGGCGATGCTAGGTGGGAAGACAACGGCCGATAACCTACAGAGTTACCAGTTGTTCGGCAATCTAGAAAACAACCTAAAGCACTTCAAAGCCAATTGCAAGGGCTCAAGATATTGGATGGACTTCGATATCGACGTTCCGTCCTGGTTCAAGGACCCAAAAAAAGGCACCCGGTTCCAATCCGACATATTCGTGTCATACGAGCGGCAGTTGAGGAACCTCCTCGCCAACACATTCCGCAAAGGCAATTACGTAATCGTAAGCACCAGCGGCGGATACCACGTGTTGGTCAGAACCTCGGCAATCCGTGCGAATCCCCACTCATTCTGCAAAGAGGTGGCCGGAATCTACGAAGACGGAATCGCGGCCGGGGAGGAACCATACGTTGACGATAAGGGAACGCCCAAGTTCGAGTGCATCGTCAACGATTCTCAAATCCCAGGATTGCCATTGCCAGGTACGTTCCAATACGGAAGGCCGGTAACCGTAATCAACAAGGAGGATTTTCAATAATGAAATTTTTAGGAAAAGAAGTAAATGCTGAAAAATTATTAGCAGAAATTGAATTTGTTTTGGAACACAGTAATACAACAACTGGTAAAACTTCAACTGGTAAAACTATCATCACTGATTTTGGCTATGTTGAAGGTTTCTTTAATGAATTATTTTCCAAGGAGGACTTCGAATGATGGTGTTCCCGCATTTCAGTTCCCCAATCATCGATTACGAGGACATCGCGTCATGCGAAGAGACCAGGACGCTGATGCTAACCGACAAAAAGCACTTCAACATATTGGGGACAATCAGGTTCCGGCACAAACGATATGTCTTCATCCCAAGGGACGGAGTCGAACTCACGTCGGCCATGTTGGACGACATAAAGTGGGTAATCGACAGACTCATGGACTGGAGGAAAGGAATCTTATGAAAGTAGTCAAAATAAACGACGAAATGGTCTTGTTCGACAACGGTTACAAAATCACGTATGACCATGACCAGGATTGTTGCGAATGCAACTATGCCGACTTCGAGCAATTGCGCGACACCGGCATCGAGAAGGAAGACTTCTCACCGGACCTTATCTTTGTGGGGGTGGGCGACTACGGGTTCCGATTCGGTAACCCCGGCAAGATGTATTACGTTCCTTGCTATTCCCAGCAGAATGGCTATTACACATATGCTGTGGACATCTATTACAACAACAAGTTAATGTTAAACCTATCCGGCGAATGGATTGAAGGTTAAGGAGGAAAACAAAAACAATGAAAATCGTCAATACCGGAAACGTCTATCGAATCTACGATGACAATCTAAGGACATACGACCAACTTCCGCCACAAACGTATATCGTGCGTTTCAGCCAGTTCTCAGGTTTCTACCTCGAATTGAAGGAAGACATCAAGGTCAACGAAAAGATTTACGGCGTCCATGCCCAGAAGGTCGACAAGGTCATGAACTCATTTAAGAAGTTCAATCGTAACCTCGGCGTCATCCTCTCGGGTGCGAAGGGCATCGGCAAGTCGGTTTGCGCCAAGTTAATCGCCGAACGCGCCGTCTCCGAAGGCTATCCGGTCATCACCGTCAACGAATACGTCAAAGGCATCGCTGACTTCCTCTCCGAGATTCAGCAGGAGGTCGTAATCATCTTCGACGAGTTCGACAAAACCTTCGTCTCAAAACGCCGTGGGAACGACGAGGACCCAGCCGACGCCCAGGCCGAATTGCTCACCCTATTGGATGGCATGGAGCAGGGCAAGAAGATGTTCATCGTCACCTGCAACTCGCTTGAGAAACTTAATGAGTTCCTGGTCAACCGTCCCGGCAGATTCCACTACCATTTCAGATTCGGGTATCCGAATCCCGCCGAAATCCGTGAATATCTGCAGGACAAACTCGACAGGAAGTTCTGGGGTGAAATCGACAAGGTAATCAACTTCAGTTCCAAGGTCGACCTAAACTACGACTGCTTGCGTTCAATCGCCTGGGAATTGTCCCAAGGCTACACCTTCGAATCAAGCATCCAGGACCTCAACATCATCAACATCGAACGCGAGAGATACAAAATCCAGGTCGTGTTCAGCGATGGCACCAAGACCCAGACCCGCGAGCAATACCTCGACCTCTTCGATTCCGATTCCGAAGTCGAAGTCGAGTTGAAGTATATGAACAAAGGTTCCGTCTACGTCACGTTCAACCCAATCCACGGCAATTACAACACGACCCTCGGAGCAACCGTCGTCGACGGAAGCAAGGTCAAGGACGTCCAGTGGTATCTCTACAACGACGACAACGATATCGATGACGACGACACCGAGATTGAGAAGGCCAAGAAACGCGAGGAATCCGCGGAGAACGAACGTATCAAGGCACTTCACGTCGAATACATCGTCATCACCAGAAAATACGACAAGAACATCCACTACATGGTCTGATGGCCATGTGGTGGATTGTCAGAGGAGGACACACGAATGTTCAGAAAGAGTATTAATTTATTGAAGTCCATAACGGACAGAGATATAGTTAGCAGCCTTGCGGACATGGCGTGTGTCTTTTCCGAATCCGATGATGAATTGTATTTGGTTGGCGGATGCGTCAGGGACTTGCTCTTGGGCAATGTTCCGGCCGATTACGACCTCTGTACCAACCTCAAACCGGACGAGGTCAAGTCGTTATTGGGCGAGGCCGAATTCACGGAGGATGGGAAGACCATCAAGAGATACACGTTCATCGATACCGGCATCAAACACGGAACCATCACCGTCCACGACAGGATGTATGACTGGTTCTTCGAAATCACAACCTATAGGGTAGATGGAAAATACACCGACGGAAGGCATCCTGACGAGGTCACGTTCGTCCCGTCCCTGGAAGAGGATTTGTCGAGGAGGGACTTCACCGTCAACTCCTTCGCATACGACATCTCAAGTGAAGAAGTACTTGCGTTGGAGGAATCATTCTTCAACGATTTGGAGTATGGCATCATACGCTGCGTGGGAGACCCCGTGAGGCGTTTTAACGAGGATGCCCTAAGGATGTTAAGGGCCATTCGATTCATGGCCAAATTGGGCTTCTCCATCGACCCGCAGACGTATTTAGCAATCTCTGCCTGCGCACCTTTGATTCAGAAGGTGTCCAAGGAGAGAATCAGGGATGAGTTGACCAAGACGTTGATGAGCGATATGCCGGAAGTTCTAGTGTACGTTGTCCTTACCGGACTTGAGCCGTTCCTATTCGACGGGATGACCCCACTCGGAGACATGCTTCGTTGCGAGCACGGGAGCAAGTGGCATTACACGGACGTGTTCCACCACACCATCGACGTCGTAAAAGGCGTCCCCAAGGTGTTCGAATTGAGGTGGGCGGCGTTGTTACATGACACCGGGAAGCCGGCAGTCAAAACGCCTAAGGACGACGGCTCCGGCGAATATAGTTATTATGACCATCAATACGAATCCGAGAAAATAGCCTTGGATTTGATGGGGATATTGAAATTCTCAAACGAGCAAATCGAAAGGATTTCCACATACGTCAGATACCATGACGTCGAGTTGGCCAGGTGCAAGATGTCTAAATTCAAAAAGGCATTGAACGAAATCGGGGTAGACAACTTCCTCGAATTCATGAAGTTGCGTCGAGCCGATGCCACCGCCCATAACCTCATGGTTGACGTCAGATACGCAATCTACAACATAGCCACGTGCTACGGGAGATACAACGAGGTAATCACCACCAAACAGCCGCTTACGTTGGCCGGGTTGGCCGTCGACGGGTATGTCCTGATGGACCTCGGCCTCAAGGGAAAACAAGTGGGTGACACGCTCCAATACCTCATGGAAAAAGTGTTGGACGACCCGAGTTTGAACGAGAGGGAAAAACTCATAGACATAATTAAAGTTGACATCCTTCCCAAATACGGTGTATAATATTTACGATTGGAGGAGACCGAATGGAAGACAAACACACTGGGATACACATATCGCTAAGCCTTGAGTTCATGGGCTTCGTGACATTCATCGTATTCCTCATATTGAAATTGGTCGGAGCCATCACGTTCAGTTGGTTTTGGGTATTCTTCCCACTCTGGATGCCGTTGGCGTTAGACCTGGTAATCTTCTTGGTTCTGATGGCGATATATCTGGCCATCAGCCGAAGAAATTAAGGGAGAAAGGAAATGAGAACTCTATTATTGATGCGTGGTGACCCTGGCGCAGGCAAAACGACCTGGATTGAGAAG
>Ga0256405_10001151_pt1 | contig 76353 bp, 59 predicted proteins | sample RumenRJG_02DNA_FD_189096 | JGI IMG/M metagenome (GOLD analysis project Ga0256405, IMG submission 189096) | Bovine rumen microbial communities from Lethbridge, Alberta, Canada - RJG_02 | ecosystem: Host-associated > Mammals > Digestive system > Stomach > Rumen | place: Canada: Alberta... | reverse complement strand
AACTGGGGCTAAGTCGTAACAAGGTAGCCGTACCGGAAGGTGTGGCTGGAACACCTCCTTTTTGGAGCGAGAGACCGACGCGACGCGCTCTTGTGGACAAGGACCTTGATCGGTTCTTGCTGTACTGATTCCATTATAATACAGGGGCTTAGCTCAGTTGGTTAGAGCGCCACACTGATAATGTGGAGGTCGGCAGTTCAACTCTGCCAGTCCCTACAAGGCCGGCCCACCAGACCGGCTTTTTTCTTTTGGGGGTATAGCTCAGCTGGTAGAGCACATGCTTTGCAAGCATGGGGTCGCCGGTTCGAATCCGACTACCTCCACCCCATGAGGCTGACTCTTTCGAGTCGGCCTCTTTTTTGTTTAGCCGCCCCGCCCCTTCCCCGTCTCCGTCTCCTGCCGTCCGCCATCCACCAAAACGGCCATTTTCGTGGACGAACCGCCCTTTTGCGCTGGGGCCACAGAGACACCTGACAGCATGTTAATGGCAGGTCTGTCGTTGAGAGAATGGCGCTTTTGCACGTTATTTGCAAAGGGTTACGGAAAAAACACTTTTTATGGGCAAGTTTCAGGAACGGATGAAGGCGCTGGGCCAGGGAGTGGTCCGGAGCGTGCGGGAATTCCCGCTGGAGACCCTGTTGGGTTTGGTTTATTTTGTTCTGGGTGTCCTGACAGACAGGGGTCTGACAGCAGCACTGAAGGATAGTGAAGTCTATGAGTTGCTGTTATGGTTCGTCCCGCAGTATGTGCTCTTGTTTGCCTTCGGCCGTTTGGCCAGGCGCCGTACGCGCTGGTATCCGTTCTATCTCCTGGCCTGGTTCCTGTGGATTCCTCTTTTTCACTGGGGGTTCCGATATGAGGATGGGTATCTGGGGATGGCCTGGATCCTGGTCCCGCTGATGCTGGTGCTCGGGGACCGGAAGATGGACAACGTCGCCTTTGGACGGAATGTGTTCCACACGGTCGTGCAGACCGCCTTCGGCTTGCTGATCGGATTGCTTCTGGCCGGTATCGTCTCATCCTTGATCGCCTCCGTGAACTTTCTGTTCGCCCTCGACCTGTCCGACAATTGGACGGAATACTCCCTTATGTTCCTGGCCTTCGTGGTAACGCCGCTGCTGTGCTGCGCGCTCGTATCGAAAGAATCGACTGGAAAAGGAGATGCAGCGCTGCGGGTGATCGTGGACTATATCCTTTCGCCGGCGCTGGTGGCGTATGCCGTGATGCTGTTCCTGTATATCGTCCGGATCCTCCTTCGATGGGAACTGCCCGACGGGGGTGTGGCCTATATGGTACTGGGCTTTTTGGTGGAGGCGCTCCTGTGCTACCTGCTGCGGATGCAAATCCCTGAAAGTCAGCGGCATTTCGAATGGTTCTACCGGCCTTTCCCGTACATCGCCCTGGCTCCTTTGGCGCTGCTGTGGATTGGGGCGGTCCGCCGCGTCGGGGAATACGGTATCACCGGTCCGCGCTTCTATTTGGTGGTGCTGGCCGCGGTGGTCTCCCTCTTCGTGCTGCGGCTGTTCCGGGAGCGGCCATTTGCCTTCCGCCGGCTGTTCCTGGTGTTGATCGGCCTGGCGGTCCTGTTTACCTATATCCCGGGTATCCGGGCGAAGGATTTCGGGATCCGCAACCAGCGTGCGCGGCTGGAAAAACTGCTCCCGGAGGTGCTGGTCGATGGAAAGTTCCCCGTTATTACCGATTATGGCTCTCTTGTCAAAGATACTGTTTTGTGCCGGAATATAGATAATGCCTACAACATCTGGAGCTTTCTCAAGCGGGAGATGAAAACAGATGCTTTTGAGCGGCGATACGGCGGATACGGGAGGTTTGATTATTTGGAATGGGAAATGAAGCGGGCAAGGAATGCCAGAAAAGAAGGCGCAGAAACGGCTGGGAATGATGGCGTTTGGTTCGATGCGGACCTGGAGCATCTTGTCGATGTGGGCCCTTATTCCCAGTTGATTCCGTCCAACCAATATGACTTCGTTTCGAACGGCGGGAAAGGCGTTTTCCTGGGCAAGACCCAAAAGGATACACTTCTGGTGTGCTCCTTTGCAGAGAAAACCCAGTGCTTCCCTGCCGTCCTGTCACAAGACCGGCCGGATCCGAGGTTGATCTATCAGAATGACCGGTATCTGGCCGTCTTTACCTCTTTGAACATTGAGGGGAATATCGTGGTCGTTTCCAAGAGGTTACTCTTCAAAAAACCGTAGCCTTATTCTGACTCGTAGCCGTTGTTCTTCATGTTCCACAGGGGGAGCACGATGAGGCCGCCGATGACGGCGACGCCGGCCATAATCAGGAAGAGGTTGTTCCAGAAGCCGTTACCGAAGGTCTTGGAGAGCAGACCTACACCGAAACCGGTGAAGATGGTGCTTACATAGCTCATAAGGCCAATCAGGCCCACGGCCGAGGAAGCTGCTTTCTTGGTAACATGGTTCGATGCCACGACGCCCAGCAGGGCCTGCGGACCATAGAGGAAGAATCCGGAAACGGCCAGCAGGACCAGCATGGCCACGGGATGGCCCTTCGGCAACAGCCAGAGCCCCACCAGGCAGAGGGCGGTGATGAACATCTCAATCAGGCACATCCGCTGTCCCTTGCTCTTGAAAAGCTTATCCGTTGCCCACCCGGCCGCCAGCATACCGGCGCAACCGGCAATTTCGAAGATGGCGATGGTCCAGCCGGCCAGCTGGGGCGACAAGGCCGTCTCTCCCTGCTGAAGGAATTTCGGACCCCAGTCCAGGACGGCGAAACGGACGATATAGACAAAGAGGTCGCAGATGGCGAGCGCCCAGACAACCGGGTTGCCGAAAACGCGTTTCTTGACGAATTTCTTGTATTCGGCGGTGGTGTCGTTGTTGTCCAGGGCGGTCTTGGTGCCCTTCAGCTCGGGCAGGCCCACGGAAGTAGGCGTGTCGCGCAGGGTCGTGAGGATGAAGAAAACGCCCACGGCACCGATGAGCGCCGGAATCCAGAAGCACCACTGCCAGGCCCCTACGTGCTGGGCCGCCGTGATGACAGCCGGGTCGTCAATGGCTTTCCCCAGGTTGGCGGCGATGCGTTCCACGGTGGCGGGTTCGCCCGCCAGGTTCATGCCCATGCCGCCGATGATGGCACCGCAGAGTACCGATACGATACCGGCGCCGATGGAGTGTGACGTGTTCCAGATACTCATTTTGGTAGCCAGTTCCGTCGGCGGAACCCAGTGCACCATGAGGCGGTTGCACGGAGCGAAGCCGCAGCCCTGGAAAACATTGTTGAGGACCAGCAGGATGGCCATCAGCCACACCATGACATTCACGAAATCGGGACCGAATTCATTGCCGGAGATGAGGGCGCTCAACTTCGCGCTCCAGCCGAAAATGAAGTTCAGCACCACACAGGCGCCCAGTCCGATGACCAGGTGCCACCGGGCGTTGGACCGGTCGGCCAGGATGCCGTTGAGGAACTTCGAAATACCGTAGATGACGCCCACGGCTGTCAGGATGGAACCCAACTGCAAGTCTCCGATGCCGTATTCCGCGGCCAGGGCCGGCATGGCAAAAGAGAAATTCTTCCGCACAAAATAGAAAATGGAGTAGCCGATCATCGAACAGATAATCACTTGCCACTGCCAGGATTTGAAGAAATCGGTCTTGCCGTCTTCCCCTTTCAGGCGGAAGAACGGTTTTACGTTCGGTGTGTCATTCATAAATGCAAAATTAACGATAATTTTTGTATTTTTGTAACAAAGAATGTAATTATGAAAGTTAAGGAATTCTTAAAACAACGCCAGGCGGAGAAGAATGCTGTCCTGGCCACCAATTTTTATAATTTCGAGACCCTTTCCTGCGTGATGCAGGCTGCGGCGCAGGTCCAGGCTCCGGTGATGCTCCAGCTGACCCGCAGTTCCATTGACTACATGGGACTGCAGATGGCGGTGAAAATGGCACGCCAGGCCTTCGCAGACTATGGGATCGACGGTTGCATCCACCTGGATCACGGCGGATCCGTAGAACTGGTCCAGCGTTGCCTGGATGCCGGTTTCGATTCCGTCATGATCGATGCCAGCGAGAAACCCTTCGAGGAGAACGTGGCCACGACGCGTAAGGTGGTGGAAATCGCCGCCCCCTATGGCGTGAACGTGGAAGCCGAATTGGGTTATGTGGCCAAACTGGGCCAGGAGCAGGGAGGCGGTTTTACCACCCCCGAAGAAGCCAAGGCCTTCGTGGATGCCACCGGCGTGGACGCCCTGGCGGTTGCCATCGGCTCTGCCCACGGGTTTTACAAGCAGCCGCCGCACCTGGATATCCCGCGCCTGCAGGCCATCCATGCCGCCACCCCCGTGTGCCTGGTTTTGCACGGCAGTTCGGGCATCCCGGCCGAAATGGTGCGGGAGGCCATCGCGAACGGTATCGTGAAGGTGAACCTGGCCACGGAAATCAAAGATACGTTTATGCGCGGCCTGAAGGACCAGCTGCTCCATACCGACGAAATCGACCTGCGGAAAGTTTTCCCGAAAGCCATGGCGCCGGTGGTGGAACTGCTGTGCGGGAAATACCGCAACATGGGCTCGGCAAAAAAATAAATCCGAAGTATTAAAATTTTTAGTATCTTTACGGACCTGATTTATATATTATGATAAAGAAAACCACCATTCGAGATGTCGCGCGCGAGGCAGGTGTCTCCGTGACACTGGTTTCTTTCGTGATGAACGCGAAAGTCAAAGAAAACGGGGAACTGGACTGCCCGGTGAATGCAGATACTGCCGAGCGGGTCCTCCAGGTGGCCAAGCGCCTGGGATACAAACGGAACAATGCGGCGGCTTCGCTGCGCAGCGGACGTACCCACACCATTGCGGTGATTACGTCGGATATTTCCAGCCCCTTCTTTGCTGAAATCTGCCGTCACCTGGAGAACATCGCCTTCAAGGCAGGGTACACGGTCCTCTTTGCCAGCTCCGACGAGAGCGCACAGAAACTGAGCCACCTGATCGACAAGATGATCGGCTACAACGTAGAAGGTCTGATCGTGGCTCCCTGCGCAGGCAGCGAGAAGGTGCTGCACCGTTCGGGAACGTACAACATTCCCACCGTGCTGATCGACCGCAATATCCCCGGGGAAGAATTCGGCCGGGTGCTGGTGGATAACGAGGCCGGCGGTTACGAGGCGACCAAGTACCTGATCGGCAATGGCCATACGCGCATCGAGATCATCGGTTACGATATCGAGATTGCCAGCGTGTCCGATCGCGTGAAAGGCTACGAGCGGGCCATGAAGGAGGCGGGCCTGGAGGAGAATATCCGTGTGAATGTGCTCCCGTACGGGATTTCCCCTTCGGCCGACGAGGTGACCAAGGTTTTCCGGGAGGCTCATCTGCGCGGTACCAGCGCCTTCGTGCTGCCTACCAAGAAACTCAGCAAGAGCGGCTTCTACGCCATGACGAAACTGAACCTGCGTATGCATCGGGACTTCGACTTTGTCTGCTACGACGAAAGCGATGTCTACGACCTCATCCCTCCGGGCATTCCGCACATGGTACAACCGCTTCACGAGATTGCCGAGAAGTCGTTCAACCTGTTGCTGGACATCATTGACAACAAACCGGCCGAGATGGATGTAACCCTGCACTCCCATCTGGTTAAAGGCGGCGCATAACGGGACCCCGATATGAGAAGCGCCCGTCTTTTCCTTACCGCGGCTATCCTTTTCCTGGCTGTGGTTTGCGTATCGGCCCAGACGGCCCGCAAAGCCATTGAGGCCGATCCGGCCAAGGCATCCCACATTTTCAACATGTATCCGGAACAGATTCCGGAGCATGCCCGTCCTCCGAAGGGATTCAAGCCCTTCTATATCAGCCACTACGGCCGTCACGGAGCCCGCAATAACGGCTCGGACAGCGACTTCGTCCTCTTCCGCGACATGCTGGAAGAGGCTTATCAGGCCGGGAACCTCACCCCCGCGGGCGAAGAGGCCCGGCTCCGTTTCCAAAAGGCCTTCCCGAAGCTGTACCTGCGTGGGGGAGACCTTTCCTCCAAAGGCTGGCGCCAGCATCACGATATCGCCACGCGGATGATGACGGACTATCCCGAGGTTTTCCGAGGGAAAGAGGTCCGTGTGGATGCCCGCAGTACCGCGGTGCCGCGTTGCATCATGTCGATGGCGGCCTTCTGCGATGCTCTGAAGGAGCGGAATACATCCCTACAGATTAGCCAGAACACGGGTGCCTGGCTGGTGAATCCGCTGAATCCCTTCACCATCGCGAACCCCGACTGCCATCCCAACGACGCAGGTTTCGAGAATCGCCATGCGGCCTGGAACCGCTCCTACCATGCCTGGCGCAGGAAATTGCTGCATCCCGAGGTCTTCTTCGGCAACCTGTTCAAAGACACGGCCTTCCTGAAGAAATACGCCCCCAACAGCCTCTATCCCCTGGAAGAGACACTGATTTCGATGTCGGGCACCATGCAGTGCTCCGACGTGGACATCTCCCTGGTGGACCTGTATCCCTTCGAGGAAGTGTACAATAACTACCTGCTGGTCAATTACAAGTACTACGCTTCCAAAGGCCCCGACACCCTTATTCAGAAAGGACGGCAGTGGGCCCTGGTAACCCCTTTCTTCGACGACCTGCTTTCCTGCGCCGACGCCGATATCGCTTCGGGCGACGTGGCGGTGCGCCTGCGGTTCGGCCACGACATTACCCTGATGTCCATGATGACCTTCCTGGATGTGGACGGTTGGAACAAACCGGCATCGGACCCGTGGGAAATCGCGGAATACTGGAACTGCTATCGTGTGCCGATGGCTTCCAACGCCCAGTTCATCTTCTATCGGAACCGGCGCGGCGAAATCCTGGTGCGTATAATGTACAACGAGGCCGATGTCTTCCTGCCCATTGAATCGGAGGTGGCTCCCTACTATCGATGGGAGGATTTCCGGAACTTCTGCCTGGCGCGCAAAGCGGTTGCCCGGCACATCCTGGACACGACTAAACCCCCGAAATCGTGAGAACCGCCCTGCTGACCTTTGTCACGGCCTTGTGCCTGGTTTTCCCGCTGGCGGCCCAGACCGCCCGTGAGGAAATAGAGGCCGACCGGAACAAGGCCGGCGGTGTATATTGCCTGTATTCCCAGCCGAAGGACGCTCCCGCTCCTGCACCAAAGGGATTCAAGCCCTTTTATATCAGCCATTTCGGCCGACATGGCGCCCGCCATAACTCGGCGGATCCCGCCTTTTTGCTCAACCTGCTGGACCGGGCGGCGGCAGACGGGAAACTCACCCCGTTGGGGGAGGATGTCCGTGCCCGATACACGGCCCTTTACCCGCAACTGAAGCTGCGGGAGGGGGATCTGACGGCCGTTGGGACAGCCCAGCTCGAAGGAATCGCCCGTCGCATGATGACGTTGTACCCCCGCGTTTTCCGCAAAGGGCGGACGGTGCAGGCCGTATCGTCCACATCGCCCCGCTGCCTGCTCTCCATGGCCGCTTTCCTGCACGGGCTGCGGTCTTCCGGCTGGAAGGGAGAGATCCGCCAGGATACCGGAAACGCCTGGATGCGTACCGTCGCCCCCCATACCAAGGCGAACGAACTGTACGTGCAGCAGCGTGCCCGGATGCGGACCGAAGACCGGGACGCCTGGCAGGCCGATGTGCAGCGGCTGCGCGATGAAATCGATGCGCAGGCGTTTCTCTCCCGGCTCTTTTCGGACAGGGAATGGGTCCGGTCGCTGGGAGACCCCCATGCCATCATGAACGCGTTTTATTCCCTGGCCGTAAGCCTCCCCTGTACGGGGCTCCCGGCAGATTTTTACGATCTGTTTACCCCGGAGGAACTCTACCGGGAATGGCAGGTGGAAAACCTGCGCTATTATGGCTATTTCGGACCGTCGAAGTATTTCGGCGGCACGTCCTGGGCCATCGCCGCCCCGGCGCTGGAAAAAATCATTTCCGACGCCGACGAAGACCTTCGCACCGGCACCACGGCGGCCCGCCTGCGTTTTGGCCACGATCTGGGATTGATGTGCCTGTACAGCCTGCTGGACCTGGAGGGTTGGCGTACGGTGGCGGCCGATCCGCACGAGGTGGCCGATGCCTGGCGCAGTTACCGGGTTCCCATGGCGGGGAACCTCCAGTGGATTTTTTATCGGAACGCTGCCGGGGACATCCTGGTGCGCCTGCGGGTGAATGAACAGGATGCCACCCTGCCCGTGGAACCGGCGGCGAAGGGGATTTTTTATCGCTGGGAAGACCTGCGCGCCCATTGCCTGGCGCGCTGTGCCGAGGCTCGTAAACGGATAGAACGGATGCCCTTATGAAAAAGATGACGATGCTCCTGCTGGCGGTATTTTCCGCCGTTTTCCTGCGGGCCCAGGATTTTTTCCCGGGGGCCGATCCGCAGCCGTATCCGCCCTTTGCCGATAGTTGGAAGGCCGATCCGATGATGGTCACGGGCAACTACCGGATGTACCGGATGGACACGCCGGCCCCGACGCCCGCCCCGGCCGGTTTCAAGCCTTTCTATATTTCCACTTACGGCCGGCACGGAGCCCGTTTCTTCGGCCGGAACGACCTGTACGATACCCTGGCCCGGCTGTTCGATGCCGGGGCGCAGAACGACGCCCTTACGGCTGACGGCCAGGAATTCTACCGCCGTTTTCAGGCGGTTTACGCGCTGGCCAGGGGCCGCGGGGGAGACCTGACCCAACGGGGCGTGGCCCAGCAGCAGGAACTGGCCCGCAAGATGTTGCGGGATTATCCCGCCGTATTCAGGGGCCGAAAGGTTGTGGACGCCCGTTCTACGACGGTGCCCCGCTGCATCCTGTCCATGACGGCCTTCTGCGACGCCCTCGGGACGGCCGCCCCGTCGCTGGAAATCCGGCAGGATGCCAGCGCCGCGGACATGTACTACCTGAAACCCAATTCGAAGTACAATCCGAAGGTCCGTCCCGACGAGGTGGACAGCAAAATGGACGTAGGCGAGGGCCGCTGGCTGGAACCCTGGCGGGAAATGTGGCGGCAGACCGCCCATCCGCAGGAATTCTTCGCCCGCCTTTTCAAGGATCCGTCGTTCGTGGAAGCCTTTGGCGATCCGGTGCATCTGGAGCGGGAATGCTTTTACCTGATGGCCGATACGCCCTGCGTAAGCAGCGAGATCGATTTCCGGGAATTTTTCGATTCCGGGGAAGCCGCCCGCCTGTGGGAACTGGAAAACTGGCGGTTTTACCAGGTTTCCGGTCCGGGCCGCACCTACCAGGACCGCAACTGGGCGTATGCGGAAGTACTGCTGGACCAGATTGTCCGGAGCGCGGGAGAAGATATGGCTGACGGCCGGACGGCAGCCCGCTTGCGTTTCGGCCACGATTATATGTTGGTGAACCTGCTGACGCTGCTGAATCTGGACGGCTGGAATGTGGTGACCGAAGATTTCGGCCGCATCAAGGAAGTATTCCGATTCAGCGAGTTGCCCATGGCCACGAACCTCAAACTCATCTTCTACCGCAACCGGGCGGGGGAGGTGCTGGTGCGTGCCGCTCTGAACGACCGGGAGGTGCGTCTGCACATCGACGGGGCCGAGGGTCCCTATTATCGCTGGGAGGATTTCGAGGCGTTCTGCCGGCGTAGGATTATGTTAGCCCGACAAATTCTGGAACGATGAAGAGAGCCGTTTGGAGATTCTGTACGCTGGCCGCCGCCCTGGTGACCTGCCTGAGTGCCGCCGCCCAGGTGGCGTTCGATGAAATTCGCGAAACCCCTGCGAAAGGATATGGTGTCTATTATGTGACCGAGTTCCCCGCCGCCACACCCGATGTGCCCCCGAAGGGATACGAGCAGGTGTATCTGAGCACCTATGCCCGTCACGGAGCCCGCTACATCCTTTCCGAGAAGATGTACACCGACATCCACACAACCCTCGATAAGGCCCACCGCGGACGGCTGCTGACCCCCGCCGGCGAAGATTTCTACCGGCGTTTCGAGGCGGTGTACCCCCAGTTGAAGGGCCGTTCCGGCTTCCTGACCCCGCTGGGAAGCGCCCAGCACAAGGCCTTCGGAAAACGGCTCTATGCCCAGAATCCCGCCTTCTGGAAGCACCGGCCGCACATCGAGGCCCGCGCAACGAATCTCCCGCGGGTCATCCTGAGCATGAACGCCTGCCTGGAAGGCCTGAAGGAGGGCAATCCCGCCCTGCGCTGGAACGCCACCTGCGCCAAGGCGGAGATGGGGTACCTGAATCCCCATTCGGGCCTGAAGAAAGACTATGAGGATCCCAATGCTTCCAGCCAGTACCGCCTGGGCAATACGGCGGCATGGCAGGAAGGGATGATGGCCATCTTCCGGGAAAAAGTGGATTGCGGGGCCTTTATCCGCCGCTACTTCACCAATGGATCCATCGTGGAGGATCCTGAAGGTTTCATGCTCTTCTGCTATTACCTGGCGGGCGACATGTACAGCATTCCCGAATTGGAGACCTACTTCGACGACCTCTTTACGCAGGAAGATATCCTGGGCATTTGGGAAGCCGACAACTATCTGTATTACAGCCAGAAAGGTCCCGACCCGCTCTACAGCGGACGGGGAATGGAGGTAGCCTGGGAAATGCTCGACGACATCATCGTGAAGACCGATGCCGACCTGGCCGAATACCCTTACGCCGCCCGCCTGCGCTTCGGCCACGACGGCTGCATGATGGCATTGATGGCCTTTATGGGCATCGACCGCTGGGGCGAGGTGGTTCCGCGCGACCAGGTGAAAGATGTCTGGCAGACCTATAAGGTCCCGATGGCCTCGGCCTTCCAGTTCGCCTTCTATCGTGGCAAAAAATCCGGCGACCTGATTTTCAAGTTGTCCTATAACGGCGAGCTTGTGACCCTTCCCCTCCCGGCGGCGGACTTCCCCTATTATTCCTGGGATGCCTTCAAGGCTTATTATCTGCCGCGCATCGCCGCGGCCAAGGAGCATCTGGCCAACCTGGATCCGGAGGGCCGTCCCTATGTGCTGGAGGGAAAGGTGACCTGCGAGGGCCGTCCCGTGGAGGGCGTTGCCGTGACCGATGGCGTGAATATTGTGCGCACGGATGCCGAGGGCCGCTACCGCATGGCCAGCGACAAGCGCCAGGGGCTGGTCTATCTGAGCGTGCCCTCGGGCTACCGGGCCGTGAGCACCGATGGCTTGCAGCCCGATTTCTATGCCCACCTCACCGCGGCTCCCGAGGTAAAGGAGGTGCACGATTTCACCCTCGTCCGCGAAGACCAGCGCCGCTATAGCGTTATTTTCCTGCCGGATGCCCACCTGTCCAATGCCGACTTCAAGCCCGAACTGGAGAGTTTCCGGGACATCGCCCTGCCGGTCATCCGCGAGCAGGCGGCCCTCCTTTCCGCCGAAGGCCCCGTTTATACGATGAACCTGGGCGACCTGAGCCACGACATCTATTGGTACGACTATAACTTTACCCTGGAGGACGATTACAATTTCCTGCGCGAGCTGCACTATCCCACGCTGATGTACAGCGTATCGGGCAACCACGACAACGATCCGTCCATCACCACCGACCATACCGATTTTGATTCGGAGCACGTATTCCGCAAGGTGTTCGGACCGGAGCACTATTCCGTGAACATCGGCGGAGACCACTGGATTATGCTGGACGATATCCAATACATCAATGTGCCCGGCAAGGGCAAGAAGGCCAAAGGCGTGAAGGGAGACCGCTCCTACGACAAGGGTCTGTCGGAGGATGCCTGGCACTGGCTGGAGCAGGATGTGGCGGGGCTGCCGGACGGAACGCCGGTACGCATCTGCGTCCATTCGCCCATTATTTACCACAATGCCAGCGGCACGCTCTTTTCGGTCGGGGATGCCCGCCGCCTGTCGGACCTGCTGGCCCGGTTCGCCCCGGTACGGGTCTATGCGGGCCACGTGCACCACATGCACTGGTTGCAGCGGGAGGAGTGGCCGGTTTTCCGGGAAGCGGATCTTCCGGCCGTTTCCGGAACCATGTGGACCACCCGTCCCAACCGCGTCCTGTCCAACCAGGGCGAGGATGCCGGTATCCTGGTGGGCCGTTACAGCGGGGGCGCGGTGGAATACACCTATCAGACCTATAAGCACGGGGAGTGCGCGATGCGCCTCTATGACATGAACGCGGTGGCGAAGCGGTATGCCGCCGACAAGGATATCCGCGCCCTGCTGGCCGCCTGTCCGGGTCGCGACGACTATGCCGCCAGGGAATACCGCAACTGCGTGTATATCAATTACTGGATGCTGCGCGACGGGGAAACGGTGGAGGCGCTGGAGAACGGTCGGCCGCTCGAAGTGGAGCAGGTGAACGATGAAGATCCGCTGTACCTGCTGAACCTGCATCTGCCCGACTTCCTGGAGAGCGGGAAACACTCGCGCGGGAAGGTAGGCAACCTGCATATGTTCCGCGCGAAAGCGCAATCGGCCCGGACCCCGGTGACGGTGCGGGTGCGCAATGCGGCGGGAGAAATCGTCCGGGAGGAAGTGCTGCTGCGCCCGGGCGTGTTTGATGAAAATATGTAATTTTTGTGGATATGAGGAAGTTTGTTTTCGTTCTTGCGACCAGTTTGATGGCCGCGGTTGCCGGTTGGGCGCAGACCCTGACCGGTACGGTAACTTGTGACGGCCAGCCGCTGGCCGGCGTTTGTGTATCCGACGGGGTGGAGGTTGTCCGGACCGATGTCCACGGCGCCTATGCCATCCAAAGTGCCAAGGAACAGGGATTTGTGTTCGTCATTACCCCCAGCGGCTATACGGTTCCGCTGCGGGAACGGCTCACCCCGGATTTCTGGGCCCGCCTGACGAAGCCTGCCGATGTGCCGGAGAACCACGATTTCGTATTGGAAAAGCAGAATCAGGACCAATACACGGTTATTTTTACCACCGACCTTCACCTGCAGCACAGCCCCAAGCTGAACGATTTTGACATGGCCCGCCGGACCGTTATTCCGTTGGTACAGCGCCTCTATGCCCAGCATCGCAAAAAAGGTCCCGTGGTGACCTTCCAACTGGGAGATCTGGTCCAGGACCGCTACTGGTATCAGTACGACATGGATCCGGAGAAGGCCCGCGTATTCCTGCGCGACAATGGGTTTACGGCCCCGATGTACAGTGTGATGGGCAACCATGACCACGACGGCGCGCGCCTGGCCGATGAACAGCATCCCGATATTACCCGTTATGCCGAGGAACCCTGGCGCGAAGCCTTCGGCCCCACCTATTATTCCATGAATATCGGCAACGACCACTGGGTGATGCTGGACAATATCCTGTATTACAATGAGGCGCCGCCGCGCGAGGGCGAAGGCAAATACGGCATGAAGGGCAACCGCCGCTTCGTGGTGGGCCTGACCGAGGGCCAGTTTGCCTGGCTGGAAAAGGATTTGGCCATGGTGCCGGCCGGTACGAAGATCCGGGTTTGCGGGCACGCTTCCTTCATCCTCCCGGAAACCATCGGAAAAGATACCGAGTTTGCCGATCCCGACCAGGTGGACCGCCTGTACAAGTTGCTCCGCCGCTTCGGGCCGGTGAACTTCTATAACGGGCACGCGCACCGGATGTACCTGACCCGCAATCCGCGTTACCCCGATGCCACGGACTTCACCATCACGGCATCCTCGGGCAATATCTGGAACACCGGCGCAGACAAGATGCAGAGCATGGACGCCATCGACGGCGGTATCCTGACGGGCTGTTTCGGAAAGGGAGAGCCCACCTATGCCTATGAGACATATCTCCACGGCGCCAAGCAGCTGCGGGCTTATGATATGAACACGGTGCGTGCCAACATCCTGGAGAACAAGAAGGCGCAGGAACGCATTGCTCAATTCGATTATTGCACGGACTATTCCACGCCTGACCGTGAGAACCAGGTTTATGTGAACGCCTGGATGCTCCTGCCCGGTTATACGTTGGAAATGTATGAAGGCCCGCACAAGTTAGATGTGGAGCAAGTAGTTGAGGCAGAGCCTATTTCGCTGGCCGGAAACAATAGCAGGAGCTTCTTCACCCACAAGAGCTATGTGCAGTGCTACCACTTGTACAAGGCCCAGGCATCGAAGCCCAATACCACCATCACCATCAAGGTGCTGGACGCCCGCGGCAAGGTGGTTTACAAAGAAAAGATGAAACGCCCGAAGGCGTTTTCGCTGGATATGGAATAACACAGAAACATCAAGATGGACAAGACAAATTCCGTGATGGTCCTCGCGACCACCTTTGCCGACAAAGGCGATTGGATTGTAGAGCAACAGTTTGTACTACAGATGGGGTCGAGTTATCTGCTGGCGCACGGTATCGGTACGCCGCTGGAAAAAGATGCGGTGACCACGGTCGAAGTGCCTGTGGAGGGCGATTATCACCTCCTGGTGCGCACCAAGAACTGGACCGCTTTCTGGTCCGAAGGCAAGACCCCCGGCATTTTCTCCGTGAAGGTTGACGGTGTAGCCGATGCGGCCGAGTTCGGTACCGGCTGCGAGGGTGCCACGCGTTCCGAACGCGCCGCATGGTACTGGCAGCAAGGCGGGACCTGGCACCTGACCGCCGGCACACACACGCTCGCCCTGCACGACCTGACCGGCTTCGACGGTCGCTGCGACGCGCTCATCCTCACCACTTCCGACGAGGTGCCCGACCGTTCCCTTGAAACCTATTGCGCCTTGCGCGAATCCTTGCTGGGGCCCAACGAGCCCGTGGATAAGGGAGCCTATGACCTCGTTGTGGTGGGCGGCGGTATGTCCGGCATCTGCGCCGCCCTGGCGGCGGCCCGTCTGGGCAGTAAGGTGGCTCTGGTCCAGGACCGCTACATCCTGGGCGGAAACAATTCTTCCGAGGTGCGCGTGGGCCTGGGCGGCCAGATCAACATGGCTCCCTACCCGTCCCTGGGGTACCTGCTGAACGAAATCGGCCCGGACCGTATCGGCAATGCCCGTGGAGCGCATCATTACCAGGATTGGAAAAAGATGGATGTGGTAAAAGCTGAACCGAACATCAGCCTCTTCCTTGGCTATACCGTGACCGATGCCGTGATGGAGGACGGAAAAATCCGTTCCGTCACGGCCATCGAGGCTACCCGGCAGGACCGTATTGTCCTGAGCGGACATACCTTCGCCGATTGCACGGGCGACGCCCACCTGGCCGTGCTGGCCGGTGCCGAGACCCGTATGGGCCGCGAGGCGCGCAGTGAATACGGTGAGTCCCTGGCCCCTGAGAAGGCCGACGACTACACGATGGGCGTGTCCATCGAATGGTACTGCGAAGACTGGAATACTCCCTGCAGTTTCCCTGACAGCCTGGATTGGGGCCTGCATCTGGACGAAGAGACGGTGGAACCCGTCCATCGCGCCAACTGGTACTGGGAAGTGGGGATGAACGATGACCAGGTGGCCGATGCCGAGAAGATCCGCGACTACGGTATGTACGTGGCTTACAGCACCTTCTCCTATTGCAAGAACCGTCTGGCGAAGAAAGAAGACTGGGAGTGCACCCACCTGGTGTGGGTATCACACGTTTCAGGCAAGCGCGAAAGCCGCCGCATCATCGGCGACCTGGTGTTGCGTGAACAGGACCTCACCCGTCCCATCCCGTACGAGGACGGCACCTGCACCACCACGTGGCGCATCGACCAGCATTATCCCGACCCGCGCAATGCCGGGAAATACCCCGGCGCGGAATGGATGAGCATCGGCAAACTGGTTCCCATCGATCCGTACGCCCTGCCGTACCGCTGTTTCTATTCCAAAGATGTGGCGAACCTGTTCATGGCCGGCCGGGACATTTCGGTCACCCATATCGCCCTGGGTTCCGTGCGCGTTATGCGTACCTGCGCCATGATGGGCGAGGTCGTGGGCATGGCGGCCTCCATCTGCAGCAAGAGAAGCGTCCTGCCGCGCGATATCTATACGACGTATTTTGAGGACCTGAAAGCCCTGATGCGCAAGGGAACCGGCCGCACCGATGTGCCGTACACCCAGTTCTACCACCAGGTGGATCGCACCGGACACCAGGCGGAAGACCGCTAATCCCCGCAGCTCATGGCACTGATAGACTGGATCATCGTCCTGGTGTTCATCGGCGCCCTGGTTGGCGTGGGTTTTTGGTTTTCGCGCAGCAACCGGAACATCCGGGACTACTTCCTGGCCGGCAAATCCATGCCCGGCTGGCTGGTGGCCCTGGCGGCGACGGGAACATCGGTGAGCGCCGGCACCTTCGTGGGTTCGCCGGAATTGGGCTTCAACACCAACCTCACCTACCTGATGCTCTGCGTGGGCGCCATTTTCGGCGGCTTGCTGGTGGCGCGGTTCTTCTTGCCGCGGCTCTATAACGCGGGCACCATCACCATCTACGGATTCATTGGCGAGCGTTTCGGCGAGGGCTCCAAACGATGGACCAGCGGCATGTTCCTGCTGGGCCAGCTCTTCACCTCGGGTTCGCGCCTGTTCATCGCCGCCATCGCCGTGTCCGTTATCCTCTATGGGTCCATCCACTTCCAGTTCCTGGTGTATTCCATCCTCATCCTGGGCGTGATTTCCACCCTTTATACGATGGCGGGCGGCATCAAAGGACTCCTGTATATCGATGCCCTGCAAATCCTGCTGGTGGTGGGAACGGGCCTTGTAGCCCTGGTATTGGTTTATGTTTCCATGACGCCCGACCTTTCTTTCGGGCAGATTTGGGACAGCCTCGTACACGGTCAGGTGAAGATTGCCGGGCAGTGGGAGCCGGGGAACAAGTTGCAGGTCGTGGACGCATCGTGGCGCTTTGACCTGCCGTATAACCTTGTCGGCGCCCTGCTTGCCGCTACTGTCTTCAAAGTGGCACAATTTTCGACCGATCAGGAATTTGTGCAGCGACAGCTTACCTGCCGCGATGTCCGCAAGGCTGGCAGCTCACTGGTGGCCTCGCAGGTCATCAGCCTGCCCATCGTGCTGGTTTTCCTGTCCATCGGCCTGCTGCTGTTCAGCAAGTATTCGCAGACCGATCCGGCCGCCTTTGCCCAGTATCAGGGCGATGCGCGCGATTTGTTCCCGCAGTACATCTGCCATTGCATCCCTGCGGGGCTGCGCGGCCTCATGATGGTGGGCCTGCTGGCGGCAGCGCTGTCCAGCTTCAATTCCGCCATCAATTCCATGGCCTCCAGTTTTACTGCCGACCTCTACCTGCCCATCCGACGCCAGCGCGGACGCGCCCTGGAGACCGACAGCGCCCAAATGGCATCGTCCAAGAAAATGACGGTGTTCATGGGACTGGCGCTCACGGGGTTTGCCATTTTTACGGCCGTGCTGCAGTCCATGAGCGGGATGAACCTGGTGGATTTCGCCACGGGTGTGATGTGCTTCTCTTACGCAGGCATGCTGGGGGTGTTTCTGACGGCCCTTTTCACCAGGCGCGGGAATGCCCGCAGCGTGGTGGCCGCCCTGATTGCCGGGCTGCTGGTGGCTTTCTTCCTGATGACGGCGAAGAGTTTGTTCGGCCTGAATCTGACCCTTGCCTGGCCCTGGTGGACCCCCATCGGCGGCATCGTCAGTTTCCTGATTTGCCTTTCCGGCAACCCCGATTCCCGTTCGTCTAAACAGCCGATGCCGACAAGATGCCGATGAGCATTTTTCTGCGAAGAGGCGCTTGCCGGTATCGGCGAAACAAAAGAGAAGAATAATAGTTAAAATGAAAGAGATATGAGACAAGCAGTATTGATTGAACCGAAAAAGATAGAATTCCGCGAGGTCCCGGCGCCGAAGGCCGAAGACCTGAAAGGAAACGAGATCCTACTGAATATCAAGAAGATAGGAATCTGCGGAAGCGAAATCCATTCCTACCATGGCCTGCATCCCGCCACCTTTTATCCGGTGGTCCAGGGCCATGAGTATTCCGGTGTGGTGGTAGCCGTGGGGCCTGACGTAAAGGACTTCAAGCCGGGTGACCGGGTGACCGCCCGTCCCCAGCTGGTTTGCGGCACATGCAACCCCTGCAAGCGCGGCCAGTACAACGTGTGCGAGCACCTGCGGGTGCAGGCCTTCCAGGCCGATGGCGCCGCGCAAGACTATTTCGTGGTCACGGAAGACCGCACCGTCCACATTCCCGATGGGATGTCCATGGAATACGCCGCCATGGTGGAGCCGTCCGCCGTGGGAGCCCACGCTACTTCGCGGCCGCGTGAACTGAAAGGCAAAAACGTCATCGTGTCCGGCGCCGGCACCATCGGCAACCTCATCGCCCAGTTCGCCCAGGCGCGCGGGGCCAAGAAGGTGGTCATTACCGACGTCTCCGACTACCGCCTGGCGAAGGCTCGCGAATGCGGCATCGCCCATACGTTGAACGTGGCCAAAACGCCTATCAAGGATGCCCTGAAGGATCTTTTCGGTGACGAAGGCTACCAGGTGGGCTTCGAAGTGGCGGGCGTGGAATCTTCGGTCCGTGCCCTTATGGAAACCATCGAAAAGGGCGGCGACGTGATCATTGTGGGCGTGCATGCGAAAGATCCGCAGATCAGCATGTTCTATCTGGGTGAGCACGAACTCAACCTGATCGGCTCCATGATGTACCGCCACGAGGATTACCTGAAGGCGGTGGAAGAGATTGCCAAGGGGACCATCAAACTGGCTCCGCTGGTGTCGAACCGTTTCCCCTTCGAGCAGTATGACGAGGCCTACCGGTTCATTGACGCCAACCGGGAAACCTGCATGAAAGTGATTGTTGATTTAGAAGCCTGATCATGAAGAAGCTGCTCTTTGTTTTCCTGACGCTGGCCGTAGTGTTGCCGGCTGCCCAGGCGGCCCGTCCGAAGGCCAAACACGTGATTTTTGTCGGCCCCGACGGCGTGGCGTCCGCCGCCCTGCGCCTTCCCGAAGTGCTGGACCAGATGCCCAATGTGAAAATGATGATGGAAGAGGGTGCCTACACCCTGGGCAAGCGGTCGGTCATGCCCTCCGCGTCCGCCATTAACTGGGCCACGATCTTTATGGGCCTGCCCACCGAACAGCACGGCTACAACAACTGGAACTCTGACAAGCCGGTCATCCCGGCGGTGACGGACAACGGGTTGGGCATGCCGGTCACCATCTACGATGTAATCCGCGCCCAGCGGCCCGATGCCGAAACGGGCTGCATCTACAATTGGAACGGAATCGGCCCGCTGATCGATACGACCGTCATCAGTTACCACCATTACGATCCCTGCTATCATGGCAAAGCCCCGTATTCCTTCGATGCGTACGTGGACTCCGCGGTGAAATACATCGTGGAAAAGAAGCCGACGTTCTTCACGTTCTATATTGGCGAGACCGATGAGGCCGGCCATAAGCACGGTTGGGAGACCGAAGGCTATTACAAGAGCCTCGCCCTGGCCGACGGTGCGATGGGGCGCATCCTGCAGGCCGCCCGCGATGCCGGTATCTTTGACGATACGATCTTTGTCTTTACCTCCGATCACGGTGGTTCCGGCAAAGGGCACGGCAAGCTCGTCATGCCGCACCTGGAGACCCCGTTCGTGGTGTACGGAAAGAACGTCCGCAAAGGTTACGTGCTGGATTATCCCATGATGCAGTACGATGTCACGGCCACCTTTGCCTACATGCTGGGGCTGACGATTCCGGCCGAATGGCGCGGCATCCCCATGAAACAGATGTTCAAATAGTTCCAGGACATGAGAAACATCCTGATTCTGTTGGCCGGCCTGCTGCTGACCGGCTCCCTGTGGGCCCAGACGCCCGCTGGCCAAGACGATGACGCCGTTTACGCCAAAGATATGGTCAAGCCTGGCGAAGCCTTCCCGACCGCTTCGTTCGGTACGACATTGGAGGGCAAGACGCTGTCTGTCCAAGATTTCAAAGGAAAGTACCTGGTACTGGATTTCTGGGCTACCTGGTGCCCCGACTGCCGCAAGGACGTACCGGCCCTGGTGGAAGCCTACAAGCGTTTTTCCTCGGACAAGGTGGCATTCGTGAGCATCTCCTGGGACCAGGACCGTGAGCGGCTGGAGAAATATATGGCTGATCACGGGATTACCTGGACACAGGTCTGCGACTTTAAGCCCCGCACCGAAATTACCACGGGAAAGACCTTCCAGGTCAGGTGGATTCCCTCCATCTACATCATCGGCCCTGACGGCAAGGTCCTCCTGGGCACGGTCATGATTGACAAAGCCACGGCCTTCCTGGCAAAACTGTAGCCCTGGTTAGTCGGACAGCCAGGAGCGGTAGTCCGACAGCCGGAAAGGCGGTTCTCCGTAGAGATAGTGGTTGGTGCCGGTCTTGTGGCCGGCACTGCCGTTATCCAGCGAGTAGGAGATGAGCCAGACGCCCTGCGCCCTGGCGGGAGAGAGGCGGGCCAGTTCGGCGCGGCCGTTGGCGGCTACCTGGAAAGGCCCTTGCCAGGCCACCCGGCCGCTGGCGGCATCCCGAACCGTAACCGAGCCGGAGACGGCTTCCCGCGTGTCGTTCACCACCACCAGCGGGTGTCCGCCCGCATCCGGCGCGTCCAGGATCATGGTGCATACATCGGTCTGGACATTGCGGATGTAGGAGTAGGCCCGTTTCGGGCGGAAATACCAGTCGGTCACCGCATCGGAGATGATGGGCCAGCCGTCCCGGATGTTCCACCAGAGGATGCCGGTCCGGGTATCGAATTTTCCGCCGCGGAACAGTTCGATGAAATACTTCACCGCTTCGCCCTGTACGCTCTGCGAGGCGAAAATAAAGCTGTCCAGGTCAGTGGGAACATCCCCGAAAAGAATGCGTACCTGGTTCACCATCAGGTTGTTGCGGTTTGCGTCCCGATCGTTGTCCTCCTTCCATTTGCGCACTGCCTTGGTCTTGTATTCCTCGTTCCAGACAAAACCGTCCGTCCAGGGATACACGCATTCCGGGCTGAACATCTGCTCCAGGCTCTCGCGGCAGGGCATGCCATGGTAGCCGGTCTCGCTGGCAAACAGGGGGTTGGAGGCTGCGTAGAACGGGTCCTTGTAGTATCCGCGCGGGCCCCAGAGGTGATCCTCCGGCAAAGCCTTCGCGCTATAATGCTCCCGCACCAGCTCCGGGCTCCAGTAGGGCGAGGACGGCAGATAGTCCCGCGTGGGGTCCAGGTCGAACAGCACGGAGGGGATGATTTCACGCGTTACCCGGTCGCGGTTCGGATCGGGCCGGTAGGCCTTGAAATCACCGTCCGCGATGAGCACATCGTCCTCGTTATTTCCCGCCCAGAGGGCTATGCAGGGATGATTCCGCAGGCGGCGGACCACTGCGTAGAGCTCCCGTTCCAGCCGCTGCTGGAAATCCAGTGTCTGGGGATAAGCGGTGCATCCCATGGAAAAATCCTGCCAGATCATCACGCCCGCGGCATCGCACATTTCGTAGAAGGGCTCGTCTTCATAGACGTTGCCGCCCCAGCAGCGGAGCATGTTGCAGTTGAGGTCGGTCACCAGGGCGAACGTGCGCGCCAGGTGTTGCGGGTCGCGGCTGTGCAGGGCGTCCATCGGGGTCCAGTTACTGCCCTTGATGAACACCGGCTCCCCGTTCACGATAAAGCGGAAATCGCCCGGCTGGGAAGGGGTGTGCACCTCGCTGCGCTGCAGGCGGATGGTGCGGATGCCGATGCGCCGCCGGTCCTCGTCCAGGACGTATCCGTCCGCATCGCAAAGGCGGAAAACCGCCTCGTACAAAGCCGGGTCCCCGAAGCCGCGCGGCCACCAGAAATGCACGCCGGAAAGGGTGGTCCGATGCCGGAATGCGTGCGTCCGCACGGGAAAGCGTTCCTGCCAGACCGTCTCTCCCTGATAGGAAAGCAGGATCTCCGCAGTTACCGCATCTTCCTGATAATCAACCGGAAGCGCCAGAACATAATCCATGGCGATATCGGCCGTTCCCGCCGCAACATCCAGCCGCCGGGTGGTCCAGTGCACGTCGCGGATGTGGACGGGCCGTTCGATGTTCAGCCGCACGCTCCGCCAAAGGCCGGCGCTCACCAGCCGGGGCATGATATCCCAGCCGAAGGAATGGGCCGCCTTGCGCACCCAGGGCGCCTCGGTCCGTCCCCAGTTGTAGGAGAACACGGGCGGAAACGCTTTCCGCACTTCCAGCACGGTAGAGCGGATATACACCTCCAGCCGGTTTTCCGCGCCGATGGGCTGCAGCAGCCCGCTCACCTCTGTCTTGCAGGGAGTGAGCATGTTGTCGTTCGAGGCAAGGTGCCGTCTGTTCAGCCAAATCTCCGCGTAGCAGTCGATGCCCCCGAAATCCAGCTCCAGGCAGTCTTCCGCCTCATGCGGGGGCGTGACGAACGTCCGGCTGTACCGCCACTGGAATCCTTCCCACGGGCGTAGGGCATAGACGTTGCTGCCCACCTCGGGATTCTCCACGATACCCGCAGCCAGCAGGTCCAGTTCCACGTTTCCGGGAACCGTGGCCGGTATGGTCCGATAATCGATGCCCGCCATCCCCTCCGGTCCTACCACCGCAACGGGCCCCTGCTTCCAGAAATCCAGGGTCCACGTACCGTCCAGGCTGATGGTCCGGGCCGCCTTCAACGGGGCGGCCGGGCAAGCCAGGCTTGCCACCAAAGACAAGAGGAAAAGCAGGATGCGTTTCATAGTAATTAATTGAAAATAAGGGCAGTAGCCCATACTTCGCAGCCTTCTCCGCGGCCGACGAAGCCCAGCCGTTCGGTGGTGGTGGCCTTTACGGAAACGCAGTCTTCCTCCACCCCCAGGATGCCGGCCAGGCAGGTGCGCATCCGGCCGATATAGGGTGCCAGTTTGGGCCGCTGCAGGGCGATGGTCACATCTACGTTGCCCACCTTCCAGCCGCGTTCCGCCACCAGGGAAACCACTTTTTGCAGCAGGATCTTGCTGTCAATTCCCTTCCACTCGTCCGACGAGTCGGGGAAGTGATGGCCGATGTCGCCCAGGGCCAGGCAGCCCAGCAAGGCGTCGCACAGGGCGTGGATGGCCACGTCCCCGTCCGAATGGGCGATGCAGCCGACGGGACTGTCTATCCGGACGCCTCCCAGCCACAGCGGCAGTCCCTCCGCCAGGGCGTGAACGTCATATCCGTTACCGATTTTGATTTTTTCCATACTTCAAATATAACACTTTTTTGACAATCCGGGCAATTCTGTGTATCTTTGTTTTTTATCAAAGATAAAGGTATGGCATTGTTTAACTTTTTTAGCGAGCAGGAGCACCGGGGCTTCCATTATACGCCGCGCTATTACGACCCGGAGAAGGAGGAGCGCAAGCGCCTGTTCGGCCAGGTGGACGGCTCGGTAGACCGGGATAAGGAGAAGGGCGAATATGTGCCCGGCTCCTATCTGCACGGGGCCTTCCGGGACGGAAACTACGCCACCCGCCGCAGCCATTCCACCAAGGCACAGAAATACATCGCCATCGTGGGCCTGGTCCTGGTGGCGGTGGTGCTCATCTATATCACCAAATTCTACGCCCTGCTGTAATGGAACTGAGGATACTTCCGGGGAATGTGGCGAACATGATCGCCGCGGGCGAGGTGGTCCAGCGGCCGGCGTCGGTGGTGAAGGAACTGCTGGAAAATGCGGTGGATGCCGGAGCGGACCAGATTACCGTGGTGGTACTGGACGCCGGCCGCACCCTGGTGCAGGTCATTGACAACGGCTGCGGCATGAATCCGGACGACGCGGTGCTCTGCTTCGAGCGCCACGCGACCTCCAAAATCGCCACGGCGGAAGACCTGGAAGCCATCGGCACCTTCGGATTCCGCGGTGAAGCCCTGGCCAGCATCGCGGCGGTGGCCGATGTGACCCTCCGGACGCGCCGTGCCGCGGACGAGGTGGGCGTGGAGGTGGAGTTTTCGGCCTCGCAGCATCTGGCTACCCGTGAGACGTCCTGCCCGCAGGGGTCTTCGTTTGCGGTGCGCAACCTGTTCTACAACGTGCCCGCCCGCCGCAAGTTCCTCAAGAGCGACAACGTGGAGCTCAAGCATATCATCGAGGAGTTTACCCGTGTGGCCCTTACGCGGCCGGACATCGCCTTTACCCTTACCCATAACAAGAAAGACCTCTTTGTGCTGCGCAAGGCCCAGTCGCTGAAGTTCCGCATCCAGGACCTGATGGGGACGACCGTGGCCGGCGAGTTGGTGGATGTCTCCGCCGAGACCTCCGTCATGCGCATGAGCGGTTTTGTGGGCCGGCCGGACACGGCGCGTAAGACCCTGGGCAACCAGTTCTTCTTTGTAAACGGGCGGTATTTCCGCAGCGCCTACCTGCACAAGGCTGTCAAGAAGGCCTACGAAAACCTGATGCCGGAGGACCTAAATCCTTCCTATTTCCTGTATCTGGAGGTGGATCCGCACAGCATCGACGTGAACATCCACCCCACCAAGACGGAAATCAAGTTCGAGGAAGACAACGTCATCTTCCAGATTATCTACGCCTGCATCAAGGAGACCCTCGGGCGGAGTTCCTTTGCGGCCAGCCTCGATTTCGAAGCGGCGGCGGACGAGATGCCGGTCATCGGGAAACATTTCGATGAATATCGTCCCGTATCGTCCCCCGCGGCACCGGTTGATCCGGATTACAACCCCTTCGAACCGGACGCTCCCCGCGAGCCGCGGACCGGTTTTGCATCGGCCGATTATTCCCAATTCGTGGACAAACGGCAGGATTACGGCAAGCTATTCGAAGAAAGTACCTTACCTACCCATCAACTGATTGTCCTGCAAGGGAAATACATTGTAACCCAGGGCCGTTCCGGGCTGATGACGGTGCATATCCGCCGTGCGTGGGAACGAATCCTGTTCGAGCGGTTCCGCACCAGCCTGGCGGCTTCCGGTCATGTGAGCCAGGCGGCCCTCTTTCCGGTACCCGTCGAGGTCGGTCCCGCGAATGTGACCCTTTTCGAAGAGAATGCCGCTCTCTTGGCCTCGATGGGCTTCGATATCCAACCGTTCGGCCCGGGAACCGTTGTGGTAAACGGCGTTCCGGAGGGTTTCAGCGCCGAAGCCGGCAAGGTGGAGGTGCTGGTGGGCGATTTGCTGCTCATCCTTTCCGACGGGCATACCTCGTTGCAGGGCGTGCTGGAAAACAACCTGGCGGAAAAATTCGCCCGTGCGGCCGCCGGCGGTATGCGGGAGGTGACGTCTCCCACCGAGGCCGGACGGCTGGTGGATGCCCTGATGAATACGTCCAACCCGGAGCAGACCCCGTCGGGCAAGCGCATCCTGACGTTCCAATCCATTGTTGACATTGATAAACTTTTTTAGATGTATTATAATCCCGGCTCATTTTGGAACCAGATTCCGCAGGTTACCAAGAACTTGCTCATCGTGAACGTGCTCATGTTCTTGGCCACCCTGGTAAATGAGAATTTCATGGTGGGAACCTTCGCCATGTTCTATCCCACGTCGCCGTTTTTCCATGGATGGCAGCCCCTTACGCACATGTTCATGCATGGCGGCATCTGGCACATTTTCTTCAATATGTATGCCCTGCTCATGTTCGGCTCCGTGCTGGAACGCGCCCTGGGTACGAAAAGGTTCCTGCTTTTCTATTTCATCTGCGGTTTCGGGGCGGTGGCCCTGCATGTGGGCGTACAATACCTGCAGGTGCAGCATTGGCTGGCACAGGGACTCACCGGAAACTATTACGACCTGATCCGTACCCCGATGCTGGGTGCTTCGGGTGCCATCTACGGCATCTTGATCGGCTTTGCGATGCTGAATCCGGACGCGGTGCTGGTCCTGCTTTTCCCGCCCATCCCGCTCAAGGCCAAATGGTGGGTGATCATCTTTGCTGTCATTGAACTGCTTACCGGAATAACCGGTTCCCGCGTCGGCATTGCCCATTTTGCCCATCTGGGCGGTATGCTGTTCGGCTTCCTGCTGATGTGGATTTGGAAAAAACAGGGTAAGATCTGGTGGTAATGCGTCGGCACGGCAAACAGAAGGGTTTCATTGGCTTCGCCTCCCGGGGATTGATGCTCCTGGCGGGAAGTCTGCTGGTGCTGAGTTGCCTGTCGGTTTTCGTAGATCCGTCAAAAGCCTGGTGGATAGCCGTGCTGGGGGTGTTGTATTTCCCGCTGGTGCTGTTGAACGGCGGCCTGCTGGTGTGGGCCGTGATCCGCTGGTCGAAGGCCGCCTGGATCCCGCTGATCCCGCTTTTGTGCGCGCTGCCGCTGTTCGGCCGCGTCCTGCAGTTCTCGTCCGGAGCGGACAATCCTACCGGGGAGGAGGTGCGCATTGTTTCGTGGAATGTGGGCCATTTCGCCCAGTCCGGCAACCGGAAGATCCCCGATGCGGCCGCGTGTGCAGATTCCGTGGCCCGTTTCCTCCGAGCCTGCAAGGCCGATATCATCTGTCTGCAGGAGGTACTCACGCAGGACGCCCGGTCGATCCGCCGCGAACTGGAAGCCCGCTTTCCGGGCTATCATTTCGAGTATTATATGAACCTGGCGCCGGCGGGCTCGTACGGCAATGTGACGTTGAGCCGCCAGCCCATCCTGGACAAGGGCAAGCTGGATTTCCCGCACAGTGCCAACCTGGCCATCTGGACCGATCACGAAATCCGCGGCCGGCGTGTGCGGGTGTATAACTGCCACCTGGAAAGTTACAGCCTGAAGTGGAACGGCCATGACAGCACCCTGGTGCGCACCACCGAAAAGAAACTGCGCTCTTCGATCCGCAGGCGGCCCCGGCAGGTGGATCAGGTGCTCGCGCACATGGCCGAATCCCCTTTCCCGGCCATTGTGGCCGGCGATTTCAACGACGCGCCCGTGTCCTACACCTATCGGAAATTGCTGGGTGGGCGGCAGGACGCCTTCGTGACGGCAGGCCGGTGTTTCGGGACAACCTACCGGTATGTGCCTTTTCTTCGGATCGATTACGTTTTTTGCCCGCCCGATGCGGCTGTTTCCTCCTGTCGGGTGGAGCGGGTGAAATTATCGGACCATTATCCCATCATGACGGATATCAACTTGTTTGAACATGGCAAGAAAGAATCAGACTGAAATCATCTCCGAAGCCCTCGCGGTGCTGCGGGACGGCGGACTCATCCTGTATCCCACGGATACGGTATGGGGAATCGGCTGTGATGCCACCAACCCGGCTGCGGTGGCCAAAGTGTTTGCGCTCAAGAGGCGGCCGGACAGCAAATCGCTGGTCCTGCTGGCATCTGACCTGGACATGGTGGCCCGGTATATCAAGGTGATTCCGCCCATCGCCGTGGATCTGGTGGAGGTGAACGACCGCCCCATGACGCTGGTCTATCCCGGTGCCATCTGTGGCCGGAAGCCTGCGGAAGGGGAGGAGGCCCGGGCCGAGCGCCATCTGCTGGCTTGGAATACCGTGGCAGAAGATGGCTCGGTGGGTATCCGCATCCCCATGATGGATTTCTGCCGCGACCTGGTGGCCCGGCTGGCCCGGCCGCTGGTATCCACCTCGGCCAACCTGTCCGGGGAGCCCTCGCCCCACGTGTTCGCAGAGATTTCGCAGGAAATCCGCGACGGCGTGGATTATGTTGTAGAACCCTACCTGGAAAAAGGCTCCACGGGCCTTGCTTCCCAGATTATCAAGGTAGAGGTGGACGGCCAGGTAACCATTATCCGCCCGTAACGCCATGGAAATTTTCTTTGCAGATCGGATCGATGGCGGTTGTTGCTTCCTCCCCGAGGAGGAGGCGGCCCACTGCGTGCGCGTGCTGCGCCACCGGGTGGGGGACCGGATTGATGTGATTGACGGAGCGGGAACCCTGTACCGCTGCTGCCTGGCCGATGCCTCTCCCAAGGCGGCCTGCGCCCAGATTCTGGAAACCGTCCCAGGTTGGGGCGGCCATCCGTACCGGCTGACGATGGCCGTGTGCCCCACCAAAAACAACGATCGCTACGAGTGGTTTGTGGAGAAGGCGGTGGAGGTGGGTGTGGACCGGATCGTCCCCGTAATCGGCGAGCATTCCGAGCGTCGGGTCTATAAGCCCGAGCGGGCCCGCCGGATTGCCCTTTCGGCGGCCAAGCAGTCCCTGAAGGCGGCCATCCCTTCCGTGGAAGAGCCGGTTTCGGTAGCCGATTTTATCCGGGAGTGCACCGCTTCCCTGAAACTCATTGCCTATTGTTTTGAAGAAGAGACGGCTCCGCGGCGTTCCATCGCCGAAGTGCTTCGTTCCTGTCCCGGTGACGAGATTGCCGTCCTGATAGGTCCGGAAGGCGATTTTTCACCCGAGGAGGCCCGGCTGGCCCTGTCTGCCGGCTTTGTGCCCGTCCATCTGGGACCTTCCCGGCTTCGGACCGAAACGGCCGCCGTCACCGCAGTTGAATCCGTTTATTTCCATTATTGCCTATGAAACAGCGTTACCTGTCGCTCGATGTCCTGCGTGGCATCACCGTTACGTTCATGTGCATCGTCAACAACCCGGGCAGTTGGGGGAAGATTTTTGCCCCCCTTCGTCATGCTCCGTGGGTGGGTTGTACGCCCACAGACCTGGTTTATCCCTTCTTTATTTTCTGTGCGGGATGTGCCATGGCTTTTTCGTTCTCCAAATATGACGGATTCTCGAAAGAGGCGGTGATGAAGGTGATCCGTCGCGGACTGGGCATTTTCCTGGTGGGCTTCTTGATTAACCTGTACCCCTTCTTCCCGCTGGAGCCCCATGACGCCTCGGCTTCCTTCTGGCAGAACTACGGGTATTGGCTGGCCAACAAACGCATCATGGGCGTGCTGCAGCGCATCGGCCTGTCCTATCTGATAGCCGGCCTGCTTGCCCTGTGGCTGCGGAAACCAGCCAAAATCCTCGGCGCCATCGGTGTGCTGATGGCCGTCTATACCGGGATCCTGGTCCTCTTCGGGACCGATCCGGGGCCGTTCACGCTGGAAGGGACCATCTCCCGGAAGATCGATGTGGCGCTGTTGGGTGAGCAGCATGTGTACCACGGCTATCGTTTTGCCGACGGGACGCGGGCCGCTTTCGATCCGGAAGGCTTCCTGGGTTCGCTTACGGGCGCCTGCTCTTGCTTGCTGGGCTTCCTGATCGGATCGATGATCCTTCGCTCCTCGCGCCGGCACGCCGCCGATCCGTCCGCTCCGAAGGATGCCCCTTCGTGGATGGTAAGCCGGATCTTCGTTTATGGCTGCATCAGCCTGGCCGCAGCCATGGTCATGAGCATCTGGATTCCCATCTGCAAACCCCTGTGGTCGGCTTCCTATGTATTGTACGCCGGTGGCTGGGCCATGCTGGCCCTGGCCTTCCTGGCCTTCTGCATCGACCTGTGCGGTATTCGCAAACCCTTTGTTGGCTTCGAAGCCATGGGCTCCAACGCCCTGCTGGCCTTCGTGTTGTCAGGTGTCATTGCCAAGAGTTATGCCTTCTTTAACTTCTCTCCGTCCGAGTATTTCGGTGCCAATGAATACACGTCCCTGGCCTATGCCCTGCTGTTTGCGGCGGTCATTTTCTGCTGCTTGTATCCGCTTTACAGGAAAAAGATTTATATCCGCCTGTAGCGCTTTCGATTTGTGACCATGTATATTGGACTGATTTCAGATACCCACGGCACCTTTGCCGACGATGTGAAAGAATTTTTGGCGCCGGTCGATGTCATCTGGCATGCCGGCGATTTCGGGGGAGGAATCCGTTTCGCCCGGAAGATTGCCGAGTACAAGCCCTTGCTGGGGGTGCATGGCAATGTGGACGGAATGGATATTCGGAGCATTTATCCCCGTTTTCAACAGTTTGAGTGTGAGGGCCTTCGGGTGCTGATGACGCATATCGGTCTGATGAAGGGCGCCTACTGGGGCTTTACGCCCCGCCAGTTCCCGTATGATACGGTCGCGAAGGCGCTTGTCGACACCTATCATCCCGATTTGTTCATATACGGGCATACCCACATTCCCCAGGTGGCGCGTGATCCGTCTTATGGGATGTTGCTGATGAATCCGGGCGCATGCGGTTTCGAAGGGCCTCGCGAAGTGCCCAGAATGGCTCTTCGCTTTCATATTGTTAATGGAAAAATCGACGGTTTGGAGAAGTGTGAGTGGCATCGATGAATGATTATAACATTTTTTTTGATAATTATTTGGACATTATCTTACAAATTCGTAGTTTTGCAGCGAATTTTGGAACGGTAAACAAATAGAAGGTTTAACATTTAATTTTATAGTACCATGAAAAAAGTATTTATGACTGTTGCAGTCGTCGCGATGATGGTCGCTGTCGCTGCTTGTGGTAACAACGCCAGCAAGAAGGCTGCTGAGGCTACTGAGGAAGTTGTTGAGGCTTGCGAGGCTGCTGCTGATTCCTGCGCTGCCGCTGTGGATTCCACCGCCGCTGCTGTTGAGCAGGTCGTTGAAGAAGCTACGAAGTAATTCTTCTGGACGATAATTACGGAACAGGCTGGCCCAAGGGGTCAGCCTGTTCTGTTTTTGTGTAGGGCGAAACTTATTTCGTCTTCTTTACGAGGTCGCTAAGCTTCTGGTAGAGGACGTCGGTCTTTTCGACGAGCTCTTTGCGGAGACCGGTGAAGTAGGCCTTCTTGCTGCCTTCAATCTCGCGGGCTGCCGCCTTGTCTTTCAGGCTGTTATACAGATCCACAGCTTCGTCGTACAGTTCAGCGACAGCGGCCTGGTCCGCTTTCGGATTCACATAGCAGAAAGCGTCGCAATCCGTCAGGAAAGCTTCCACCACGTACTCAATGTCTTTTTTAATGTCTCTTAAATTCATATCGTTCTGAATTAATTCGGTGCAAAGATAGCAATTTTATTTGAATGTTTTGGTTACTCCCCCTATTTGTCTTCATAATGGCCATAGGAGGATAACACATACACCTCTACTGTCGAAGCCCAGGTGCGCCTGACGTCCCATCATTTGGACCGTTTGTGACGTCAAAACAACTTCTGTTATACCCCCAGGAGCTTTTCCTCACAACATCAAAAAGTTTCCAGGACTGCGGAGAGGGTGTTCATTCCGCTGTTTGACAAGGGAATCTCCACCGTGCGGCTATCTTGTGACATAAGCGTGCAACTGTGTTGGCGCTGGTTGATGCTTCTGACTTTTTCGATATTGATGATTGTGCAGCGGTCAACCCTGACGAAGCGTCCTTTGCCCTGGAGTCTCCCCTCCAGCGACAGCAGGTTTTCAAGAACCAGGTGATTCCCTTCGAAAGAGATTAGGGTAGCGTAATTGCCTTCGGCCTTGAAACCAGCGATATCATCGACCATCAGGAAGAGTTTACTGTTGACCGATTTAAACGACATTTTTTCCGTAGGCTCCGGCAGGTTGGCGATCCGGGCCCTGTCCACTGCTTTGGCGATGGCGTGCGCAAGTTCCGCTTTGCCGATGGGTTTCAGCAAATAATCCACGGCCGACAGTTTGATGGCGCTCATCAGGTACTCCCGGTCCGAATAGGCCGTTGTGAAAATCACGTAGGGAAGCGGAATGGTCTGACGCAACTCTTCCAGCAGACGGATGGAATCCCTGCCTCCCAGTTGGATATCCAGGAAAAGCAGATCCGGTCTGTGTCGGAGTATGCTCTCCAGGGCCGACTGGTAATTGTCACAGTCATCCACAACTTCCAGTTGCAAGCTGTGATCCTCCAATTTTTGAAGGAGCGCCAGTAGCGGCAGGCGCTCGTCTTCCACAACAATCGTTTTCAGTCTTTTCATGGCAATCTCAATACATGTAGTCCAGCGGGACCCAGGTTTCGAAACAGGTACCGGCAGGATGGCCGTCGGCATCGAACAGATCCTGTACCTCCTGCTCAATCTTATGGACATTGCTCTCGTTATACAGGTCAATCTGCTGCCAGAGTATTTTCAATCCCTGTCCGGTAGAATAGCCCCCGGTGCGGGCTGCCTCGGTGCGTCCGATTCCATCATCCTCTACCTTCACCAGCACACCCTCGACGCCGCATCGCCGCTGCACGGCAACGGCCACCTCAATGGTGCCGACGCCTTTTTTGGAAGCGATGCCGTGTTTGACAGCATTCTGGCAATAGGTATGAAGGAGCATTGTGGGCAGCTGGGTCGTGGGGTCCACGAGCGGGTCTACATGAATCCTGAACTGCAGGCGGTCGCCGTAGCGCAGCTTCTCCAACTCAAGATAGCCCTTGATATATTCCACTTCGGCCGATACCGGCCGCGACGGAAGGTCAATGTCGGCGAGGGTGCGGCTCGTGAAATCCGAATAGAGTTTCAGGTAATGGGAGGCCTCGTCGGCCGATTTGTTCAGCACATAATACTCGATGCCGGAAAGAACATTGGAGTGGAAATGCGGGATGGATTTCAGGCGAATAGCCTGGAGTTGAAGCTCCTTCAGCTTCTTTTCCCGTTCAATTGCAGCCACCTTCCTGCCAGCCAGGCGTCGTGCCGTGCGGCGGGCCACCAGCCAGGCGCCAAGCGAGAGAGCCCCTGTAAACAGGAGTACGGCCCACCACTGCTGCCACCAGGGGCGGGGGATGGGAATAACCGTTGATAACTGATTGTCGGTCAGAAGAGCCGCCGGACGGAAGGAAATCATTTCTTCAAGTCCTGCGAGCCAGAGTGTTCCGTCTTCGGCTTCTGCCATGGAGCCCATGAGCGGCTCGATGGTGGTGAACCCGCTCCGGCTGTCGAACCAGTGGATGTCGCCGGCAGAGCCATCCGCGTTCAGTCTGGCAACCAGCAGACCGTCGATGGCCGCTACGACTAAGTAGCCCTCCGTCGAAATGTGTACGGAGCGAATTTCGTGCCCGTGAAGGGCGGACGCCAGTTCTGTCATCGGGCGGATCTCTTCGCCGGAGATGACAAAGAGTTCGTCACCCAGGGCATAACAGACAATACCGTCGGCGCCGGAGGCCATCGCGGTAACGACCGGTGTAGTTGGCGTGCTGAGCACCTTCCTGACGGAAATGCTGCCCGAAGTCCCCGTCAGGCAGTAAAGCCCGGGATTGCCACTCACCCAGAGCCGTCCGTCCATTCCGGGGGCGGCGCACCAGGGGCGGACAATCTCCGTTGTGAGGGTATCCAGATAGCGACGCTCCGGATCCCATGCCAGGATGCTGCGGGAAGCACCTATGATGAGCTGTTTCCCGGCGGCGGCGACGAAGCTGTAGCGGTCTTCGGGAAGGCCCAGCCATTGCACCCGGCGTCCCTGTACGCAGGCAACGTCCCTGCCTCCGGCCAGATAGGTCTTATCGCCGATGACGGCAGCCCAGGGTTCATAGTAATCGGCTTCGCTTTCAGCGGCAAGTTCCCCGTCCACCAGCACCTTGCCGTTCAGCGTTCCCATCACCAGATGCCCGTCCGAGACGGCCGCTGCCCGGACGATATCGTTCCGGTCCAGGAGGCGAGTCCTGGTGAAACCACAGTGGTAGAAGCAGTAGAGGCCCTGATAGGTGGCCGCCCAGAGGCGGTCCCAGCGGTCGATGAATAGCTCCCGGATGAGGTTGAAGCCCGATGCAAGCTGCCAAAGTGCTACCCCGTCGAATCGCCAGATAGTATGGGCGTCGGCAATGAAAAGGTCTCCTTTGTGGTCCCGGCGGACGGATAGACCTTGGTCGGGCGCATCGAAATGGTGTTCTGCGACAAGGGTAAGACTTTCAGGACCAACTCGGTAGATGCCGTCGCCGGAAAGGGCCACGAGGTCCTCTCCGGTGCGGATGAGCGAGAAGACGTCGGGCTTGCCGGAGACTTTTTCTGTTTTCCCGTCGCGGGAACGGATAAGGCCCTGTGGAGTGGGAATATAAATTCCGGACGTGTCGATGTACAGCTTCCGGTCCGGCGTCATGTCGTCTAGAAGAGGGGACTCCAGCACGGTTTCCATTCCTCCGGCGGTCAGGCGGCTGAGCCGGCGTCCGCGTTCCTGCCGGTCTTCAAGAAGGATGTGGTCGGAAGGCAAGTCCGCGGCATTCAGGTTATTGAGTAGTCTCTGCCCTGAAAGGTCTATCTGCGACTGCTTCAAGCGGTCTCCCCGGACGCTCCACTGCCGCACGAAACCCATGGCGCGCACCTCGTCGCCTACCTGGGAAAAGCGGACGATGTTTTCCCGTCGTCCGCCCAGGAAGGGTGTAAGGTTCCGGCCGTCGTAGCGAACGAAGCCCGAGAGGGTGCCGACATAGATGTACCCCTCCGTATCCTGCCAGACGGTCTCCGTCTGCATCTGCGGAAGGCCGTCGATGGTAGTAAAACGCCTGAAACTGAGACTACTTTCCCACATCGGCACTGCTCCTGCCCCCTGCAGGAACGTCAGGAGGCAGAGCAGCGGGAGAAGGTATCGGTTGACTTTGCGCATCAATAGCGAAGATACGCAATTTTTTCCAATCACTGTATATAAACCGGACGTACAGACAGTCCGTAAGCACGTTCCATCCGGGATGTCGAAGGGGAAGAATAAATGCTGTTCGAAAACTTGAACGTATTCGCAAAGGAGGATGACGTCCAGGATGTCTGGTCAATCTGGCTGGACCAGTAATAACCATAACCGCCATCCTGGCGTGTATCGTCTTTGTAATATCCGCCTACCGGAAGGAAAATGAACCGGCCGGTGTATCCGTCAATTTTGCTGAGGAAGGTATATCCCCATCTTCCATATGCACCGGATAAAATCGCCTCTGTGTTGGCGCTGTTAAGAAGGTCGTTGAAATCATTGAGGCTTGGCGTCCGCCATTTTTCGCCCAGGGCAGAGGTCGCAGCGTCGTCTTCCGGCAGCAGGGATGCCAGCCCGTCTACAACGCCTTGATCGGGGCGGTCCGGGTCATATTTCGTAATCCATGAGTAGGAGCCATATGCATAGTTGTCCCAGGAGTATGAGGTCTTGGTTGACGTCTCTGCCCAGGCATAGTAGTTTCCAGCCTCGCCGGGGCTGCTTGCTCCGAGATTTTTCGTTCCCCAGCAGACGGATTTGCCGTCCCGGACTATTCCAAGGTCAACATAATCGGGCATCGACCGCAGGCTTACGTTTACGCCGTAATTCTTGCCGTTTTCCACTTGCGCGCGCTTGGCAGCTATATAATAGAAGCCGTTCGCATCCTTGGCTAGAAACAGGAAAATGGATTTTTGCGCTTCCAGGGTGGACATGGCCACATAAACGTTCTGGGTCGCCTCTTCGGGATTCACTTCGATAAAACTGTAATTGGAGCTGTACCCCGGTCGCACATATGTCTTTAAGTTGGAACAAATGACGGACACGTAATTGATGACCCTGTCAAAAGTGAATTTGACAATGCTTATCTTGCTTTCGAAGTTGACTGTATTCTCTTCGAAAACGACTTCCGTTCCGTTCACGTTCTTTACGGTGACGGTCGCTTCGGCCATATCGTGGTTCTTGGCCAAATCTGCCAGAGTGCCTTTCTGCGAGCGCAGGTTCAAGAGATTCTCACCCTTCTGGAGGTACCGCAAAGTATAGGTTTTACCTGCGGTCATAGTTTTGGTAACCGTGCCGGAAAGCGTGGTGACCGTACCGCTGCTTTCTGCTGTCATCTGTCCGAAGGTGTTGCTGCTGTTGCAGATATAGACAACGTCGCCGGCCTCCCATGCTGCGCTTATCGTATTGCCGCTCTCGCTCAAAGCCTTCGTCCCGTTACTTGTGGAGGCTTGGATGCTAACTTTCCATTCCCGTGGCGATTCTTTCGGTTCGGAACTTGTTTCGGGCTCTATCTTGCCGCACCCTGTCAATATCACAGCAAATGCAAGGGTCCGGATTAAGGTATAGTACTTTTTCATATCAAGTCCTCCCACTCGTTACCATCGAAAATATAATTATGAATTGTCCCTTCCGGCATGGAAGCATTCAGGACAGGATTCTCCATCTGAACAATATCAACAGTTACAGAGGGAGAAACATAAATGTTTTTTTCTTTCCTTTCCATAAAAAGCGGCATTTTTTTAGCGAAATTTATGGAATATCTCCCATAAACGAATACTTTGAAGGGACTCATTTGACGAAACAGGGGTTCCCGATGACGAAAGTGCCCATCTGAATGACAAAAATCCAGCATGATTGATCGGGAAATACCTTCTGCCCCGTAAAAAGAAAGGTCCCAAGGCGTCCAAATAGCCTTGGGACCTGTTTCACAGACATCAATGGTAACTATTCTTTAAGACCTTTCTTGATGTCTCTTAAATTCATATCGTTCTGAATTAATTCGCTGCAAAGATAGTGATTATTTTTGAAATAACGGTTTCAGTACGGCGTCGATCCCTTCCCCGCGCATTCCATCCTGAAGGACTTTCCCGTCGGGACCGAAGAGGAACAGGTGGGGAATGCCGGCAACACCATATTCCTCGGCAAGGGTGGTTGCGGGATCCAGCAACTGAGGGTAATGGATGCCCAGTTGTTTCATAGCCGCTTTTGTCGCCTCACGTTTGTCCTGGACGGCAATTCCCAGAACAATCAGGCCCTTGTCCTTATAATCATTGTAAGCTTTGACGACAAACGGCGTCTCTTCCCGGCAGGGGCCGCACCAGGAGGCCCAGAAATCCACCAGGACATAGGCTCCATGACCGATATAGTCAGACAGCTCTCCCTCGGTTTCGGTGAAATCTTCTCCTGTGGTATTCAATTGGATGACTGTTCTTCTGCTCGCAGTTCTTCTGCTCGCAGTGAGAGACTCGTACCGGCCGCCGATCTTCGCATCGGCATGGATGCATTCTCCACCCTGTTCATAGAGACGGATGAATTCTTCATCGGAAGCATCGGAGGCAAGGATGCACATGGCCTGCACCCCCACGGGATCCTGCAAATGGTTCAGATAAACCTCCTTGCAGTGATCAGCCATCGTTTTGTGCATTTCATCCCAGAGGGCTTCGGCCCCTGCTTCATCCCCGCTCTCCGCAAGCGCCATCGCCTTTTCATTGTAACTCGTAAAATGAGCTGTCATCCATTTCTGGAGTTCCTGCAATTCCTCAGAAAGCGGGCTGTTGCTTACGGAGGCAGTCCCGTCCTCGATCTTAACGGTGATTTCCTTGCTGTCGGGAATCAGGCTGACATGGTCGCCCTTCGGCACGGTGATGACGGAGATTCCGTCCTGGGGATTCCTCTCGCAGGTCAAGGTGAATGCACCATCTTGAACAGCGGTGGCATCCAGACGTTTTCCCGCGTTATCTACCAGATATACACTGTCTGGTTGCGGACTGACAGAACCTGTAATGGTGCATGTCCGGTTGGAGGAACATGCGACGGCTCCTATCAGGAAGGATGCGGCCAGTAATGACTTGCTTAACATATTAATTGTCGGATTTTCTAACTATAAAAAAAAGACTGTGGGATCAAGGTCTGATATATCTGAAGCTAAAGATAACAAATCTATTATGTCTTTTTGATGTCCTATAGGATTTAATTGCTACAAAGATAGTGATTTTTCCGGATAATGTACCTGCGTAATGACAAAGGCCCTGCGAACGGCTACCTTCGGACGAAATACCGTGATTTTTGTCCTGGCTACCCGTCATAGTTCCGTTCCCGGACAAGATATGCCGTTCTTTGTCCCAGGGGCTTCAATATTGCGGAATTTGGACAAGAAATAGTGATTCGAGTCCGGAAAATCGTTATATTTGTTTCGCCGGGACTAATCCCCGGTACTTGAATTATGAAGGCATTTTCCGAACAGGAGGGCAGGTGCTCCCTCTTCTTTAAAGAGTCCCAACCATTCTGGCATCTTTGGACTCCCGAAAACCATCCGGTATTCCTGCCTGACAAAGAGGCTTTTATGGCAGCAATGAGTATTTTCGCCATCTGTGCCCGAATGATTCCAGAAGTCAGAATCATCACGTTTCAGCTGATGACAAACCATTTGCACCAGACGCTCGCCGGGTCCCTGGAGGATTGCATGCGGCTATTCAGCCTTTTCAAGAAGTACCTGTCCAAATACCTGAAGGCGCGTGGTTTTACGGTGGGGCTGGCGTTCGGGGATATCACCCCACGTTCGTTGGAAAGCCTTCAGGACCTGCGCAATGTCATAACTTACAACAACAGGAACGGTTATGTGGTAAGTCCGAACGAGACCCCATTTACCTACCCATGGGGCGCCAATGCCTATTATTTCAACTATGCTGCGAAAGCACGGTATCGCGAGTGTGGGCAGGCTCTTAACCGGGAAAGCCGGCGACGACTGCTGCATGCGCATGACGCAGACACGTTGCGACGGCCGATCATCACCGTAGACGGGTACGCCTGCCCGATGGATTTTTGTGATATTGCGCTGGGAGAGAACTTGTTCCGGTGTGCTTCGCACTATTTCCGGGAGGTGTCCAGGAATATTGAGTCCCAGAAAGCGATTGCCAGAGAAATCGGAGAAACCATCTTTTATACCGATGATGAGTTGTTCGGGGTCGTGCTGTCGCTTTGCCAGGAAAAATTCGACGGCATGAGACCTGCGCTGCTTCCCGTATCGGCCAAGCAGGAACTCGCTGCGCTCCTTCACTATGAATACAATGCGGGGAACAAGCAAATCCAGCGGATGCTCCGGCTCGATGCGACCGTCGTCTCAGCCATGTTCCCGCAAAGGGGCTGACTTTCGGCTCCTGACAAAGGACTTGCTGTCTTTCGGGACCAAATATGCTGTTTTTTGTCCGGAGAACGGCGCTACCCGGGGTTTTCGGACAAGAATAGCCGATTGTTGTCCCGAAATTATCTTACAAACACGGAATCGGCCCGGTCGGTGTAGAGGATGCCGTCCAGGTGGTCGCATTCGTGCTGGAAGATGACGGCGGTGAAGCCATGGACGGTATCACGAACCACTTGCAGGGTGGCGGGGTCTTTCCAGGAAACAATGATATCGGATGCGCGGGGGACGATGCCGCGTCTTCCCGGGACGCTCAGGCAGCCTTCCGGGCCGCAAACCCTCGGTCCGAACAGCGAGTCGATGCGCACGTTAGGGTACACTTCAAAGGGTTCGCCGGGCTTGTCGAAGCGTTGTACGGCCACGATGCGCCGGTTGATGCCCACCTGTGGCGCCGCAATGCCCACGCCGTCCTGCGACGGGTCGGTGACGGTGCGCAACATCTTGGCAGATAGCATCCTGAAGTCCTTCGACCGGAGGGACCGGTCGGACAGATCTGTGCTCTGCGCCCGCAGGACCGCCGTATCGGCCGGGTCGAAAATGCTCAGCACCCGCATGACGGAATCGCTTCGGACGATGAGCCGCCGCTCGGCGCGCCGGAAATCTTTCGGCTTTTCGCGCTGGAGGGAGAGGGCAAAATAGGTCGAAATCAGAATAAGGGCCAGATAGACCAGCCCGGACAGGAGGTTTTTGTGCATCATGACGCGAATATAGCGAAATAATTGCTAAATTGCATAGAATTTGCTGAAAGGACTCAAAAATTAAAAGGGATGAAAAAATTGTTTTCCTGGGTGCTGTTGCTTTTTCTGACGCAGGCAGTTCATGCACAGGTTTTCATTGCCAGCGGAGCTTTTGAGGGGCGGCATACCCGCATCCTGGTGGAGGTGGTGGATTCCCTGTCCAAAGAGCCCATTCCTTTCGCATCGGTCTATGTGAAACTGAAAGGAGATTCGGTCATTACCAATTTTACGCTTACGGATACGCTGGGCAAGGCCGAACTGAAAGAAATTCCGCACGGAGACTATTTCATCAATATCGAATACATGGGCTACAAGCCCTATGTAAAACAGAAATACCTTCGTCAGTGGCTGGTGGATCTGGGGACCGTCAAACTGAAGCCCGATCCCACGTTTCTGAAGGCGGCGCAGGTGGTAGATGCTGCCGTTCCGGTGACCATCAAGAACGATACGATTGAATTTAATGCGGCGGCTTTTCACACATCGAACTACGCCGTACTGGGTGACCTGTTGAAGAAAATGCCGGGTGTGGAGGTGGCAAAGGACGGAAGCGTAAAGGTGAACGGCGAGTCGGTAACCAAGATTACGGTGAATGGCAAGACCTTCTTTTCCAATGACATAGCGGCGGCGGTGGCCAATCTGCCAGCCAAAATGATCAACAAGGTGCAGGTGTCCGACAAAAAGAATGAGGATGCCTCGAATGTGGTGAATGCCCAGGAAAATGCCGGCCAGAAGCAGATGAACGTTGTCTTGAAAAAGGAGTACGAAAAAGGCTGGTTCGGCAGCCTGACCGCATCGGGCGGCGTGGCTGCTGGCGACAAAGATAAAGAGTTCTCCGGCGGCCGGGACGGCCTGTATAATTTCAAGGTCATGGTGTCGGGGTACACGCCCAAGGATCAGGTGACCATCCTGGGCAATGCTCTCAATGCTCCGGGCTATGGCGATTTCGTCTATTCCGGCGCCATGGGAAATGGGGGAGATGGCCTGATGAAGGTGGCCGATGCCGGATTCGATGCCAAGACCGATCGGGTGAAGGGGCTGAATATCACCTCGGTAGCCTCATGGAAAACGTATGAAGGGGACAAGCGGACCCGTATCTCCCGAACCACCTTTCAGGGTGACGGCAACGATGTCCTGGCCGATACGGACCGCTCTGCCCTTACGCGCTCCGATAAGGTGAACGTGGGGTTTGAAATAAAGAATACGAAACGCAAGAAGCGCTGGTTCAATTTTGAGCCGGGCCTTACCTGGTCCCGCAATCGTTCGGATGCCACGATGAAGAGCCGGTCCGTGACAGGAACCGATCCATTGAACGCCTCTTCTTCGAGCAGCGCTTCGTTGACGGACAACCTGGAATTCAAGGGCGTCCTGCGGGGCGGTGTGAAAGATGCCGGGAAAGAAAAACGGGACCTGCGCGCCCGCCTGGACTGGTCGATGAACCGGTCTGACGGAGACAGCCGGGAAATCTCGCAAACGGAAATGTATCAGACGGGCTCGATTCAGAAGCGTGACCTTGCTTACGACAATGCCGCTCGTAACAGTTCGTTGACGGGAACCCTGCAGTGGGAGGAACCGCTGGTGGAGAACTGGATCCTCCAGACCCGCCTGAAGGGTAATTATACGGTCCGGAAATCAGCGGGCGATGCCTTTAACTGGCTTTCCGGGACAGGCGTTTATGATGATTATTATTCTTCTGAATCAAATAATTACCATCAATTGTACTCCCTTTCCTCCTTGCTGCAGTACAAGAAAGACAAATGGAAATTACAGTTGGGCGCCGAGGTCATGACGGAGAAAAACGAGACCTACTCCAAGACCTATGGCGTCTCTGCATGGACCGGTCGCGATGAGTGGTTGTGGAATTACGCCCCGGTGATGAGTCTCTCCCGGACCGGTGAGGGCTGGGAATACTCGCTCAGTTATTCAGGCGCATCCTCGCAGCCTTCCGCTTCGTTGATGGTCCCGGTGTTGGATATTACGCTGCCCACCCGGTTGAAAGCCGGAAACATTTACCTGTTGCCTTCCTTCCAGCACCGTTTGAGCGGCCGGGCCAATATTTCCGATAATAAAAGGGGAAGATACGCTTTTTCAGGTATTTCCATAGGGACGAATGTGCGACCCGTCGTGAATGCCAGTTGGCTGGATGCCTCCGGTATCCGCTATGCCGTTCCGGTGAATTCCCGGGAACCGACGTTGAATGTGAGCGGCTATTGCGGCGGGGGACTGTCCTTGGATAAAAAACAGTTGTTCCGTGTGACCGGTTCCATCCAACTGGGCTATTCCCGGTTGGTCAGTTACCAGAATGTGGGGATTGTTCCAATGATTGATACAGACCATTTCGACTATGATGCTTTCATGAAATCTTTCTGGGGCGAGGATGCCGGCGGCGATATCTTCTACGGCGGCGGCAGCGGATTCTCCGAGAGCCTTACCCACAATATCAGTGCGGGAGGAAGCCTGGGGCTCTCCTATGGTCCGGTCTGGTTCGCGTGGTCTTCCTATATGCGGATGGCGCGCTACTCTCTGGATGCATCGGCCAATACGACGGTATGGACCCATGCTCCGGAACTGGAATTGGAATTTGATGACTTGCCCTTCGACCTGGAAATCGAATCCCGGATGTGCTACCGCTTTTTCTCGGGTTATACGGAAGGTTTCAGCAAGCCGGAATTTCAATGGGACCTGATGCTGATGAAGCACATCAAGAATTTCAGTTTCTTTGTCATGGCACGAGACCTGCTGGACCAGGCCCGGGGCGTAAGCCGGACCACGGCTGAAAACTATCTGGAAGATTCCTATACCAATGTGCTGGGACGGTCGGTTTTCGTGGGTATGAAGTGGTCTTTCGGTAAAACAGGCATGAAGCAAAGCCGCGCTGCCATGCGTGGCGCGTGGAATATGGAATAGTATGAAAAGATTGATTTTGAGTTTATTCTGTCTGGGAGCGGCGCTGACCGCTTCCGCCCAGGCCGTCCGCCCGGTTTCGACGGCCCAGGCTGCGCCCGGGGTGGCGCAGCGCTATGTGGATCTGGTTACTTCGTCCGATCTCTTTATCGACGGGCAGGTGGGGATCCTGGCCGTGACGGTCGGGGGAGATACGCTGGTGAATCACCGCTCCTTGAACCGCCTGCTGCCGGCCTCGAACATGAAATTGATTTCTACCGGCATGGCCCTGCATTACCTGGGAGCCGGGTTCCGGTACGAAACCACGCTGGCCTATGACGGTGTCGTGGAGAACGGTGTGCTGAAAGGAGACCTCTACATCGTAGGAGGGGGCGACCCGACCCTGGGTGCGAAAGATTCCATCGCCACACCGATTGACGACCTGTTTGCCCGCTGGAAAGAGCTGCTGGAGCAGGCCGGTATCCGTCGGATCGAAGGACGGATTGTGGGGGACGGCCGCTATTTTGACGGCCCTATCGAGGAACCTTCTTGGGGTTACGAAGATCTTGGAACCTATTATGCCACAGGCGGAAACGGTCTCTGCTTCTATGAGAATGTGATCGATATCAAGGCAACGCCCGGTGCTGCCGTGGGCGATCCGGTCACCTGCGAGGTGCTGTATCCGGATACCCCCTGGATGAGCTGGGATTTCCCCTGCAAGACCGGTCCTGCCGGCACGGGCGACGAACTGTACCTCTATACGACGGACCTGTGGCCGGTGGCCCAGATGCGCGGGACCTTTGCGATAGACCGGAAACCCAAGGTAGAGGAGTGCTCCAATAAGTTCGGGGCGATGACCTGTGCTTATTATTTTTATAAGTATCTGACATCCAACGGTGTATTTGTTTCCGGCGGCCCCGCCGATATCGGCCCGGACGGACGGGTGCGCGAGGACCTGGCGGCCCCGTTCGGAGAACCTTCCGGCACCGTCGCTCCGGCGGCATCGGCCCTGAAAGAGGTGGGGAAAACCTATTCGCCCGAGCTGCTGAAAATCATCAAGAAGACCAATTGGGACAGCGACAATTTCTTTGCCGAGACATTGATGCGGACCCTTTCGGTGCGGGAACGGGGTACGGCGGTGTACGATACCGTGCAGGTGAATGCGATGGCCCTGTTGGAGCGGTTGGGAATGGATATTTCAAAAGGCATCTACATCAGCGACGGCAGCGGACTGTCGCGGGAAAACTATATTTCGCCCGATGCCATGGTCCGCTTTCTGCGGGTGATGCTGCGGTACCGCTGCTTCGACGACTTCGTGCACGCTCTGGCGCAGCCGGGTCATAACGGGCCGTATTTCAGCCGGTTGCGCGGAGAGAACGAGGCACTCAAGGACCGGATTTACATGAAAAGCGGCTCCATGGGGGGCGTACGCTGCTACAGCGGCTACGTGCTTCCCTCCAGCGGCGACAAGAAGGATATCATCATCTTCTCGGTCATGACCAACAACGTCACGGCGCCCACGCCCAAGGTCCTCCAGGTGATGGATAAAATTATCGCCCTCGTTGCTTCGGGGAACTGATTTTCTTCTTATCTTTGCGTTCAGATTGATAGAATGATGAAAAAGACAGTTTTGGTTTCCGGCGGAGCCGGGTATATTGGCAGCCATGTGAGCGTGGAACTCCTGTCCGCGGGCTACGAAGTGGTGGTCGCCGATAATTTTTCGAACAGCGACCGTACCTGTTTCGAGGGCGTGAAGAAAATCACCGGTCGGGAAGACCTTCCGCTCGTGGAAATGGATGTTTGCGATGCCGATGCGGTGGACCGGTTGTTCGCCGGTTATTCCATTGACGCGGTTATCCATTTTGCCGCTTACAAGGCTGTGGGAGAATCGGTCCGGGAACCGCTGATGTACTATAAAAACAACCTGGGCAGTTTCCTGAATGTGCTGGAAGCCGCACAGGCACACGGCTGCAAGGTGCTCTTCTCTTCGTCCGCCACGGTCTATGGCGAGCCGGACGAGATGCCGGTGACGGAAGAATCGCCCCGCAAACCGGCCACATCCCCCTATGGAAATACCAAACAGATTTGCGAGGACATCCTGCGCGATACGGTTTTCGCTACGAAAGGCCGCGTGCAGGGCATCGCACTGCGGTATTTCAACCCCATCGGCGCGCATCCTTCGGCCCTGATCGGCGAGCTGCCGCGCGGGGTTCCCAACAACCTGGTGCCGTTTATTACGCAGACGGCCATCGGCAAACGCGAATGCCTGAGTATTTTCGGAAACGACTATCCGACCCCGGACGGAACCTGCCTGCGGGATTATATCGACATCGTGGACCTGGCCCGTGCGCACGTTTTTGCGGTACGCCGCATGCTGGACGGCCGGATGGACGCGGATTACGAGATTTTCAATATCGGCACCGGCCGGCCGGTTTCCGTGCTGGAACTGGTGCAGGCCTTTGAAAAGGTGAATGGCCTGAAGTTGAATTACCGGTTCGCCCCGCGCCGCGAGGGCGACGTGACGGCCATCTGGGCCGATCCTACCCGGGCGAACACCGTTCTGGGCTGGCGTGCCGAACGTTCTGTAGAAGAAACCCTGGCTACGGCCTGGGCCTGGGAGAAACATCTGGCAGGAAAATAGATATGGCAACGGGCGCAAAAACGAAGACCCGCTGGTTCTGCACCTCCTGCGGCAACGAAAGTCCCAAATGGATGGGGCGATGCCCGGCATGCGGGGAGTGGAACACGATGGTGGAAGAGACCGTCGTCACCGGGAAGAAGTCTTCCGTCCGGGGCGAAAGCGTCCCCGGCGCAGCCCGCAAACCCGTCCGCCTGCCCGACATTGATTCTTCGGCCGAAAACCGCGTCTCCCTTGGCAATGCCGAGGTGGACCGCATCCTCGGCGGGGGATTGGTGCAGGGTTCCCTGGTGCTGATCGGCGGCGAGCCGGGCATCGGCAAATCCACCCTGTCGCTGCAGATTCCGCTGGCGTGCCCTTCCCTCAAAACCCTCTACGTGACGGGAGAAGAGAGCGCCCGCCAGGTAAAGATGCGGGCCGACCGGCTGGGGGGAGACTCTTCCAACTGCCTGATTTTCAGCGAGACGCTCATGGAGCGCATCCTTGAGGAAGCCGAATCCACGGCTCCCGACCTGGTGGTGGTGGACTCCGTCCAGACCATGTACACCGAGCGGGTGGATAGTGCCCCGGGCTCCGTTTCCCAGATCAAGGAAGTGGCGGCGATGCTGCTACGGTTTGCCAAGGAATCGGGGATTCCGGTTATCCTGATCGGCCATATCACCAAGGACGGTTACATTGCGGGGCCGAAGATTCTGGAGCACATTGTGGATGTGGTCCTGCAGTTCGAGGGGGAGAATCGCGGCTCGTACCGCATCCTCCGCAGCATCAAGAACCGTTTCGGATCCACCAGTGAACTGGCGGTCTTCGAGATGACGGGGAAGGGGCTGCGACAAGTGTCCAACCCCTCCGAAATGCTGATTCCGATGCACGAGGAGGGCTTGAGCGGTACGGCGGTGAGCGCCATGCTGGACGGCACGCGTCCCTTCCTGTTCGAGGTGCAGGCGCTGGTGAGTTCGGCGGTGTACGGGACGGCCCAGCGGGCGGCCACTGGCTTCGATGTGCGGCGGCTGAACATGCTCCTGGCCGTGCTGGAAAAGCGGGCCGGCTTCAAACTGGGGCAGAAGGATGTGTTCCTGAACATGGCCGGTGGGCTGAAGGTCTCCGACCCGGCCTGCGACCTGGCTGTGGTGGCGGCCGTTTTGTCTTCTAATTTTGATTTCCCCATTCCGGCCGATACCTGTTTTGCCGGAGAGGTGGGCCTGAGCGGAGAAATCCGCCCGGTTTCCCAGGCCGACCGGCGCATTCTGGAGGCCGCCCGCCTGGGCTTCAAACGGATTTTCGTCTCTTCCTACACAACATTGGATGCACCGCTTTCCGGTAGCAAGATCGCCGTGGTAAAGGTGGCGGATATTCCCGCGCTCGTCCGCGAACTGTTCAAATAATCCGGCCCCATCCAGATAATCTTAGGGCAACGGGAAGTAGTACGGGCTGTTTTTGACGGAAAGGACACCGGTATCGGGCAGGTCCTGTTGGCCGAGGATGCGGCGGAAGCAGAGGGGCTTGCGGTCATAGAAATCGGGCTGTTCCCGGTCGAAGGAATTGATGCGGACCACGTGACTGGCATGGATGAAACGGCTGTCGCCGATATAGATGCCCACATGCGTGGCTTTGGCCGGCTTGTCCGCCGTGGCCTCGCGGCCCCAGAAGACCAGGTCGCCGGGTTGCAGGGATTCCCAGAAGCGGGGGCCGTCGGCGGGTTCGACGGGGATGCCGCAGTGGGCTTGTTGGGAAGCGTTGCGGGGAAGGAGAATGCCATTCAGGAAGAAGGTACTGCGGGTGAGACCGCTGCAGTCCACATTCTTGATGGAGGTTCCGCCCCACATGTAGGGGACACCCAGGAAGCGCCGGGCGGTGCTCAGGATGCCCTCGTCCGTGGTTCCGGTAACCGTCCGGGAGGCACCATAGGCCGATGCCCACGCATCAAACGGCGCCACTTCCTTGGCGCATACCCAGCCGGTGCGGCCATCTGGAAGAAGCACGGGGGTATAGCCTTTGCGGGAACGGCTTGCCTGCACCGCCCGCACCAGGTTTCCGGCCACCAGCTCGCACAGAATGGCACCCGGGTTGCGACCCGCCGGAGGCGCATCATACACCCGCGTGACCGCTGCCGTGCAAATCCATTTCGGGGCTGCCAGATAGGCCTTCAGCGCCTCGGCGTCCATCGGCACCAGCCCCAGTTCCGTTACCCAGGCGGTGTAGGGTTCGCCGGTGCGGATCTGCACCCAGGAGCCCTTGCGGTCAAGGATTTCCACCACCGATCCCATCAGGGCCTGGTCTCCCATTTCGGCCTCAAAAGCCGGTTCTTCGCGCATCAGGTTGGCCGAGAAAGCCACCACGGCATATTCTTTCCCGGGTTCGGGGAGGACGGCGTCGGCCCGCCATTGGGCCAGGGCGGTGGTGCTGCAAAGGCCGGTCATCAGCCAGAAAGCAATTGCGACAAGGTTCTGTTTCATAAATATAGGTTTCATTACAGTCATGCAAAGATAACAACAAAAACGTACAATAATAATATAAAATTAGCAGGTTTTTGCGAATTTATGGTTAACTTTGTCAAATTAAACTTATCACGATGCAGAAGTTCATTACCCGAGAAATTGCCGAAGGTCTCACCTTCGATGACGTACTCCTGGTTCCCGCCCGTTCGGAGGTTCTTCCCAGAGACGTAGATGTTACTACGCGGTTTACCCGAGATATCACCCTCCATACCCCGATCGTATCGGCTGCGATGGATACTGTGACGGAGGCCGACCTGGCCATCGCCATGGCCCGTGCCGGCGGTATCGGCGTCATCCACAAGAACATGACCATCGACAAGCAGTGTGAGCAGGTCCGTACCGTCAAACGTGCCGAAAACGGTATGATTTACGATCCCGTGACCATCGCACCCGAGGCTTCCGTGGGCGATGCGCTGGGCATGATGTCCAAGCATCATATCGGCGGTATCCCGGTGGTGGACGCGAAAGGCGCCCTGATTGGCATTGTCACCAACCGCGACCTGCGGTTCCAGACCGAGAAGAAACGCCCCGTCAGCGAGGTGATGACGCGCGAGAATCTGATCACCGCCCCCAAGGGGATTTCCCTGGCCGAGGCGACGAAGATCCTTATGCGCAGCAAGGTGGAGAAACTTCCCGTCGTGGATAAGGACGGCCTCCTCGTAGGCCTCATTACCTATAAGGACTTGATGAAAATCAAAGATAACCCCATTGCGTCGAAGGATGCCATGGGCCGTCTGCTGGTAGCGGCGGCCGTCGGCGTGAAGTCCGATACGCTGGACCGCATCGATATGCTGGTGCATGCCGGTGCCGACGCGGTGGTCATCGACACGGCCCACGGTCATTCCGCCGGTGTGCTGCGCGAGATCAAAAAGGCGTGCGAGGCGTTCAAGGATATCCAGATTGTCGCGGGTAACGTGGCAACGGGCGAGGCGGCCCAGGCCCTCTACGAAGCGGGCGTCAGTGCCGTGAAAGTGGGCATCGGACCCGGTTCCATCTGCACCACCCGCATCATCGCCGGCGTGGGTATGCCGCAGTTGACGGCTGTGATGATGGCCGCGGAAGCCCTCAAGGGTACCGGCGTGCCGGTCATCGCCGACGGTGGTATCCGCTATTCGGGCGATATCGTCAAGGCTCTCGCCGCAGGCGCCTCCACCATCATGGCGGGTTCGCTCTTCGCGGGCACCGAGGAATCTCCGGGCGAAACCATCATCCTGAATGGACGTAAGTTCAAGTCCTACAGGGGAATGGGTTCCCTCGAAGCCATGGAACAGGGCTCCAAGGACCGCTACTTCCAGGATATGGAGGACGATATCAAAAAGCTGGTTCCCGAAGGAATTGTGGCCCAGGTTCCGTACAAAGGCACGGTTTCTGAAGTAGTGTACCAGCTGATTGGCGGTCTGCGTGCCGGTATGGGCTATGTGGGGGCGAAGAACCTCGAGGCCCTGAAGAAGGCGCAGTTCGTCCGCATCACCAACGCAGGCTTCCTGGAGAGCCATCCGCACGACGTGACCATTACCAAGGAAGCCCCGAACTACTCGCGGTAGATGAGGTTTTTTTCGGCATATCTCGCCCTGGTGCTCCTGATCGCCTTGCCCGGATGCAAGGCGGTGCAGGATTTTATCCACGACGATGAGGTCATTGCCAAGGTAGGGGACAAGAAGCTTTTCCTGTCGCAGCTGACGGGCGTGATCCCGAAAGGAATCTCTCCCGAGGATAGCACGAACCTGGTTTTGCAGTACATTACCACTTGGGCGAAGGACCAGATTTTCCTGGACGTGGCCGAAGCCCAGTTGTCCAAGGAAGAACTGGACGTGACCCAGGAACTGGAAGATTACCGTACCTCTTTGCTGAAATATCGGTACGAGCAGCGATACGTGAACGAAAGGCTGGACACCTTGGTGACGGACGACCAGGTGCAGGCTTATTACGAGGCGCACAAGGACGATTTTATCCTGAGCGCCCCCATCGTGAAAGGGCGTTTCCTGCGCATGTTCAAGGGCTCGCCGGATTACGAAAAACTCCGCGACAGCCTGGCCATCAAAGGCAATAGCCGCTATCTGGATTTCTCTGAAAAATGGATCGACGCCAATGTCCTGGCCCGCGAGTTCGGCACGGACTGGAAGACCATGATGGCGGCCGAAAAGAAGGGCTACATCGAGATGGAAGATGGCTCCGGAAACATGCAGGTGGCCTTTATCATCGACCAGGTGAAAGCGGGGACGCTGGCTCCGCAGGACTATTGCCGCCCGGTAATCACCGATATCCTGCTGAGTCATCGCAAGCGGGCGCTTGTGGACCGGCTGGAGCAGGAGCTGATGGAGGATGCCCAGAACAAGAATAAGTTAGTAATCTATTGATTATGAAGGTTAAACATATACTTTCCGCCCTTGTCATGGTCTGCTTTGGCTTGCAGGCCCCGGCACAGAAATACCAGGTTGTGGACAAGACCGTGGCCGTGGTCGGTGGTGAAATGATCCCCATTTCCGAGATTGAAAGCGAAATCCAGATGCGGCGCGCCCAGGGCATGTCATCGGACCGCAACATGCGTTGCGAACTGCTGGAATCGATGCTGGAAAGCAAACTGCTGCTCATGCAGGCCCGTGTGGACTCGCTCACGGTGAATATGGATATGGTAGAAGGGGAATTGACCCAGCAAATCGACCGCGTGCGCACCCAGTTGGGCGGCGATGAGGAGGTGGAAAAGTATTTCGGCAAACCCATCTATAAGCTCCGCAACGAGTGGCGCAAACAGTTTGAAGACATGAGCCTCACCCAGCAGGAACAGTCCCAGATTGCCTCGAAGGTTACGGATCTGACGCCGTATGAGGTAAAACAGTACCTGGATACCGCCTCGGTGGACGACCTGCCGATGGTTCCGGAGAAATACCAGTTGAGCCAGATTTGCATCTATCCGGACCGCGAGGCTGCGAAACTGGCCGTGAAGGAGAAACTGCTTTCGCTTCGGGAGCGGATCATCAACGGAGAGAAATTCTCCACGCTGGCCCGTATCTATTCCGAAGACCCGGGCAGCGCCCGCAAGGGTGGCGAACTCGGCATGGCATCCAAGACGATTTTCTGGCCGGCCTTCTCGGATGCGGCCATGGCCCTGAAACCGGGCATGATTTCGCAGATTGTCGAGACGCCGGACGGTTTCCACATCATTGAAGTGCTTGAGAAGAAGGGAGATATGTTCAATGCCCGTCACATCCTCATCAAACCGCAGTACACCCAGGAAGACCAGGACAAGGCATTTAAAACCCTGGATAGCCTCAAGACGGAGATCAACAACAAAGCCGTAACCTTCCAGCTGGCTGCCGCTTTCTATTCCCAGGATCCGGCCACCCGTACCAATGGCGGGCAGATGTGCGACCCGAACACGGGTTCGTCCTATTTCGAGAAAGATCAGTTGAAACCGGCCGATTATCTGGCTATCAAGGCCTTAAAGGTGGGCGAGATTTCCGATCCGGTTTCCTCGCTGGACAACGAGGGCCGCAGCGGGAACACGGTGTACAAGATCATCCGGGTCGATAAGATCCTTCCCGCCCATCCGGCCACGTTCGAGAATGATTTCTCGGAACTGCAGGCCATGGTGAAAAGCCGCAAGCAGCACGAGGCCATCGGCAAATTCATCGACAAGAAGATTTCAGAAACCTATATTGTCATCGATCCGTTGTTCGCGGATTGCGATTTCAGCCGTCCCGGTTGGAAAGAAAAGATAGCCAAGGAGTAAGATGGCCGTTTTCCGGAGAATCCTGATCACCTTATTGTGCCTGCTGCCGGGTGCGGCGGGCCTTTTCGCCCAAGAGACGGAGCGGAAGGATTCTCTGGTAAAGGAATTGAGCGCCCAGAGCGCCCAGCTGCTGGAAATTGACGGGGTCAGTTACCGAAAGGTCATTGGACCGGCGCGTTTCCTGCACAACAATACCTACCTGCTTTGCGACACGGCGCTTTGGAACGTGAACGACAAGATCATCAATGCCATCGGCAATGTAAAGATCATCCAGGACCAGACCGTTCTTTCCAGCGACAAACTGGATTATCTGATTGATGAAGACCTGGCACAGTTCCGCGGCTCGCTCGTCCAGTTGCAGGACAAGGACCGGAACACGCTGCGAACGCATTATCTGGACTATAACACCCGTGACTCCGTGGCCATTTTCCGCAACGGCGGAGCCATGCGGGACAAGGACGGGCAGATTATCGAAAGCCAGACCGGAACCTACGATTCCAAAACCAAGCTGTTTACCTTCTCGGAGCGGGTGAACATGTTCACGGATTCGGTGTTCGTGAAAACCGCCAAACTGGTCTATGATGCCGGGAACAACGTGGCTACGTTCGGGAACAAAACCTTCGCTTGGAAGGAGGACAACATGCTCTCGGCCGATGGCGGCTGGTATGACCGCCTGCGCGAGGTTTTCTTCTTCCACAAGCGGGTCCATGTGATGAACAAGACCCAGGAAGGCTGGGCCGATTCGCTGTTTTTCCACCGGTTGACCAACAATGTAGAACTGTTGGGGCATGCCCAGCTGATAGATACGTCGCGCAACGTGGCGGCTTTGGCGGGGCGGGTCTTCTATGAAGATTCACTGTCCCGGGTAACGCTCACCCGCGATCCGGCCGTCATCGGCCAAACCGAGGAAAAATCACGGGTCGATACGGTCTGGTTCGGAGCCGATTCCATGGTCTATCGGGCTATCCGGGTGTGCGATATCGATTCCTCGCTGGTGAAACTTGCCAAGGAGCGACGGGATGAGGTGGATACCGATCCGGTAACGGAATATCGCCGAAAGGCGGCGGAGGAGGCGGCCAAGGCGAAGGAAGAAGCGGCGAAGAAGGCGGCCGAAAACGACCCCAACGAGATTGGCAAGCGCAAAGCGGCCGAGTTAGCGGCCGAGAAGGAAAAGGCTGAGAAAGAGAAGGCTGAGAAGGAAAAAGCCCCCTTGGATACCCTGAAAGCCCCCTTGGATACCCTGAAAGCCGGCGCGGATCCCTTGCTTGCGGGCTCGGACTCGTTGAGCGTTTCGGACTCGTTGAACGTTTCGGATTCCCTGGCTGTGCCGGCGGTTCCGAAGGATACCTCCCGGCTCGGCTTCCTGACCGCGGTGGGCAAGGTGCGCGTCTTCCGCAAAGACATGCAGGTGGCCTGCGACTCCCTCCTGTACTGCGATCTGGATTCGCTGGCTCGCCTGTACCTCGACCCGATTGTCTGGAACGAGGGAGTGCGGCAGTATTCTGCAGATAGCATGACGGTGGTGGTCCGGAACCGGATGCTCTCCAAAGCCAGTTTGATGTCGAACGCGTTTATCACCGTCCAGGAGGATACCCTCTGTTATGACCAGATCCGGGCGACGGAAATGCTGGCCTATTTCGATTCGACGGGCGTGCTGGCCCGCTTCGATGCCCTGGGAGGTGCAACGGCCATGTTCTACATCGAAGAAAATGGGGCCCTTGCTACGGTTAACAAGGTGGATACCAAGATGCTGTCGGCGTTTATGGCCAATGGTACCCTGGACCGTCTGTACTATTTTGACGACCCCAAGAACGATGCTTGTCCGTCGGCGCAATTGCTGCCCGAAGAACGCAGGCTGAAAGGCTTCCGCTGGGATCCGGACCGGCGTCCGAACGGACCGGAAGACATCACGGAATTAACCTTGCGTCCTTCTGAACGGAAACGGTATGAGCACGAACCGCATGCCGATTATCCCCAGACAGAGGTATATTTCCCGGGTTATATGGCAGAAGTGTACCAGGGACTGGCGCGGCTCGATTCCCTGAAACGGGTCCGCCGGGCCGAGGAAGAGCGCCTGGAGCAGGAGCGTCTGGAACGGGAACGTCAGGTGGCCGACAGCCTGGCCAAGGCTGCGACCCTGGCTCCGGAAGCCCTGGCTGCCGGAACCCTGTCTGCTGAAACCCTGGACGAGAAAGCGATTGAGAAGCCTGCGGAGGCGAACGATACCCTGGCTGTTCCCAAGCCGGTTGCGGTGTCGGATACCCTGGCGCCTGCTACGCCGCCGGTCCTGACGCCGGAACAGCAGAAAGCGGCCGAAAAGGAAGCCAAAAAGAAAGCCGCCGAAGAGGCCCGTCAGGCACGGATTGCCGCTCGGGAGGCCCGCTGGGCCGAACTGGATGCCCGGGATGCGGCCAAGAAGGCTGCCAAAGAGCAGAAGGCCCTGGAACGCAAACAGCGTAAAGAAGAAAAATTGCGCCGGGCCGAGGAAAAACGCCGGGCTCGGGAGCAGCGTCTGATTGAAAAGTACAAGGCCCGTTACGAAAAACGTCAGGCTAAAAAGACTGGAGTCGTTTCCGATATTCCCGTGGAGACAGTCCCAGACGGTGCTTAACGAATTTCCCGAAAACAGCGAGATCCTTAAAATGGTATTGGAGCGCAATCTCCTTGATGCCGTTTTGGGAGAATTCCAGATCCTGCCGGATCCGGGCTGTCATATTGGACAGGATGAGTTCGTGCGCGCTTTCCCCGCAGATTTCCTGGGTGACGCTGGAGAGGTATTTGGGCGTGACAAATAGGTCCTCCGCATAGTGCCGGACGCTGCGATGCGTGCCGTCATCGGTCGAAAGCATCTCCATGAACTGTTTGAAAATCATATCCTTCCGCGTATCCGGGTGAGCCGATTCAACGGCGCCGATATCCCGGTTCAGAATCACGCAGAGCTCATAGATCACACACTGGAGGATGGCGTGGAGGATCTCGTCATAGTAATAGCTTTTGCGGGTCCGCAGTTTCCCTTCTATGACCTTATAATAACTGGAGGTCAGGTTGCGGTCGTTCTCGTCCAGGTGAAAAACGGGATTGCTTCGGGCGTACATCAGCACCGTCCAGACGTTTCGGCCGGTTCGGATCGATCGCAAAAACTCCCGGTAACGGACCCCCAGGTAGCGGACGTCCGCCTTGCCGGAATCGGCATCCGAATCTTCGAGGGGCATATCCGGCGGGAGGATGAGGATATCGCCGGTGCCGATGTGGAATCGATTCCCTCCGATCGAGAGGGAGAAGGACCCGGTCTCGCAGATGCTGATCAGGACCAGGCCGCCGCTTTCTTTCGAGGCGGCTTGGTACATCGTACGGGCCTCCTGGAACGAGCGGGGAATGAGGATTTCTGCTTGCATGGGGCAAAAATACGACTTTTTTCCAACATAATGGGAAATTTTGACTAGTTTATACCCAAAAACAGGTAAAAATTTTCCATATCTTTGCCCCGGATTTTTAAAACGAACAAGATGAATAGATTCATTACCACTTGTTTAGGTCTTGGCCTTCTGGCCAACCTGACCGCCTTTGCCGGCGGCTTTGTCACGAATACCAACCAGAATGTCGCCTTCCTGCGGAACCCTGCGCAGGATGCGGCCATTTCCGTAGGTGCCGCTTATTCAAACCCCGCCGGTGTCGGTTTCCTGGACAGGCGCGTGCACCTTTCCCTGAATTGGCAGATGGCGAAGCAGATCCGGGAAGTAACGGCCAACTATGCTCCGCTTGCCTTTGCGCAGGAAAACCAAAACCCCACCAGATGGTACGAGGGGAAAAGCTTCGCACCCGTGATTCCTTCCTTCGACGTTGCCTGGCGTTTTGACGAGCATTTCTTCGCCTCCGCCCATCTCGGAATTATCGGTGGTGGCGGCAAGGCCGATTTCGCCTCCAGCATCGGCTCCATCGAAAGTCAGATCGCGATTATTCCCGCCCTCCTGAACAAACTCGCCGGTGCGCCGGTCTGCTTCTACAATGCCGATTTGAACATCGTCGGTGAGCAGTATGTTTATGCGGGGCAGATCAATATCGGCTATCGCGTGAACGACCATCTCTCTGTTTCCGCAGGCTTGCGGGCCAACTATGTCAGCAACCATTATACGGCTGATATCAAGAGCATCAAGATTTCCGGCCTGGAGAATTTCCCCCAGCTTCAGCCGAGCATGCAACAGATCGGCGCGCTGCTCCAGGACCGGGAGCTGAACTGCTCGCAGACGGGTTGGGGCTGGACGCCGATCCTCAGCGTGGATTACAAGGTGGGTGCGTTCAATTTCGCCGCCCGCTACGAGTTCAACACGAAGGTGCGCCTGACCAACAAGACCGGTATCGGACAGGATGCCGGCATGCCCCAGTACGTGGACGGTTTGTCCGATATCGCCTCCGATATCCCCGGTCTGCTGACGGTGGGTGCGCAGTGGGCGGTGATCCCGGCAGTGCGCGTGAGCCTGGACTTCCACAACTTCTTCGACAAGCAGGCGTCCTTCTACAACGCCGCTTCCGGACAGAATGACCGCCAGGATGCCATCGAACACAATACCCGCGAATACCTGTTGGGTGTTGAGTACGATGTGCTGAAGAAGTTGACGCTCAGCGTGGGCGGACAGCTGACCCGCTTTGGCTGGGGAGACGACTATGGCTTCATCTATGACCAGTCGTACAACATCAATTCGTTCTCCCTGGGCATTGGCCTGAACTATCGGATCAACGACCGAATCAGCATCGACGCAGCCTTCTTCAAGACCTTCTATGATCGGGTGGACAAGCAGATGGCCGATTACAACCGGACGGGCGATTCCACCTACACCAAGCTGCAGTCTGCCCTGGGACAGGGTGCAGCCTATCTGGGCATCACCCGGGAGGCCCTGAGCATTCCCGGCTCGGACAGCATGTACCGGACCAATACCGTATTTGGACTCGGTCTGAATTATAGTTTCTAAGAGAGTCGCCTTTACCGGCACTCCCGCCCCGAGCCTTCCGGTTCGGGGCATTTTTTTTAGGGGACAGGATGAAATAACCTGAATTCTTTGTAAGTTTGTCATTGGAATCAAAGTTGCTTTTTCTGAGATGGAGATTACAATCGATCAGATAATTGCCACGGTGAAGGAGGCTTCATCGCGCATGGTGCGTTCAGGGTTCGAGGTTCACGACAAGGGCTCGCGTGAGAATCTGGTCACTTCGTCTGACCTGGCGGTACAGGATTTCCTTACGGAACGCCTGTCGGCCTTGCTTCCGGGCAGCGGTTTCCTGTGTGAGGAAGAGGATCTGAGCGATTACGAAGGACACGCGTTCGTGTGGGTGATCGACCCGATTGACGGAACGGCGAATTATGCCCGTGCCAACGAGAATTGTGCCATCAGCGTGGCGCTGCTCCGCGAGGGTCAGGCGTACATGGGCGTGGTCTATAGTCCCTGGCGGGGAGAGTGTTACTGGGCCGTGAAGGGAGGGGGCGCGTTCTGTAACGGGGTACCCATCCATGTCTCGGACCGTCCGTATGAGGATGGACTGCTGTACACGGCCATGAGTACCTACCACAAGGAGTGGGCCCGCAGCTGCCATGATATCATTTTCGATATTTTCATGGATTGCAACGATGTGCGCCGGACGGGCTCGGCGGCCGTGGAACTGTGCCTGCTGGCATCCGGCTATGCCGACCTGTATTTCGAACTGCGGCTGATGCCGTGGGATTATGCCGCCGCCGCGCTGATTCTCTGCGAGGCCGGCGGAAGCATCTGTAGTTTCGACGGTGCCTTCCCGTCGTTGACGGTCCCTTCGCTGGTGGTCGCCGCCAATCGTCCCGATTCCTGCCGCCGCATCCTGTCCGTCGTACACCGCCATCTGAAACAGTTGCCGTATTCGAAATGAAAAGAATCCTTTGGGTGACCGCCCTGGTTCTGGCGGTCTGGACGATGGGGGCGCAGAACCCCGCGGGGCGTCCGAAGCGCCAGAGCGAGCCTACGTCGCACACATTGCGTCCCGATACGCTCATCGCGCAGGCGAGCCCGTACCGGGCGGGCAAGAACTTCGGCAAACGCATTGCCGTTTTCGGCGGATCGCTGTCGGTGAACCGCGAGTCGGATGTAGCCAAGCAGCTGTGGGCCGATTTGTTGGGCGCGGAGGTCGTTACCTACGGGGTGGGCGGTGCCGGTTTCTCCCTCCAGCAGGGGTATTCGATTCAGCGTCAGGTCGATACGGCCGGCGTTTTTGATGTGTATGTGCTGTGGGCATCGACCAACGACTTTACGCATGGGCGCGAATGCGGTTCGTGGAAAGATTATACCGAGTACGATGGGTTCAATCCGGAGCGGCGTTCGACGCAGTGCGGCGGCATCAATTATTGCATCCGGACCCTGCTGGAAAAGAATCCGCGGGCCGAAATCTATTTCTTTACCTCGCTTCGTTTCTTCCGTTCAGATGCCGATCCGGAGGCGTTTTCCGCCTATATTCAGGCGCAGAAAGACTGCTGTGCCCATTATGGAATACCGGTGCTGGACCAGTATCATCTTCAGGGCGTGAACCGCTTCAATTGCAAAGAATTCTACAAGAAAGACCTCCTGCACATGACCGAAGAAGGGTATCGCCGCATCGCCCCCGTCCAGGCCGCCTTCCTGGCGAATGGACGGTAGGGGGATTTTTTCCGCACTTTTTCATAGAGTTTTTAAGCTCCTCAACTAATAAAGGCACCTTAGTATCAACCATTTATCCTTTGATTTGTTGACATAACTTTTACCGGTATTATTCGCCAGGAGCCTTGACAAGACAACAAGAAACGGCAAATCCAAATGATTGGACTTGCCGTTAATCAAACTTGAATTATTGAGCTTACCTGCTAATAATAACCATCATAAGGAGTAACGTCGTTAGCAAAACGGATGGTGATGATGTCGCCAGCTGTTGATGTAATAACGATGTTGATATCGGCATCTTTATTCTGATGTCCCTCATAATCGATATAGGACGCGAATTGATAGGACTTGATTTGGACATCCTTAATCAGCTCGTTTCCACCCTTGTACTTACCTTGGTCCATGGGGATATTAAGACAAGAACCGAATCCCAGTGATTCATCGAGCCCATTAATAATAATCTGGTCGATGTACTGCCCTGACAGGTTATACTCAATACCATTATGACGGAACCCGTAAATCGTTACGAGGGCTTCTACCTGGTCCCAGCGAGGACCTTCCGTGAACTTCTCTTGGTAAAAATGACACCTGTGGGATGAACCTTTACTTGGATCGGCGATGCCCCCACCTACGAAAACGGAGCCAATAGAATAAACAAGGGTACCGTCCTTAGTAAGCGTGCCACTATCAGCCTTAGTGGTATTAGCAGGCTTTACGATAACCGCATTCCCATTGGCATTGTCGGAGTCTAATATTCCCTTTTCGCATCCAATCAAGCAACATCCCATCAAGAGAGTGGATATCAAAGCTAACTTGTATCTCATATCCTTTGTTTTTTTATTTATAAACGCGTTGAGAGTTAGAATCTTGCTTCAAAGGTATGGAAAAAATGGCACTCGTCCAAATTTGTCCATTTCTTAATTATCTTTTCCTCACTGATATAAAGAAATATATCAATGCTTTTTTCATGTACTGCTCAGAGAGAATGTACTTGTCTGCCAGGACGATATTGCGGTATAAACTTGAGTTTGCATAACATTGACTGGGAGAACAACACAATATCAATCCTTCAGGCAAAGACAGGCAACCCGGTGCAGTTGCCCCTCTTGTCTTCGGTCGGTAATGCCATCATTGATTATATGCAGCATGGACGTCCTGATGGAGTAGATGATACGATCATCGTCAGTCATGACACTGTGTATAAAGTTCATCGCCTTCTTGGAGTGGTATCTTTAATGATCCTCCCAAAAACTTAACAAAAAAGTGAAGTTTTGTTTGGGAATTCAAAAAGATGTTGTATCTTTGCACCCTCAAACAATGTATTGTATGGGAAAACTCGAACTCGTCATAGAAAGCGATAATGTCAGTATATACTCTCCGAAGTTTGATGGTGAGACTCAGACAGAGTTCGAAAAATTCATGTCCGACAACGGTTCTCTTCCACATCCGCAACTAAAAAAAGACTTTGATGCCATCATCGCTCTCATCAAAAAGATGGTGGACGATTGTGGAGCTCGTGAGAATCTCTTTCGTCTGGAAGGGAAGAATATCAAAGCGATTCCGCTTTGTATTGAACAAAGACGAAGGAGGGGAGTCGGAACTCTCCGCTTATATTGCATCAGGATTTCGGAGAGAATTCTTGTTATTGGTAATGGAGGGATCAAGAAGGTTAGAAAATACGAAGATGATCCCGTTCTCCTGGATATAGTTGATAAACTTCGCTCTATTGAGCATCAGATATATATCGAGACACGCAGGGCACATTCGGATTACGAAGATTATCAGAAAGTAAAAAAAATTATTGAAACTATCACCATATAATACCTGTTATGAAAACGAACCCTTTATTTGATAAATGTGTTGCCAATGTTGCTCCTGAGGTGATGGAGGAGGTCAGCCTTAACGTTGACATTGCAAACCGCATTTACGATCTTCTCAAGAAAAGAAAGATGACTCAGCGTGAGTTTGCCGCGCTGATGGGTAAACGAGAGTCGGAGATTTCCCGATGGCTTACTGGCTCTCATGGATTCACAACAACCACTTTGGCTAAGATTGCTGCTGTGCTTGGCGAACCCGTGGTAGAGGTCAAAAAAGCTCCCGAAGTGAAATATGTATTTATCCCGGCACGAGAATTCATGACGCCTTCAGAGTCTTATGACGGAGCTTTTAACAACCAGAGCCGCAACTATTTCAGTATGAAATATCTTAATTAACTTACTATGGCGGAAGAAAATGTAAATATCCAAATGAGGCTTGCATCCGTCAGTGAGGTAAGCTTTATGATGTCTCCAGGAAAAATAGGGGACAATGTCAATCCGGAAGCAATCCAGATTGGCTTTTCGACACAGATTCAACCCGATGTCAAGAACAATATCTTTAACTTGGTTTTCGGTACACGTTATGAACTCGAAGGAGACGTTGTGCTTGAGAGTTTATACAAATTCGAATTCGAAGTGAAGAATCTCAGTCAGTTTATTGTTTTCAATGATAATCAAAGCATTACAGTTAACCATATCATGCCGCATTTCTTAAGTGTGGCAGTAGGTACGATGCGTGGCATTTTGGTTGTCAAGACTGCGGGGACGAATTTCTCCAAGTACCCGCTACCTATGATAGATGTGAATCAATTAAATGCGAATCTATCTACTCAGAAGTAGCATTGCGAATAATTACGACAAGACTGAAAGGTGGTCACAATTTGTTACCACCTCTTCGGTTTCAAAAAATAATAATCGGTTATCCGGATAACCCTTGAAGGATTGTCGCCAGCGCGTCGATGTCTTCGGGGCGGGTTGCCCAGCTGGTGGCGAAGCGCACAACGGTGTGCGTGGCGTCGTGCTTTTCCCAGAAATCGAAGGCGACTTCGTTCGACAGACGCTCCATCAGACTGTCTTCGAGAATGATAAACTGTTGGTTGGTCGGTGATTCCAGGAAAAAGGTGCAGCCGGCTTCGTGCAGGACCGTCCGCAGGCGGCGGGCCATCTCTACGGCATGGCGGCCCAGGTCGAAATACAACCCGTCGGAAAAGAGGGTGTCGAACTGGATCCCGTTCAACCGGCCTTTGGCCAGCAGGGCACCGCGCTGTTTGATTTGGGTGAGGAAATGCTTGGGCGCGTTGTCGCGAGGGAATACGATCGCTTCACCGCACAGGGCTCCCACCTTGGTCCCGCCGATATAGAATACATCGGTAAGGGCGGCTATGTCCGGGAGCGTCAGGTCGCATCCTTCCGCCGCCAGGCCGTAGGCGAGCCGGGCTCCGTCAAGATAGAGCGGAATATCGTAGCGGCGGCACACTTCGTGAATCGTTTCGAGTTCCTTTCGGGTATAGAGGGTCCCGTATTCGGTGGGGAAGGAAAGGTATACCATGCCCGGGAAGACCATGTGTTCGTGGTTGGCATCGTTGAAGAAGGCTTCCAGCAGCGCTTCAACTTCGCTGGCAAGCACTTTCCCGTCGTGGCCGGGAACGGTCAGGACCTTGTGTCCGGCATACTCGATGGCCCCGGCTTCATGGACGGCGATGTGGCCCGTCTCTGCGGCGATAACGCCCTGCCAGCTTTGCAGGAGGCTGCTGATGACGGTCTGGTTGGTCTGGGTGCCGCCTGTCAGGAAGAACACGCCGGCATCGGGACAGCCGCATGCGCGGGCGATTTTTTCACGGCCCGATCGGGTATATTCGTCGGATCCGTAGCCGGGCTGCGGAACGAGGTTGGTTTCGGCCAGCCGTTCCAGGATGCGCGGATGGGCGCCCTCCGAGTAGTCGCAAACGAAGGATAACATGATCGTTTGATTATAAATGGTTTTGGATATGACAAAGATAAAGAATAATTGGGAAACGGCAAGATCATTGGAAGGAACGAAAACATTGGTCATGTCACAAAAAATCATTATATTTGAACGGCACATAAAACAATGACCCATGAAACACACGATCACCTTCATCTTTGCTGCTATCTTATTCAGCCTCAGTACCCTGGCACAGCCCAAGGAAATCAAAGTCACCGTCGATGGCATGGACATCGAGTTGGTTCGGATCGAACCGGGTACGGTGACCTTGCCGGAGAGATCGGCTTATACGTTGGGAAAGGATCCCCAGACCGGAAAATGGGTGCATTCTTATAAGGACCCCATGACCGGGCTCTACCAGGTTGTGTCGGAATCCCTTAGGCTTCCCGAAAGCACCCAGATCATCTCCGAAGCCTATTACATCATGAAATATCCAGTTACCCGGGCACAGTGGGGCCTGGAGAAAAAGGGGAAGAAGGCGACGATGCCTATAACGATGTCATACTCCACAGATGATGGCATAGATAATAACTATGACACCCACGCTGTTCCGTTCATCAAAAAGCTGAAGCAGAAAACGGGACTGGATTGGGCACTGCCTTCACTGGGAGAATGGCTGCTGGCCTGCGGTCCCATCCCCGAAAACGTTGAGGAGTATGCCTGGATAGACGGCGGCACCGTACACGAGGTGGGCTTGAAGAAGCCCAATGCCAACGGGGCTTACGACATGCTGGGCGGCCTTGCCGAAATGGTGGAGAAAGCATCTTATGAACAGGATGGCAAGCTGGTAATAGAGAATCCCCGCTACGTGGGTGGCATTCCAGTCATGGGAGCCAAAGCTTACAAGAAAGACCCATCCAAACTGCTGGAGTGGATGAGTCGCGCCCCTGTTTCCAGCATGTGGCCTCCTACCTTGCGCCTTGTCCTGAAGGGTATTCCGGAGGATAGCCCGGGCATCTTGAAGATGCAAATTGTCAAAGAGGGCAACAAATACGGCCTGGAAACGGAATATGGCATGGTCCTGAAGCCGGAGTACGATGTGGTCAAGATGGTGGAAATGGATTCCGAGCTGGCTGCCGGCGGCGGCTTCCTGGCTTCGAAAAATGGCGAGTGGGGCGTATTCAATCGCCGCGGAGAAACGCTTCTTCCCATGATTTTTGTTGACGAGAAAACGGTCATGACCCACATCCCCTACCTGGAGTTTGTGTCCTATTCCTACAATTATAAGCAGGAGGTAAAACGTATCTCGGCCACCAAGGGAGAGTATGAAAAAACGGCCCATTTCGAGGCCCGCAAGGCCGATCCCGCCCTGCAGAAAGCCTACGTAGAATCCCAGATGAAAGACTTTGAGCAGCGCTTTATTGGCACAATCATTAATGACAAGAGAACCGTCATCGCGTTTAGGGATTACGACGCCGACAAAGAAGTGTTCCCCTTCATAGTGGCCAATGCCAGAACCCTGTGGACGACGTATGAACTACCCGTTCCCATCGATGCCGCCCCGGCTTTCAGTGAGTATATGAAAACGGCGCCCCAGCAGGAACTCCTTCAGAGTGCCCAGTGGGGCATTGTGGACGACTGCGCCCAAATTCTCCAGATTACGTTCACCCTCCCTGACGGAAGGAGTTATACCTATTCACGGTAATGATGAATGGCACCGCAACTGTGCTGCGGTGCCATTCTTTGCTTTTGCGGAGAAACCGGGATTCGAACCCGGGATACCCTTTTGGGGTATACACGCTTTCCAGGCGTGCCTCTTAAGCCACTCGAGCATCTCTCCTTGTTTCCGGTAAAACCGGCCGGTCCGGGACCGGACTGCAAATGTAGGTATCTTTTTCGATTTTACAAAATTTTCGAACCAAAATCGGCTTTCTTCAGTCTTTCCACATAGGCGTCTATGCGGCGGAGTTCGCGGGGGATGGCGATGCTCTGGGGACAGTGTTCCAGGCATTGCTTGCACCCGGCGCAGTGGCTGGCCTGCCGCAGGGTGGGGATGGCGCGGTCGTAGCTGACCAGGTAGCGGCGCCGGAGCTTGCGGAAATCCTCCTGTTCGGCGCTCTGAACCATGTTCCCTTCGTTGACCATCTGGTTGTAATGCTTGAAGATGCCCGGAATATCAATGCCATAGGGGCAGGGCATGCAGTATTTGCAGTCGTTGCAGTCCACGGTGGGGAAGGCTTTCATCAGCGAGGCCATCTGCTCCAGGAAGGCCAGGTCCTCTTCGCCTAGGGGCCGGAAGCCACTGTAGGTGGCTACGTTGTCGGTCAGATGATCCATATAGGTCATGCCGCTGAGGACGGTGAGGATGCGGGGGAAACTGCCGGCAAAGCGGAAAGCCCAGGAAGAGACGGTCCGCCCGGGATCGCGTTCCTTCAGTTTATCGGCTACGATGTCGGGCACATTGGCCAGACGGCCGCCCTGGAGGGGCTCCATGATGGTGATGGGAATTCCGAGCTTGTCCAGCTGCTCATAAGCATATTCTGCATGGACATTGCGCACGCCGTCGGCATGGCGCCAGTCCATGTAATTCATCTGGATCTGGACAAAGTCCCAGTGGTATTTCCCGTGCAGGGCCAGGAGATCGTCCAGCGCCTTCTGGTTGCCATGGAAAGAGAATCCCAGCTGGCGGATGGCCCCTTTCTCCCGCTCCTTGAGCAGGAAATCCATCATCCCGTTTTCGACATAACGCATCTCGAAAGCGCGATTTCCGCCACGGCCGATGGCATGCAGGAGGTAGTAGTCGATATAATCCGTCTGCAGCTGCTCGAAAGAGTCGCGGTACATCCGCAGGGAAGCTTCGCGCGAGGCGTCCTGGAAATTGGACAGCTTGGTGGCCCAGAAGAAATCCTTCCGCGGATGCCGGTTGAGGGCGATGGCGGAGGCTCGCTCCGATTCGCCGCCCAGGTAGGCGGGCGAGGTATCGAAGTAATTGACACCGTGGTCGATCGCATAATCCACCAGCTCGTTCACTTTTTCCTGGTCGATAATGTCTTTCCCGTCGGGCCCGGGTTTCTGCGGCCAGCGCATGCAGCCGTAGCCCAGCAGGGAAACCTTGTCTCCGTTGCCCGGATTGATGCGGTATTCCATCTCACCGGCCGGCGCGCCGTCGGCCGGATTCCCGGAAGTGACGGCCGATTTGGGCTGGCAGCCGGCCAGGGCGGCCGCCCCCAGGGTGGCGCCTGACAGTTTCAGAAAATCTCTGCGGTTGATATTCTTTTCCATAAACTAATCTCTTTTGTGGCCGTCGGCAAGGCCGTCAATGGTAATGGCGCTGATGGGTCGGGCCGGGCACAGGTTTTCACAGGCGCCGCAGCCGATGCATCTTTCTTCGATGACGGTGGGGATGTGCAGCGATTGTCCGTTGTCCGGATCCTTGCGGACCATCCGGATGGCTCCGGCGGGACAGTGACGGGCGCAGTTGCCGCATTCTTGGTCCAGGCTGAAGGGGAGGCAGAGGTTGTAGTCGAGCCGTGCCACACCCACGTGCCAGGTCGTTTTTTCTTCCGGCGTGATGGGCAGGAGGGCGCCCGCAGGACAAACCTCCGTACAACGGACGCATTCGGGCCGGCAATAGCCCCGTTCAAAACTCATCCGCGGCTGCATCAGGTGCGCCAGGTCGGTGGACGGGCGCAGTACGTTGTTGGGGCATTGCGCCACGCACAGCTGGCAGGCGGTGCAATGCTGATAGAAATCCTTTACGCTCAGGCTGCCGGGCGGGGTGATGGGAACCGTCCGCACGGGTTCTTTTTTCGGAACGATATCCGCAAATCCGCCATCGCGTTTCTTGTCGGCCTCGGCGGCAGCGGCCGCGGTGTTCTGGGCGCGGGCCGAAAGGGCTCCGGCGCCGGCCATCAGACCGCCTACCAGGAAGGCCCGCCGCGTCTGGTCCGTCTGTGCAGGAGCCGGGGTGGATTGGCTTGCCTTCCGTTTCCAGGTGAACCGGTATTTCAGTCCGCCCAGCGGGCAGGAATCCACGCAGTCGAAACAAACCACGCAACGGCTATGGTCGATGGTTCCGGCATCGATGTCGATACAGGAGGCTTTGCAGTTCTTTTCACAATGGTGGCACCGGACGCATACATCCAGGTCCAGGACCGGGCGGAAGAGGGCGAACCGCGAGAAGAATCCCAGCGTCGTGCCCACCGGGCAGAGGGTATTGCACCAGGTCCGGCCGTTTTTCCAGGCCAGGACCGTCACGGTCACCAGGGTGGCCAGGGCAATCAGGAAGGTAGGCAGGCTGCGCAGCCAGACCTCGCGGGGATAGAAGGCATAACTGCCTGCCCGTTCAGCCATCCAGGCCAGCAGGTTGTTGCCCCAGATGTACAGGGGCTGGAAAAGATTCTGGACGATGCGTCCCCAGGCGCTGTACGGGGCCAACAGTGCCACGAAGACCTGTACGCCGGCCAGCAGGGCCGCCACGAACAGGACCCACACCCCGTAGCGGAGCCATTTCCGTTCGGGCGAGGCGGTAAAACGCGACTTTTTCCCCTTGCGGCGGCCGCTCAGGTTCGATACGATATCCTGCCAGATGCCCAGGGGGCAGATGACGGAGCAGTACACGCGGCCGAAGAGGAGGGTCAGCAGGAGCAGGCCCACGATGACGGCCAGGTTCAGGGCCAGGACGGCGGGGAGGAACTGGATCTTGGCCATCCAGCCCAGCCAAACATGCAGGGTGCCGGAAATATCCAGCAGCAGCAACGTGATGCCGACAAATAACAAGGCCGCCAGGGCGATTCGGATTTTCTTGTGCATAAACGCAGAAAGATTAGTTCAAAATAATCAGGGCCAGGGCCGGATGGCTGAAAGTCAGTTTTACCACGTCGGCATTGGCGCGGTTCAACGTGGCTTTCCACCAATTGTCAAAGACAACGTGGTCCAGGGGCCATTCCAGGCCCTCGGACCGGATCACGACGGAATTGTCAGGGGAGAAAATAGAAATGGCCCGCCCCTCCCCGACATGCAGTTCGCAGCTGTCGGTGATGGCGAACGCGGTGCAGGTGTCCGATACGATATCGGCCCGGATTCCCCGTTCGGAAAGATGGTAGGTCCGTTCGTATTCCATCAGTAGCGACAGGTTCCCGATGGTGTGATCCTCCCGCCGGCCGGTGGCTCCCAGGATGTGGATCGTATCGATATCGGGCCGGTTTCGGGTGATCCATCGGATGGCTTTGGTCTGGTCGTTGTCTTCCTGCTCGCTTTCCGGGAAGATGATATCGGCATATCGCTTCCGGTACGTGTCGGGGAGGGAATCCATGTCGCCCACCACGGCATCCGGCAGCGGAAAACCGTTGCGGAGGTAGGTCTTCAGGGCACCATCGCAACACACGCGGAGATCCGCCGTCTGGATGAGATACCGGGGGTATTCTTTCCGGGGGAACAATCCGTTCCCGATGATAACAGCCGTTGCCATAAAAGTAATCATACAAATATACCCAGAATTCTTGAAAAATTTGTAACTTGCACACAGAAATCAAAAAACCAATAGGATATGCGTATGATCAAACTCTTGCTTTCGGTGGCTCTCTGCGGCACACTGGTGGCCTGCCCTTCCTGCTGCAAGAAGGACAACAAATTGACATCCAAGGAAAAAGCGGAAGGCTGGGAATTGCTATTCGACGGCAAGACACTGGCCGGCTGGCGGGATTATAACGGGACGGAACTCACCGGTCCCTGGACGGTGGAGGACGGCGCCATCCTGGCGGAAGGCGAAGGGAGCGATGCCAGCGGTTACATTGTGACCGACCGCGAATTCGCCAACTTCGAACTGGTCTGGGACTGGAAAATTTCCCGTGGCGGCAACAGCGGTATGCTCTATCACGTGGTGGAGCATCCCAAGTATCCCGTTCCCTACATCACTGGCCCTGAATATCAGCTCATTGACGATGAGAATTGGGAAGAAGTGAACGGCTTCGCCCTGGAGCCCTGGCAGCGCTGCGCCGTGGATTATGCCATGTATGTGCCTGATTTTGAAACGCGCAAGCTGAATCCTGCCGGCGAATGGAATACCTCCAAAATCGTCTTCGACAACGGCCATGTAAGTTATTGGCTGAACGGACAGATGACCGTGGAATTCGATGCCTGGACCCCGGACTGGTATGCCCGCAAGGATTCCGGCAAGTGGGAGAACGCCCCGGAATACGGTCTGGCCCGCAAAGGCCATATCTGCCTGCAGGACCATGGCTATCCGGCCTGGTTCAAGAACATCAAGATCCGGGAACTGCCTGCTAAATCGGAGGAGAAAGACCTGTTCAACGGCGAGGACCTGACGGGCTGGGATCTCTATGGAACCGACCTCTGGTATGTAGAGAACGGCGAACTCATCTGCGAGAGCGGCCCCGACAACACCTATGGTTACCTGGCCACGCGCGACTATTATGACGATTTTGACCTGACCCTGGAGTTCAAGCAGGAAGCCAACGGCAACTCCGGTGTTTTTTTCCGTTCCTTCGTCCAGCAGCCCGCTATCGTGAACGGCTGGCAGGTGGAAGTGGCGCCCAAGGGGCACGACACCGCCGGCATCTATGAGTCATATGGCCGCGGCTGGCTGGTCCAGATTCCCGACGAGCAGGAGGAAATCCTGAAGGAAGGGGAGTGGAATACCCTCCGTATCCTGGCCGAAGGCGACCGGGTACAAACCTGGTTGAATGGTGAACCCATGGTGGATATTACCGATGAAAAAGTGGGTGCAGGCCGTGGCCGCATCGCCTTGCAGATCCACGACGGTGGCGGCATCAAGGTCCGCTGGCGCAACTTGCACCTTAAGACGCTCTAGTCTTTCTTTTTACACCAGGCATCCAAAGCCTCGGCGGCGGCATGGCCGGAAGCCATGGCCCGTACCACCAATGAGGCTCCGTTGAGGGCGTCTCCTGCAAAGAAGACGTTCTCTGCGTGTTCGGGCAGCTGCGGTTTCAGGAAACCCATCGCCAGCAGGACGATATCGGCCTTGACCACTTCCGGCTTACCGGCCGGAACCATCTTGGGACGTCCTCCGTCGGGATCTTTTTCCCAGTCGATAGGTTGGATTTCCACACCGGTCAGCTGTCCGTTTTCGCCAATGAAGCGGAGCGTGTTGATGTTCCATCGCCGCTCGCAACCCTCTTCGTGGGAAGAAGAGGTCTTAAGCGTCCGCGGCCAGGCCGGCCAGGGATTGGCCGGGTCGTCCGGACCGATGGGCGGTTTGGGCAGGATTTCAATCTGCATCACGCTCTTGCATCCCTGGCGGTGGGCCGTTCCGATGCAGTCCGAACCGGTATCTCCGCCGCCAATCACCAACACATCCTTGTCTTTGCAGGTGACGCGTGCTTCCGGAGAAAACTCTGCGCCATACAGGACGCGGTTCTGCTGCGACAACAGTTCCAGGGCGAAGTGTACGCCCTTGAGCTCGCGGCCCGGAACGTTCAGGTCACGTGCCGTAGGGGTGCCGGTGGCCACGACGTAGGCGTCGAAGCCCTTCGGCAGGGCATCGGGAAGGACCGCTTCTCCGTAGCGGAAGCAAATGCCTTCCTGCTCCATCAGGGCGATGCGCCGGTCGATGACCTTCTTGTTGAGCTTGAAGTTGGGAATGCCGAAGCGGAGCAGGCCGCCGGCCTTCTCGTTCTTCTCGAAAACCGTTACGGCATAGCCTTTTCTGTTCAGTTGGTTGGCAGCGGCCAGGCCGGAAGGTCCCGCCCCGATCACCGCCACTTTTTTCCCGTTGCGAACAGGCTTGCAGGGCTGGATATAGTTTTCCCGATAGGCAATTTCCGTAATGGCGGCCTCGTTCTCCCGGTTCGTCGTAGGCTCGTGGAGGGTGAGGTTGAGCACGCAGGCTTTCTCGCACAGGGCGGGGCAGACGCGTCCCGTAAATTCCGGAAAGTCGTTGGTGGCGTTGAGCAGGCGGTAGGCCAGCTTGAAATCGCCCTTATAGACAGCATCGTTCCATTCGGGAGGACGGTTGCCCAGCGGGCAGGCCCAGTTGCAGAAGGGTACACCGCAGTCCATGCAGCGCGATGCCTGCAGCCGGCGGTCTCCTTCGTTGAGCGTTTGTTCCACTTCGCCGAAATCCTGGATACGGTCCCGGATGGGCCGGTAGCCGGCTTCCTTTCGGGGTATCGTCAAAAATGCTTTATAATCTCCCATGGCGCGTCAGTATTGGATTTGGAGATGCTGCACTTTCTCGGAGAGGGCACGGAGGCGCTCCTGTTCGAGAACGTGCTTGTATTCAATGGGGATAACCTTGATGAAATCGTCCACATAGCGGGTCCAGTCGTCGAGCAGGGTCCTGGCCAGGCTGGAACCTGTGTAGAGGTAGTGCTGGCGGATGAGCTCGTGCAGTTCCTTCCGGTCGAGTTTGTCGTCCACCAGGGAGATTTCTACCATGTCCAGGTTGCAGTAATAGTCGAACACGTGGGCGGGATCGAAGACATAGGCCACGCCTCCGGACATACCGGCGGCGAAGTTGCGGCCAACAGGGCCCAGAACCACCACACGGCCGCCTGTCATATATTCGCAGCAATGGTCGCCCGTGCCTTCCACAACGGCCTTGGCCCCGGAGTTGCGCACCGCGAAACGCTGGCCGGCGCGTCCGGCGACATACATCTCACCGCCGGTGGCGCCATAGAGGCAGGTATTGCCCACGATGGTATTGTCTTCTGCCTTGAAGGAGGCCCGTGTGGACGGCCGGATGGCCACGCGGCCACCGCTCAAGCCCTTGCCCACATAGTCGTTCGCTTCGCCCTCGAGGCGTACGTTGACGCCGCCTGCGAGGAAGGCGCAGAAGCTCTGGCCGGCGGAACCCTTGAACTTGATGTTGATGGTGGAATCCGGCAGGCCTTCGGCACCGTATTTGGCGGCAATCCGCCCGCTGAGCATCGTACAAGCGGCCCGGTCGGTGTTGGCAATCGGATATTCGAGGCTGATTTCCTCCTTCCATTCGATGGCCGGCTGCGCCGCCTTGATGATTTCCATATCCCGAACCGTCGGGAGCGGATGCAGCGGGGCGTCGGACCATCCGCAGGAACCTTCTTCCTTGAACAGGACCCGCGACAGGTCTACCCGGGCCGCTTTGGACGTGGGCTCCACATCCTTGCGGACCAGCAGCTCCGTGTGGCCGACAATGTCCGAGAAACTGCGGAAGCCCATTTCGGCCAGATATTCCCGGACCTCCTTGGCCAGGAAGGTGAAGTAGTTGACCAGATAGTCGGCTTTGCCGATAAAATGTTTGCGCAGTTCCGGGTCCTGGGTCGCCACGCCGGTGGGGCAGGTGTTGAGGCTGCATTTGCGCATCATCACGCAACCGAGCACGATGAGCGGCAGGGTGCCGAAACCGAACTCGTCTGCTCCCAACAGACCCATCAGCACCACGTCGCGGCCGGTTTTCAGCTGGCCGTCCACCTGCAGGCGAACCTGGCTGCGGAGGCCGTTGCGCACCAGCGTCTGCTGCGCTTCGGACAGGCCGATTTCCGGGCTGATACCGGCAAATCGCATCGAAGAAGCCGGGGAGGCACCCGTGCCGCCTTCGGCTCCGGACACCACAATCAGGTCGGCCTTGGCTTTGGCCACGCCGGCGGCAATGGTGCCCACACCGCTCTCCGACACCAGTTTTACGCTGATGGCGGCAGCCGGATTCACGTTCTTGAGGTCGAAGATCAGCTGTGACAGGTCTTCGATGGAATAGATGTCATGGTGCGGCGGCGGGGAAATGAGCGAGATACCCGGAATGGAATTGCGGGTCTTGGCAATGATGGCATTCACCTTGAAGCCCGGCAGCTGGCCGCCCTCTCCGGGCTTGGCTCCCTGGGCTACCTTGATCTGGATTTCCTGGGCATTCACCAGGTATTCGGCCGTAACGCCAAAGCGTCCGGAGGCCACTTGTTTGGTCTTGCTCGACAGGGAAACCCCGTCCACTTCGGTATGATAGCGTTCGTTGTCTTCTCCGCCTTCACCCGTGTTGGAGCGGGCCCCCAGGCGGTTCATTGCCAGGGCGATGGCTTCGTGGGCCTCGATGCTCAGGGCACCGAAGCTCATGGCGCTCACCACAAAGCGCTTCACAATGGCCTCTACCGGTTCTACCTCGTCTACGGGAATCGCAGTGCCGCGTTTGAAATCCAGCAGGTCGCGGAGGAAAAGGAGGTCGTCCTTGGTATCGACCGCGGCGGTGAATTCCTTGAATTTCTTGTAGCTGCCCAAACGCGTGGCCAGCTGCAGCGCGGAGATAGTTTCGGGATTCCACGCGTGCGGGATGCCGCCCTTGCGGTAGTGGAACTGCCCCACATTCGGCAGGAAATCGGTAGGGGTGGTATCGGCATAGGCCTGTGCGTGGAACCACATGGCGTCGCGCGCGATGGTTTCCAGACCCACGCCGCCAATGGTGGAACGGTCTGTTCCGAAATACTCGCGCAGCAGGCTCTCTTCCAGGCCGATGCTTTCGAAAATCTTGGCTCCCCGATAGGAACGGATGGTGGAAATACCCATCTTGGCCATGATTTTCAGCAGGCCCTTCTTCATGGCTTCTATATAGTTGGTACGGGCCGTGGAGTAGTTCAGCTGCATCTTTCCGCCGTGTGCCAGGCTGGAGATGATGGCAAAGGAAAGGTAGGGGTTGATGGCCGATGCCCCGTAGCCGAGCAGCAGCGCGGCATGCATCGTCTCGCGAATCTCGCCGCTTTCCACAATCAGGGCCGTCTGCACGCGTTTGCCGGTGGCAATCAGGTGATGATGCACGGCGCTCACGGCCAACAGGGACGGGATGGGCGCGTGGGATTCGTCCACGTCGCGGTCGGACAGGATAATGTAGTTCACCCCGTCGTCCACACACTTTTCGGCCTTCTGGCAGAGGCTCTTCAGGGCCCGGCGCAGGTTGGCGGCGGCATCGGCGGTGCTGGCGGCGCATTCGAAGAGCATGGGCAGCTTAACCGTGTTGAAGCCCTTGTAGCGGATGTTGCACAGCAGGTCCAGCTGCGTATTGGTCAGGATGGGATACGGCAGGCGCACCATCTTGCAGTTGTCTTCGTCCGGGGTCAGGATACCCGTTCCCACGCGTCCGATATATTCGAACAGCGACATGACCATCTGCTCGCGGATGGAGTCGATGGGCGGGTTGGTCACCTGTGCGAACTGCTGGCGGAAGTAGTTGAAGAAACTCTGCGGACGCTCGGTCAGCACGGCCAGCGGGGTATCGTTACCCATGGACGATGTGGGCTCGATGCCCTTCTCGCACATGGGCTTTACGGTCTTTTCCACATCTTCCGCCGTGCAGCCGAACAGGAGCTCCTTGTGCAGGAGGTCTGCCTCGTTGTGCTCAATCTTTCGTCCGCTGTGCAGGTCTTCCAACTGGATGCGTCCGGCAGCCAGCCACTTGCGGTAAGGATGCTCGGAGGCCAGTTTTTCCTTGATATCGGCATCGTACCAGATCTTGCCTTCCTTGGTATCTACCAGCAGCATCTTTCCGGGCTCCAGGCGGCCCTTGCACTCGATTTCGGTGGGGTCGAAGTCCAGGACGCCCACCTCGCTGGCCACCACCAGGAAGCCCCGTTTGGTAATGGTGTACCGTCCGGGACGCAGGCCGTTGCGGTCCAGGATGCCGCCGGCGTAACGGCCGTCGCTGAACAGCAGGGTGGCGGGGCCGTCCCAGGGCTCCATAAGGATGGAATGATATTCATAGAACGCGCGCAGGTCCTCGGAGATGGGGTTGGTTTCGTCGAAACTCTCCGGCATCAGCACGGATACGGCCTGCGGCAGGCTGAGTCCGCTCTGGGTGAGGAATTCCAGCACGTTGTCCAGGCTGGCGGAATCGCTCATATCGGGCTGTACGATGGGGGTCAGGTCACCGATATCGCCCAGCGTCCCCGAATTCAGCACGCTTTGACGGGCCTGCATCCAGCTCCGGTTCCCCCGCACCGTATTGATTTCACCATTGTGGCAGAGCATCCGGAAGGGCTGTGCCAGGCTCCACTGCGGGAAGGTGTTGGTGGAGAAGCGGGAATGGACGATGGCCATGGCGCTGGTGAACCACGGACTGGTCAGGTCTGTGTAGTATTCGCGCAGCTGGCGGCTGGTGAGCATACCCTTGTACACGATGTTGCGGGTGGAAAGGGAACAGACATAGCAGTCCTTGCCCAGCCGCTCGATGTGCTTGCGGATACGGTATAGTTTGCGTTCGAAGTCGGCCTCCTCGATGAATTCGGCGCTGGTCACGAAGATCTGCACCGTGTACGGCTCGCCCTTGGCGGCTTCCTCACCCAGACAGGCCGCGTTTACCGGAACCGGCCGGACGTGGCTCAGCCGGCAGGCTTCCCGTTCCATCTCGGCACGCATGGCCTCCAGGATGTGTTCGCGCTTGGCGGCATCCTTGGGGAGGAAGACCAGGCCGGTGCCGTATCGTCCTTTTTCCGGAACGGGAATTCCTTGCAAGAGAATGAATTCATGGGGAATCTGGACCATGATTCCGGCGCCGTCGCCCGATTTTCCATCCGCCCCTTCTGCCCCACGGTGGCTCATGTTTTCGAGCACCGTCAAGGCGTTGTCGACCAACTCGTGCGTCTTGTCGCCCCGGATATTCACGACCATACCAACCCCACAGGCATCGTGTTCCGATGCCGGATCGTACAGTCCGTATTTCATAAACTAAACTAGCTGATAAACAGGAGTTCGCGGTACTTCGGAAGCGGCCACATCTTGTTGTCCACCACTTCTTCCAGCTTGTCGATCGGCTTGCGAAGGTCGTAGAGGCTTTCCGCAATCTCGTGGTAGGCCAGGGCCCGCTCGTAGGTGTCTTCGATGACGTTGGCTTTCTTGCGGGCTTCCTTCATCGCCGTCGCCTTGACGCGAACGGCTTCCACATACTTGTTGATGTCGTCCAGAATGCGCAGCTCGGTGGTGCAGTTGTCCAGGTTACCGTAGATTTCCTTCGCCATGATCACTTCCTTCAGGAGTTTGCCCTTGTACTCGAGGGCGGCGGGAACGATGTGGTTGAGGGCCATCCGGACCATGACGCGGGATTCAATCTGGACTTTCTTTACATAGGTCTCCCACTTCACGTCGTTGCGGGCGGCGAGTTCCTTCTCGCTATAGACCCCTGTCTTGGTGAACATTTCCACGGAGGCCGGTTTGGTGAACTGGCAGAACATCTTGGGAACGTTGGTCTCCGTGTCGAGGCCGCGGCGTTCCGCCTCTTTCTTCCACTCCTCGGTGTAGCCGTTTCCGTCGAAGCAGACGGTGTCAATAACCGACTTGATGATGGGTTTGAGGGCGTCCATGATGGCCACAGGCGTCTTCTTGCCCTTGGCGATTTCCTTCTCAACCTCTTCCTTGAAAGCGATGAGCTGCTCGGCCACGGCGGCATTCAGGGTGGTCATGGCACCGGCACAGTTGGCGCAGGAACCCACGGCGCGGAACTCAAAACGGTTGCCGGTAAAGGCGAAGGGGGAGGTACGGTTGCGGTCCGTGTTGTCCACGAAGACTTCGGGAATTTCCACCAGGCCCACGCTCTTGCTCTTCTTGCCGGCAATTTCGATGGGCGTGTCGGACGGGACTTCCAGGAGCTTGTGCAGCACATCGGTCATCGTACGGCCCAGGAAGGCGGAGACGATTGCCGGCGGCGCTTCATTGGCACCCAGGCGGTGGGCATTGGTGGCCGAGGCGATGGAGGCCTTCAGCAGGGCGTTGTGCTTCTGCACGGCGGCCAGGACATTCACGAAGAAGGTGATGAACTGCAGGTTGCCCTTGGCATCTTTGCCCGGAGCGAGCAGCTGCGTGCCCTTGTCCGTTCCCAGTGACCAGTTGTTGTGCTTGCCGGAGCCGTTTACGCCGTCGAAGGGTTTCTCGTGCAGGAGCACCACGAAACCGTGCTTGCGGGCGATGCGGTTCATCAGGTTCATGACAATCTGGTTCTGGTCGTTGGCCAGGTTGGTCTCGCCGTAGATGGGCGCCAGCTCGAACTGGTTGGGCGCCACCTCATTGTGCCGGGTCTTGAGCGGGATGCCCAGCCGGTGGCCGGCAATTTCCAGGTCGCGCATGAAGGCGGCGACGCGCGGCGGAATGGCGGCGAAATAATGGTCGTCCAGCTGCTGGTTCTTGGAAGAACTGTGGCCGAAGAGGGTCCGTCCGGTAATCATCAGGTCTGTACGGGCGGCATAGAGCCCTTCATCCACAAGGAAGTACTCCTGCTCCCAGCCCAGGTAGGAATAGACCTTGTTTACGCCGGGGTCGAAGTATTTGCAGATGGGCACTGCGGCGTCACTGACGGCCTTGAGCGCCTTCTTGAGCGGAGTCTTGTAGTCCAGGGCTTCTCCTGTGTAGGAAATAAAGACAGTGGGGATGCAGAGGGTGTCGTCCAGGATGAAAACCGGCGATGTGGGATCCCAGGCCGTATAGCCGCGCGCTTCGAACGTGGCACGGATGCCGCCGCTGGGGAAGGACGAGGCGTCCGGCTCCTGCTGGGCCAGCATTTTCCCGTCGAAGGTTTCAATGACGCCGCCTTTCCCGTCGTAGTCGATCAGGGAGTCGTGCTTCTCGGCCGTTCCTTCCGTCAAGGGCTGGAACCAGTGGGTAACATGGGTTACACCGTGCTCAATGGCCCACTCCTTCATGCCGCGGGCCACGCCGTCCGCGGTTTTGCGGTCCAGGGGTTTGCCGCCTTCGATGCAGGCGAGAAGGGCCTGGAGACTCTCGGCATCAAGATATTTGCACATCTTTTTGCGGTCGAAGACCAACTCTCCATAGTAATCGGAGGTTTTACCTGCAGGTGCGCAGGCGGGGACTTCCTTCTTCATGAAGGATTCCTTGACGAGATCAAATCTGTCCATAAATACACATATTAATAACTAACCTAATTCTCCGCTATAACATTGCACTTGAAAAAAGAAAAGAGGCAAGTCCGCCGGACCAGCCTCTTATTTGTTGTTTGTAAACTTGTTTCTTTTTTTCATGTGCCCTGTCGGCTGGTATTATACGCACGAAGAAACGCTCAAAACCTGC
>Ga0256405_10001150_pt1 | contig 76421 bp, 63 predicted proteins | sample RumenRJG_02DNA_FD_189096 | JGI IMG/M metagenome (GOLD analysis project Ga0256405, IMG submission 189096) | Bovine rumen microbial communities from Lethbridge, Alberta, Canada - RJG_02 | ecosystem: Host-associated > Mammals > Digestive system > Stomach > Rumen | place: Canada: Alberta... | reverse complement strand
AATCTTTAAATCTGATATGATATCTGATTTTATAATCATTGTGAGTTCCTCCTGTTTAACTCATATATCATATCATTTGTACATTTTTATTTAATATTTTTTGTACATAAATAAGTATAACTTTATACCACTCCATAAATGTGTGAATTTGGGATTACCCCTGCATGCGCAGGGAAAACTGTCTTATTAAATCAGTTTTTCTCGTTGGCTTAGGATTACCCCTGCATGCGCAGGGAAAACTTCAAGAAAACATTTAAGAAAGATAATGAACAAGGATTACCCCTGCATGTGCAGGGAAAACCACAAGAATTTCCCCTATATACACGCACAAAAAGGATTACCCCTGCATGCGCAGGGAAAACGTTACTACAGACGATAACTATAGAATAGCATTTAGGATTACCCCTGCATGCGCAGGGAAAACATGTTAAACTCCTTATTGCTTTTTTTGTTTTCAGGATTACCCCTGCATGCGCAGGGAAAACACCATTCGGAACAGAAATTGACATTTTAAATTAGGATTACCCCTGCATGCGCAGGGAAAACAGAATGTGACCTATTTCTCTATCATATGCATCAGGATTACCCCTGCATGCGCAGGGAAAACGCAATTACTCAAATGCGTGACAATGCTTCTGTGGGATTACCCCTGCATGCGCAGGGAAAACACTCAACATTGTTAAAAAGTTTGGCAACGTAAAGGATTACCCCTGCATGCGCAGGGAAAACGCTTAAAAAAAACACTAAACAGCGAAAGAATTTAGGATTACCCCTGCATGCGCAGGGAAAACATGGATAAATATGTGCCAATGGATTCTGGACTAGGATTACCCCTGCATGCGCAGGGAAAACTATACTCTGTATATGTAACTTTAAAATTATCAGGGATTACCCCTGCATGCGCAGGGAAAACTAGTAAAAGCAATTGCAAATTCAGATAGTGCAAGGATTACCCCTGCATGCGCAGGGAAAACTTCTAATCTTGTCTTTTCCATTCTGTCGTAGCAGGATTACCCCTGCATGCGCAGGGAAAACGTAATGAATCCACGCATTGCGGAAGCTCCAGCAGGATTACCCCTGCATGCGCAGGGAAAACTGTCTGCGTAAAACTCTTTCAGTCCTACATCTAGGATTACCCCTGCATGCGCAGGGAAAACACTTGTATAACTCTTCGCAGTCTTGAATTGTTAGGATTACCCCTGCATGCGCAGGGAAAACGGATTTACTTTATCATAACAAATATAAGTTTCAGGATTACCCCTGCATGCGCAGGGAAAACTCAATATAATTATCACCTTTTACAATTAACAAAGGATTACCCCTGCATGCGCAGGGAAAACTGTTAAAGATATCAAAGGATTTTTCCAAATCCAGGATTACCCCTGCATGCGCAGGGAAAACCAAAAAGAAGAATTGCAAGTCAATGACTACTTAGGATTACCCCTGCATGCGCAGGGAAAACTAATCTTTCACCATTTTCTAGCTTGTCTGCGTAGGATTACCCCTGCATGCGCAGGGAAAACTATACGCAGCTTGCCACAATGGTGGGAAATGGTAGGATTACCCCTGCATGCGCAGGGAAAACCAAAAAGGAGAGTTGCAAGTCAATGATTATCTAGGATTACCCCTGCATGCGCAGGGAAAACGACGTGACAAAATGGGAAATTATGCATACCCAAGGATTACCCCTGCATGCGCAGGGAAAACGCAACGGATCCAACGTATCGCCAGTTTATTTCGGGATTACCCCTGCATGCGCAGGGAAAACTATACGCAGCTTGCCACAATGGTGGGAAATGGTAGGATTACCCCTGCATGCGCAGGGAAAACCAAAAAGGAGAGTTGCAAGTCAATGATTATCTAGGATTACCCCTGCATGCGCAGGGAAAACGACGTGACAAAATGGGAAATTATGCATACCCAAGGATTACCCCTGCATGCGCAGGGAAAACGATTGTAAGGCTAATGTTGTATTGGTGTCGAAAGGATTACCCCTGCATGCGCAGGGAAAACACTAAATAAACTGCAAAAAATAAAGGTTTTATTCTACCTTCTACTTAATTTTCATTTAGTTTATTTAATATATCATAAGCAATATAACAATCCCGTACAGCCCTATGCATTCCACTTGTATCAATAGAAAAATACTCTGCAACATTTAACAATTTGTAATCTTTAATGTTTTCTATTTTTCTTCTTGCAATTTTTAAAATATCCTTTGTTTTTCGTATGTTACACTCTATTTTCAGCTGATTGGATGCACTTAACAAAAAATCAATGTCAAACTTGATATTATATCCTACAACTACATCATCTTTAATAAAATCGAATAATTGTCTAATTGCGTTATCTAATGAAACACCTTCGATTGTTAACATTTCGTCCGTTATACCTGTCAAATCTACAATTGATTGTTCAAGTTTTTTTGAATACTTAACTAATCTATGAAATTCATCAACAATTATTCCATTTTTTACTTTTAAAGCCCCTATCTCTATAATTGAATCCTTAAAAGCATCCAAACCTGTAGTTTCTAAATCTAAAATAACATAATTAACAAAGGGCTTGCTTTTGTGAACCCTTCTTATTCTATCATATTTTGATACTTTACTAAAACCATACTTGGAATTTTCCTCTCCTGTTTTTTTATTTCCAATTGGAATTTTCATTAACGTTATTCCTTCATAATCAGTTGGTATCCAACTTGAATTATGAACTTTAAACGCAAACCCTTGCTCCGTATTAGTCGAAAAAACCATAGTTGCATTTCCCAGACTTATATTTTCACAAACTCTTTCCCACAGTTTTTCTCTAACTTTAGCATTAACTTTTCCAACATAAATTCCTGTGTTTATTTCAATCAGCCATTTAGTTAAATCCCCTTTTAGTTTAGGAGGGCAATTCGATACATTAATAATAATCATGTTTCTTCTCCACTATCATCATACAAAACTCCATGTTCCAAATTTTTCCCTTTGTTGTCCCACAAATACAATGTACTTGTGGAATCTGACTGATTAAATTCTTCCTCTGATAAAATATATTTTATATCACAAACCATTCTCTCTATAATTCGACTTTTACTAAAAATATCTCTTAATTTTCTTCTAGTTTCACTTCCAATGTCTTCAATATCATTAGAAGCTAACTCAAATGCCACTGGAATTGTCGTTTCCGCCTTATATAAATCTGCTATATCATATACAAAGGATAACTCATGTCCAACATGAACAAATCCTAAACCAGGCGAACAACCTAATGCACATATTACTGCGTGCGCTAAACCATATAAACATGCATTTCCAGCAGACAATGATTTGTTTACTTGGTCGCTATTCTCGTAATCATCAGTTTTGTAAGATCTTCCATTCCAGACAACATTCCATTGCTTCGCTAGATTTTTATATAATGAGCGAACTCTGCTCCCCTCTCTTCCTCTAAGTTGCTGCATAGTTAATCTAGATACATCTTCTTTAAACCTTAACTGATACATCTTTCTTGCAACTGCTATATGTTTTTTTTCATTAGATACTAATTCAGCTTGTTTTATTAAAAGTGTTGAATGGTTCGTTAATGCTTTACCATAAGCATAAAATCTCACACCATGTTCTCCTACCCAAATTACAGTCACACCCATATCTCCCAGCATTTCAATTGCTCTATGTGTAACATCGCTTCCTGGTCCAAGCATTAATATAGAAATAGAAGCTGCCGGAATAAACGTCACCCCCTCTGAATCGGTGACCTTTATTGCGCTATCTTCTCTATTAAGCTTACACCTTTCTAAATATATGAACGAAAGCCTATCCTGAATTCTAGGAAGCAGATTTAATTCAGGTTTTTCAATGCCAACTTTTTTCTTCATAGTTACTCCCTCACTATTGTAAGTAATCCCATACCATAAACCTTTCCTCTGCCTATCCCTTTAATCAAAGTCTTTTTAAACTTTTCTACATCATTAATTGTCAATACTCCATCAAAGGTGGCCTCTTTTATCCTAACTTTTGCACCTTTATCTTTTTTTCTGAATATTTTCCACTCAGACGCTACGACGTTAGCCTCTTCTATTTCAAACCCACCTTGTAACGCCTTCTTTCCTAGCCATTCTAACTGATGCCTTATCGATGTATGAGCAATTACTTTTCCTCTTTTTTTTTCATCGCATTTTACGGAATACGTTGGATTTGCAACCAATCTAAATCTCCATGTCTGCTTTTCATCAACTCTATTTATAAGGCTATCATATATCTTTATTTCACCAGTTTCTCCCTTATAGCCGAATTGACTCACAATAACTTCTAAATTTGGTTTTTCCTTACTTAAAATTAGTAAATAATATTGTCCCCTTAATTTATCAACGCGCCATAAATTTCTCTTTTGCTTATTTTCAAATGCACGTTCTATTGCACCATGATAAATATTAGGTGATGCCATAGCAAGCTGTGTTTTTCTTAGGTTCGTATTTAACCTAACTCTGGAAAAAAACATTTTTATTCCTCCAATTCTTTCATAGGATCATGCTCCATTTTTTCTTTTGAATATACAATTTTTCCTTTCCGTTCTTTTATGTATCTATAACCATATTCTCTTTTTAAAGGTGAAAAAGAAATTGGTACATCATTTACAATTGCCGATGACTCATCAGCATCTGTAATAATCCTTAGATATTCTTTTTCTTTAAATCTAAGGATTTTCTTTTTTCTCCATTCAGGCAACAACCATGGTTCATATAATAATGCATTATACAAACATTCTCTTCTCATTCCAAGATTTATTGGAAACGAAGGTGGACATGCCCTTCTTCCAAGAAACAATGAAAATTTAGGATTATCAATGGCTTTTCTTATATTTTCTAGTAAATCTTCTTTTTCACTTTCCAAACCTATAAGAAAAGTCGCATCACTTAAATACTTATGTTTTGATAAATTACAGTTAAGCTTTTCTCCCATATTTGTTATCTGAAAATCTTCAATTATTGTTCCCTGATTGTCTATTCTCACTCCAAACTTAAGCTCTGTTAAATCTTCAACAGACTCTGTTCGCTTTCTGCCAAGTGCCGCGGCTATTAAGCCAATGACCCCACTTTTTGATGGATAATAATCCGTTCCTCTATCATCAAACAACGATCTAGTTCCCCATGATTGAAGAGGAGCATTTAATCTCAATAATAACGTTGCCAAACTAATCTTCCTTTCCTAACAATTTTTCTACCGCATTTGTGATTTTTTCAACCAAATCATTATATTTTACTTTTTCTCCAATTTCATATGTGTCAGCTTTTCCTAAAACGAAAGCTTTCTCTGGTTTTGCCGAATAATTTTCATATATACCATTTATTTCATCAATCAACGCTATTTCTGACTTTTCTTCAAAACCATTTTCTGATCTTTTCACAGGCTTTTCAAATGCGCTGACAAAATTTATTGGTTGATCTGTACGTACCGTAGCATAAACAAAATATGGTAATGTCCTATTTGCAAATGTATTTTGTTTACCTGTCGGCATAGATTTAACAAATGCATTAATAAATCCTCCAACTATTTCCACTATGTCATCCTTATCCAATCTGTCTTTATATGCTAATTCTCCAACATTTATATTTGCATATCTGTACATAGTTGATGAATTAAACTCCACTGTACCGAGATGTCCTGCTCCAGTTTTTCCATCAACTGAAACGTCATCACATGCTGTAAAATAATCGTATTCATTACTAATCGTATGTGTTGAAATTGCATGAGAAACCTGAACTGCTGCATCATAATTTAAATTAACATTATTTGCAGCCATTCTACCAAATAACAAAATATCTACACTTGGTTTTTCTATTAATGCCTTTTCTATTATTCTTTTATATTTTTTTTCCAATTCTTTTGCCTTCGATTTTTCTTTTCTTTCCGTAGAATATTCTTCTGCAATAGTTGCTAACTCTTTAATTTGTAAAGAACTAATAAAAAACAAAACATCCTTTTTTCCTGACGATTTTATATCTCCCAATTCTAATATCTTATTAGAAATTTCTTCAAGACTTTCTTCACTCCATTCTTCGTTTTTTTTCTTCAATTCCTCCTTCAAAAGAAGAGAAATATTTCTCGTTCTAAATCCAATTTTGTCAGCCTCAAACTCATCCTTGAACATTAATCTCATTGCTCTTTTCCACGCTTGTGAAGAAACTCTTGATCTTAATGTTCCTCCATAAATTGCCGTTTTAGGGCTTCCAGTATCATCCCTATTAACACATGATGGTGGAACTGTCTGCAATACATGTAAATCAACAAAAATATTTTTTTTCATCTTATAAATCCTCCATTTTATCATATCTGTATAAATCTTGTCCCCATCGAAGAATAACCTTCGACTTAGACTCATCAAATTGAATTTCATATAAATCCGAAGCTAAAAGTGCATAATTCAATTTAATGTTCTCTCTTTTTAATAACTTTATAATTGATCTCAAATAATTAGAAAGCGCTACTATGTCAATAGCTGTAGCTAATACTTTATACTTTTCTTGCATTCTATTCTTTGCATTTAGATCATCCTGTCTCATTGCAAATTTCTTCATTGCCGTTCCTATTGACACATTTTCATTTGTATTCATAGATTCATTTTCACAATCTACACCTTGTTGATGTAAAGCATACAAGGTTAATGCTAAAAAACAGGCCCACTCTTCCTTAGTGGCTATTCCCGTTTTGCTATAAAATGTTTCTGGCATATTTTGTAATAAAAGACCAAAAATTTTAGGATTTTCTCCCGGTTTTTTTCCAATACAACTTCTTAATTGAGCTAATATAACTCTACCATCACCTGCTTTAGACTCTTTTTCAATTGATGTTATCTTTTTTATTACAAAATCTTTTATTTCTTCTTTTCTACTCATTTATTCTCCTTTCAAGAAATTCTTGTGGATAAATGCCGTTCAACTTCACCCTAAACATATTATATGCCTCTGGAATAGATACTATATTATCTTTTGTCTCCTCTTTTCCAACGTATATAATACAATCTATCTCTTTAATATACTCCATTACTACACTGTCAGCTGCTCTTTTAGCAATTCTATGCCATTTTTTTTGTTCAACCTCCTTAATTGATTTACTTGGTTCAATGGATATTAACCATTTTCTAAATTTTTCATCAATTTTTTGAAAAAAAACAGTAGACAATCTTTCCTTTAATTTTTTTGCATCTTTTCCACATATTATTTTGATTTTATTTGCAAAAAGTTTAAATGCATCATTAGAAACTTTTTCACACTTTTCAATTTCATCAGATATAGTAATTATCCAATCTTTCCCTATATTATCCAATAATTCCGATGATAAACTTATTTTATCATCAATATAATCACCATATGTATATGACATACCATCTCCATACACCATGCCAAGTGTATTTATAGTCAATAATTTATCATTTATACAACCATTACGCTTTAATATTTCTATCCATGATACCACTCCTGGTTTTTTGGTATCCTTATTACTTTTCAGCAGTGTAGAAAACTCTCTCCAGGCTTGAATAGCGATATCATGCTTTTTAGGAATAATCTTTGAAGTCTTCGTATCTCTTTTCCACATCGACATTTGTTCTATTGGGTCATCTTCCTTATCATAAAAATCTCCACCTAATATCGAGAACCCGTCTATTCTGCCATTTTGAGCATTTAAATGCACTCTTCTTGATTGAATACTATATAACTCTGGCAAATTATTTGGAGGAGCTATTTTACAATTTTGCTCAATTCTTACTTTTTGTTCCCACGAAGGTCTTGGCTTCCCCCAAAGAGATATTTCAGAACCCGTTTTAACTGGCGTCAAATTTAATAACAATTCCTCATATAAATTTTCACCTTCAAATTTTATATTTCCTAATAACCCTAATCTTCCTACACCCGCTGCATCCTTACAACCTGGTGCATTTTTGTTATACTTAACATTTACCGAAAATGCATTTAAATGAATTAACCATCTTGCAGCTTCAGATTCTGTCAATTTTAATAAATTTTCTCCTTCCGACATACTAAAATGATGTCTGGTATACTTATTATCACTTTCTTTTATGTTTCCCTGTAAAACCGCAACATTATACTCTTTAAGATAGCTTTTACCATCTTTTACCATTTCAGGGACTTGATAAAATGGGGTGTCAGGATGAAATAGCCAAAATCTATTCTCATATTGTTTTAAATATTTCTCTACAATTCCCTCTGGAAAATTTCTTAACTCTTTGTATGCTTTCCACCTATTTAAAACCAATTCTTCAATTTCATCACTTTCTTCCCAATCTATATCTGCTTCATTTAAATAACTATTTTCCCCATCTTCATCATATCTATAAAAAAGAGTAATTGCAATCGAAAGTAATAATCTTTCAATTGCTAAGTTTTGAAGAGGTGTTTCTCCTGCTAGTGCCTTATATTTATAAGAATATTTTAACGCATCAATCAAAGAAACTTCTGATATCTTTAAATTTTTACCTAAAACACGTATCCATTTTTCATAAAGAAGATTAAATCTTTTGTCCATTTTTATACCTCACTTTCTTTTTTCGAATACACAAATCCTTCTTCAAATGAGTACTTAACTTCATATTTTCCCAATTCAGCTTTTGCATCTTCATTAAGAATTAGAAATAATTCCCCAGCAAGCCACGGAGATTCCTGCCAACTAGATAATTCTGCCAATGTGTTTTTTTCTAATTCATTAATAATTTTAGATGATTCCCCTGGCAAAGAAAATATTATTGGCAATCTTATTTTTTGCTTTGAAATTTTTTTTGCATCTGATTCGCTTGGCTTAATCCTAGAATCAAAAACACAATCTTCCTCTCCTACACAAGTAACAAATACATTTGAAACTTTTTTTAATAAAATGACATCTATCGATAATTCCCCATCCCTAACAGCTGCTTCGGCATCTTCTAACTCATTTTGTACATCAAGCATTCCATCCATATTCCTTTTTAATGAATATGATGGTTTATTTAACGCATATACCTGCGCTAATTGTTTTTTCCTGCTTATTGTATTATTATATTCTTCTATATATTCTTCTTTATCACTAAAATCACTTTTTATATCATATACATTCTGCACCATATATAAAATATCTCTTGGAATATTAATCTCATTAGAAACTCTTTCTAATTGTTTTAAAGTTCTACTCAACAGAAAATTTCCATATATTTTCTCTGTTGCATAATTATATGGTTTTTCTTCCCCGTCAAGTAATATAACAACCTCAGGTTGATTCAAGTCGATTGGACGAGTTTTTTTAGAATTACTCCCATCTCGTATATGCCTATGTAATCTTCCTATTCGTTGCAATAATAAGTCCATTGGACAAAGCTGAGTAACTAAAATATCCGCATCATAATCTAAGGACTGTTCTAATACCTGTGTGCCAATTAAAATAGTGTGATTTCTAATAACGTCTGTTGAATCTTTTCCCATTTTTTCAAGTAATTCTTTTTCTTTTCTTACTCTATCTGGCATAACAAATTGCGCATGATATAAAATAATATTATAATCATTCATTTTTTCTTTTGCAAAATAATACATCTTCTGAGCATCACGAACAGTGTTTGTTATAATGCAAGCGCATCCACCACATCTTGTCCTAGTCTTTATCATTTTTAATACTGATTCAATTTCACTTGAATAAGTTACATTTATTTTTTTTTCTTTTAATGATGATATACTAAGACCTTTTTGATTGATTGTATTACCATCAGTCCATGTAAATAATGGATACTCATCACTCTCCTTCCAATTTTCATTATTACAAATTATATCTTTTTGTTTTCTTTTTAGTATACATTTTGTATATTGTTTTGCATATGCTAAAATAAATTCTTTTCTTCGCTCTTTAGGTAACGTAGCTGATAACATTATCACAGGTACGCCGTATGCTCCCATCCATCTTAAAGAGTCTAGCAAATATTCATTCATGTATGCATCATATGCATGACATTCATCTATAATAACAACTTTTCCAATAAGTCCTAAATGTCTCAGCATAAAATGTTTTCTTTTTAATGTTGCTAATAAAAACTGATCAATTGTTCCAACAACAAAATCTGCCAACAATGCTTTTTTATTTCCCTGAAACCATGGATGTACCTCTATACCTGAATTCATTTCATCTTCATTTACGTTTGACTCCCCATTAAATTTATATTTATTATATTCCTCATTCAAATCAGCCGTACCATGTGCTAAACGTATTGAATTCAACGTATCTTCTGAAACATTCTTAGCCCACTCCATTAACCTATAAAAAAGAGCATTACTTGTAGCTTGCGTAGGTAATCCAAAAAAAACTCCTCCTGATTCACAATCATTTGCCAATACCTCAGCTGCTGCAAGTGCAGCCTCTGTTTTTCCGACTCCCATCTGCGCTTCTAAAATAAATAGTCCTGGATTTTTAACGTTATTTACTATATTAATAAATAATTCTTGTACTTCATTTGGCATAAATCCAAATCTTTCCTCAAATGTTATTTTATCCATTTTACAAATTTCTGTTTCCCATCTTTCCGGAAATTCTAACTTGTTCCAAGCGTATGAAATTCTCTCAGGATATTTTTCTATATCAAAATTATCACCCAAACCTATCAATTTAAAATAAAATTGATTACTAGCCATCCAATCAGCCATCACTAGTAATCCTGAAAATATTGTTTGAGCTTGAATATCTATATTAGGTAATTCAAAAAAACTATTTATACTACATAATTCTAAAGCATCATCAATAATAGCTTCCCATATATTTTCCCATCTGTTACATTCTTTTTCATCATCACGTCCAAATAAATTTATTCTATAATCTTCAAAATAATCTACTTTTATTTGTCCATTAATTATAACTGGGTTTTGTGGTTTACCGTGATGTGCTCCTATGACAGACGCATATGCATTCAATTTATTTTTTTCTTCTATTGTATTGCATTTTTTTTCTATAATATGTTTTAAAATTTCTTCTCCGACATATGCATGCGGAGTCTTTCCTTGATCCATGTATATGTCATTAATAATAAATCCTTTTTCTTCTAGTGCGATTCTTTTTTCTATAATTTGCTTTGTTATTATACTCTGAAAATATGAATTTACTTTACCTATATCATGTGTATATGCAAAAAAAATAGCAACTTTTTCAAATTCATTTTTATTTAGTTTTGTTGCTTTAATCACAGATTCAGGAATCCATTTATCAATTATTTTTTCCATTGCACCAACCGTGTCTCTAAGATGCATCCATAGTGGTAGCCATAATTCAGTATTACTCTTATCTGTCTTTGCAACAAATTCGATGTAATTTTTATATTTTTTCATCTATTTCCCTCTCTTAATTCTCATGTTGATCTACAAAATTAACTTCCACTTTTTTACTTAACACATCAATTTGCGAATTCAACGAATTTTTTGATATTATCACTTAATCTTTAGCGTTTATTCTTTTCAACAACTAAGTGTTACACCTGCATTAACATAGAAATATAACTAGTGTAATTAATCCAATTTTTCCTGCTACATCTTGAACAGCGTCGAAAAACTAATGATAAACTGGAGTATCATTAGAATTTACACCTATACTTGGTTGTTGATATGGCGAATTACCTTCTTGAAATTTGTAATCATATACACTTTTGAACGCTCTATAGACCCACTTTAACCACTCTTTTCAAATCCATATACTCTTGCTAATTTGTTTTAAGCATAATTGGTTCAACAGTTGGTTACAATTTTTGTCCATTTTCAATGTTAAATACATTTTCACGTCCAAACCATTCTAAATCACACTGATTATTTATCTTGCTACAAATCCAAGATGATGTAAATGCTTTAGTCTTAGTTTTTGTATGTTCCGACTGTTCTTCTAAAAACCTAGAAACACGCAGTTGAATAATGTCAAAACCAAAACCCTTAAGTAGTTCTTCTATTATATGTTCTTTTTTACTAATTCTTCTACCATTTTCTGTATAAGCACTTGCATTGATACAATCCCCCTTTTTACTCATCTTAGCAATTGTACTCTGCTAAGCTTTACCTTATTTATCAAATCTGCTTTATTCATATTGTTTTGTCAATTAATAATTCCCATAGTTTGTTATAGGATATAGCCATATTCTAATATCTCTATAGCGATGTTATTTTACTTCTAAATATTTCATAAGGTCACTATGTAAAAAATTATACCTTGTTATCAAATCATAAACAATATAATAGCAAATAAATTCTTTGCAATTACAGAGATTGTATTTACTAAACATGAAAAACCTTTTATTCCTTGAATGAAAAACTAAAACCCAACTGAAATATCGTCTGATTACACAAAATCGATTTTTGACATCAAATTCGACTTTTTTTAGGCTACCTTCTTTCTGAAAAGGTGCTATAATTAGCTTATTCCAGACAGTGGGTATATTGAAAATTGCATAGCAAACAGACGGCTGGCTAATTCTTATGCAAAAGTAAACTAGACTTTTTTAGCCATTTTCAGTTGTCAAAGTACAGGTTTAATTTTTCATTCTAGGCTAATTTACTATTTATTCTACTATATTATAAGTCCAATAATTCGTACTTTTTATTTAATTAATTTTAAAATTTCCCTTAAATAGCTCATAATTATCTATTACGTCATAATCTGCATACTCTGTATCAATCTTTTCAAATAGAATTCCTTGAAACATTGATGATTTTGTATAATCTAATGTATTATCATCTAGCTTTATTTTTAATTTTGCAAACATTATTTTTATCCTCATATATATCAAATTACTTTTTCACGCAACATATTCAGTATATTATTATTATTATCTTTTTTCAATATACAAATACGAATATTTAAATATTTCCTAGTATTATTTGCATTTATCTAAATTTATTGATTACTTTGCAAATATTTTGTATACAATAAAATCTCCCAAACAAACACCGAGCATTCAAATATTTCATCCTCTAAAAATATTTGAAAGCCCTGCATCTGCGGGAGATTTTATATAATATCTAATTTTTACCGCTAAAAACAGCGATTTTTTATTCTACAAATTTTTAATTCTCTCAAGAGCCTCTAATGATGCCTCTTGTGTACCAAATGCTGTCAATCTAAAGTATCCTTCACCGCTTGGTCCAAAACCTGAACCTGGTGTACCTACTACGTTTGCTTTTTCTAATAAGAAATCAAAGAAATCCCATGATGTCATTTTATCTGGAGTTTTTAGCCAAATATATGGAGCATTAACACCACCGAATACTGTATAACCAGCATCTTTTAATCCTTCTTTAATGATTTTAGCATTCTGCATATAGTAATTTACCTGTTCTTTTAACTGAGCTTTTCCAGCTGCTGAGTAAACTGCTTCACCTGCTCTTTGAACAATGTATGGTGCACCGTTAAATTTAGTTCCGTGACGTCTTGCCCACATATCTCTAACTGAAACACCGTCTACTTTTAAGTCTTTTGGAACAACTGTAAATCCTAAACGAACACCTGTAAATCCTGCGTTTTTAGAGAAACTTCTAATTTCGATTGCACATGTTCTTGCACCTTCACATTCATAGATTGAATGAGCAACATCATCTTCACTAATATAAGCTTCATAAGCTGCATCATATATAATAACTGCTTTATTTTCGTTTGCATAATCAACCCATTTCTGTAAATCAGCTTTATTTAAAGTTGTACCTGTTGGGTTGTTTGGTAAACATAAATAAATTACATCAGGTGTTTCTTTTGGAAACTCTGGAACAAAATTGTTTTCTGCTGTTGTTGGCATATAAATAACATTGCTCCATACTTCTGTTGCTTTATCATATACGCCAGTTCTTCCTGCCATTACATTTGAATCAACGTAAACTGGGTAAACTGGATCACATACTGCTATTCTACAGTCTGGTCCAAATAATTCCTGAATATTACCAGAATCACTCTTTGCACCATCTGAAACAAAGATTTCATCTGCTTCAATTTCACAATTTCTTGCTTTATAATCATTTTCTACAATTGCTTTTCTTAAAAATTCATATCCTAAATCTGGAGCATATCCTCTAAATGTTGAAGGATCTGCCATTTCGTCTACTGCTTTATGAAGAGCTTCGATAATTGCAGGTGCTAATGGCTGTGTAACATCGCCAATACCTAATCTAATAATTTTTTTATCAGGATTAGCACTTTCAAAAGCTGCTACTTTTTTTCCAATAGTACTAAATAAGTAACTACCTGGTAATTTTAAATAATTTTCATTAACTGTAAACATTTTATTCTCCATTCTTTATTGATTGATTTTGTATATATTATTTTATTTACATGCACACTCACATGTTATATATTAACATAATTTAATTATCCCAACAAACTCAAAATCATTTGAGCTGTTTCAAGAAAACTGATACCATTATCCATACTTCTTTTTTGTATGTATCTGTGAGCCTCCTCTTCCGTCATATTATTACGGTTCATAAGAATGGCCTTGGCTTCTTCTATCTGTTTCTTTTCTTCTGGTGTACGTTCTTTTAGTTTCTTACGTTTCTTTTTTCGACGGTTAATAGAATAATCCATCATCTCAATTGTTTCTAAAAGTTCATGCACCTTTATTGGTAAATATAAACAAACTAATCTTTGTTTATCGTCACCTACCACAAATCTATCGTCAACTGCCTGAGGTGATGCTACAAGCAGCATCTGAAAACTAGGCGGCATATATTCAAAAATCGTTGTATATCGCATATCAACAAATTGGTTACCACATACTAGAATTCCACTTTCCAAATTTCCCATGCTAGCAAGCGCTGCAGCTCCAGTTGTACAAACATTTTTCACACTATAACCGCTTTGTGTCAATATTTTTTTTATTTTTTGTGCAATTTTCTCATTAGGAAAAGCCACTATAATATTGTTCACAATCTTACCTCATAATTCTTTAGATTCTTTTTACGTATATCTTTGATATCGTATATTTAAAAATTCCTATACTTTCGATATCTTAAATTTTATAGAGGTATTGATCGATTTCCCACTGTGAAATCTGTTCTCTATATCTTGTCCATTCATCCATTTTTGCAGCAACTATCTTAGAAACCATTAAATCTCCAAGAACTGATTTTACATAATCATCCTTTTGTAATTCTTTTATTGCTTCAAATAAATTTTGTGGTAATTCTTCGATTTTTAATTTTTCAATATCTTCTTGTGTAAGTTCAAAAACGTTTCCATGAACTCCCTCTGGTGGAACAATTTTGTTTTCAATTCCATCAAGTCCAGCTGCTAAGCAAACTGCAAAAGCTAAATATGGATTAGCTGAAGGATCCGGACATCTGAGTTCTATTCTTGTTTCCTCTTTTCTTGGAGTTGGAATCCTAATAAGAGGACTTCTGTTTGTAGCTGACCATGCAATATAAATTGGTGCCTCATAGCCTGGAACAAAACGTTTATATGAATTAATAAGTGGATTTGTAATTGCTGTCATTCCCTTCATATGTTTCATTATCCCACCTATAAAATAATATGCATCCTGACTTAATTCTAGCTTACCATTTTCATCGTAAAAAATATTTCTACCATTTTTACACAAAGACATATTAATATGCATACCTGAACCACTTACACCACATTTTGGTTTTGGCATAAAACTTGCGAATAGTCCATGTCGTTTTGCAATAGTTTTTACCGCTAATTTAAATGTCATAATATTGTCAGCTGCCTCAAGTGCTTCTGTATATTTTAAATCAATTTCATGCTGAGCTGGTGCAACTTCATGATGAGATGCCTCAACTTCAAAATCCATATCCTCTAATGTTAAAACCATGTCACGTCTTGCATTTTCGCCTAAATCAACAGGTCCTAAATCAAAGTATCCACCTTTTTCATGGCTTATTGTTGTAGGCTGTCCGTTTTCATCCTGATGAAATAGGAAGAATTCACACTCACTTCCGACTTGGAATGTATATCCCATATCATGTGCCCTTTTTAACTGCTGTTTTAAAATATAACGACAATCACACTCAAATGGTGTTCCGTCAGATTTTCTGATATCACAGATAATTCGTGCTACTTTTCCCGTCTGTGGTCTCCATGGAAAAATAACAAATGTATCTAAATCAGGATACAAATACATATCTGATTCTTCTATTCTTACAAATCCCTCTATTGATGAACCATCAAACATGCATCTATTATCTAATGCTTTTTCTAACTGACTAGATGTAATTGCAACATTTTTAAGTGTTCCAAAAATATCTGTAAATTGAAGTCTGATGAATTCAACATCTTCTTCCTCTACCATTCTTACTATATCTTCTCTAGTATATTTAGGCATTTTCATCTTCCTCTACTTTCCTAGTTATATCATCCTCGAATAATTATTAATGCTATTTATTCATAGATAATAATTTTCTGCCAAATGTTTTTTAATTATCTTTTACAAAGTGCAAGCACCTCTTCAAATTTTAGTTTTCCGCCAAAAATATCTAAAGCGCTTCCAACTGTGATATTTATTTTATTTTTCCCTAATTTCTTAATGATTTCAATATCTTCGTACGTGCTGATTCCACCTGCGTAAGTTATAGGAATCTTGCCCCAATCTCCTAAAAGTCTGACAACATTCTCTTCTATGCCACTTGCTTTTCCTTCAACATCTACAGCATGAATCAAAAACTCACTACAATATTCACTTAACTCATCTAATAACTGATAATCTAATATTTCATCTGTAAATTTCTGCCATCTATCAGTCACGACATAATAATTTGAATCTTTTTTTCTGACACTTAAATCTAAAACTAAATTATCTCTTCCGACCGCTGATATTATTTTTTTCAAATTATCGTAATTGATTTTTCCTTCTTTAAAAACAAAGGACGTCACAATCACTTTATCAGCGCCACATTCAAGATATTCTTTAGCGTTCGTATTATTAATACCTCCACCTATTTGAAAGCCTTTATTATACGATTGTAGCGTTTTAACTGCCTGTTGTCTGGTTGCCTCATAGTACTTACTGCCTTTATGATTTAACAGTATGATATGACCACCTTTTAAACCATATTTTTTATAAAGTTTCCCATAATAGTCACCATCAACTTCTGAAACAAAATTCTCTTTTGCTACATCATTGGTATCGCTTAAACTACCACCAACAATCTGCTTTACCTTACCATTGTGAATATCTACACACGGTCTAAACTCCATTAAACTATCTCCTTATAATGCTTTAATCTAAAAAAAGACAAAAAAGCAGCACAAGATGCGACTTCTTTGTCCTCTTAATTATCACTTTTTATGCATTCTTTTTCTGCAAATTAGTATACAATAACTATTTTAAAATATCAAGCCGTTTACTAATAATAATTATTTATAATTTTTATTCAAAAATTTCATAAACAATCTTGACATTGTGCCAGAATTTTGCTATATTTTTTCCAATATGAAGCGAATTCTCAGAAACTATACAGCCCAAAATTGGTGAATTCTAGCATTTTTTCTAGCTATTTCTCTTAATTTTTATAACAATCTTATATTTTTCTGAGTAATTCAAGACGCCGTTTATCATTTTTTTGATAAACATTTGTTTATTTTTTTTCGTAAAAATTTTTATAATAATTTGTATTTAAGAAAGTGAGGATTTTTAAAAAATGGGTACTATTATCGGCGATGGAATTACATTTGATGACGTGTTATTAGTTCCTCAATATTCGGAGGTTACACCAAACTTAGTTGATTTAAGAACACATCTTACAAAAAAAATCGTATTAAATATTCCTATGATGAGTGCGGCGATGGACACCGTAACAGAATCAAAAATGGCTATTGCCATGGCAAGACAAGGTGGAATTGGAATCATCCACAAAAATATGTCTATTGAGGCACAGGCTGATGAGGTTGACAAAGTAAAACGTTCAGAAAATGGCGTAATTACTGATCCATTTTATCTTTCTCCAGATCATACATTAAAGGATGCTGATGACTTAATGGCTAAATTCCGTATTTCTGGTGTGCCAATCACAGAAAATGGAAAATTAGTTGGTATTATCACTAACCGTGATTTAAAATTCCAAACAGATTACACTAAAAAAATTAGTGAATGTATGACTTCTGAGAACTTAGTTACTGCTCAAGAAGGTATTACTATTGAAGCAGCTAAAGAAATCTTAGCTAAAGCTAAAAAAGAAAAATTACCAATCGTAGATGCTGATTTCAATCTTAAAGGTTTAATTACTATTAAAGATATTGAAAAACAAATTAAATATCCTAACTCTGCCAAAGATGAACAGGGACGTCTTCTTTGTGGTGCTGGTGTAGGTATTACAGCTAACATGATGGAAAGAGTTGAAGCTCTTGTTAACGCTCATGTTGACGTAATCGTTGTTGACTCAGCTCACGGACATTCTAAAAATATCATCGAAGCTGTTAAAAAAATCAAAGATACATATCCTGATTTACAGGTTATCGCTGGTAACATTGCTACTGGCGCTGCTGCTAAAGCTTTAATCGAAGCTGGTGCTGATGCAGTTAAAGTTGGTATTGGACCTGGATCAATCTGTACAACTCGTGTAGTTGCAGGTATCGGTGTTCCTCAGATTACAGCCATCATGGACGTATACAAAACAACTAAAGAATATGGCGTTCCATGTATCGCTGATGGTGGAATCAAATTCTCTGGTGATATGACAAAAGCTCTTGCAGCTGGTGCAAACGTATGTATGATGGGTTCTATGTTTGCTGGTTGTGATGAAGCTCCAGGTGAATTCGAAATCTACCAAGGTAGAAAATACAAAGTTTACCGTGGTATGGGTTCTATCGCGGCTATGGAAAACGGTAGTAAAGATCGTTACTTCCAGACTAACGCTAAAAAACTCGTTCCAGAAGGTGTTGAAGGACGTGTTGCTTACAAGGGAAGCATCGAAGATACTATCTTCCAATTAGTTGGTGGTATCCGTTCAGGTATGGGTTACTGTGGTTGTCCTACAATTGAAGACTTAAAAGAAAATGGTCAATTTGTAAAAATCACTTCTGCTTCATTAAAAGAAAGTCATCCACATGATATTCACATTACTAAAGAAGCTCCTAACTACACAACTGAGGCTTAATTTTAGGAGTTAGGCTTGCTTTCAGGAATGATGCTTGCTTTTAATAATTAATAAAATTTAATAAATCAGACTTAACAAGTGGCTAATATTATCCGATTTAATGGATAGTATTAGCCACTTTTATTAGACATTTTTATCAAAAATGTGTATAATAAAAGTATTACTTATGTAAAATATTACTTAATGAGGTGAATTTTTTTTGGATAATAGCGACATATGGAAACTTATAATTTTAATAGTTTTATTGATTCTTTCTGCTTTTTTTTCATCAGCAGAAACTGCTCTTACAACAGTCAATAAAATTAAGCTTCGTACTCTTGCTGATAATAAAAATAAGAAAGCATCACTGGTTCTCAAAATTACAGATGATAGCTCAAAAATGTTGTCCGCAATCTTAATAGGAAATAATATTGTCAACCTATCTGCATCTTCACTTTCTACTTCTCTTGCTATAAAGTATTTTGGAAGCTATGCAGCTGGAATTGTGACAGGTATTTTAACTCTTGTAATTTTGATTTTTGGTGAAATAACTCCTAAAACTCTTGCAACTATCCAAGCTGAAAAGTATTCGTTTAGATATGCAAGAATAATTAGCGTGTTAATGCTTATTTTTACACCATTTATTTTTATTTTAAATAATCTATCAAAAATAGTACTTTTCTTATTTAGAATTGATCCTGATAAAATTAACCAGACAATTTCTGAAGAAGAAATCCGCACAATAGTAGACGTTGGACAAGAAAGTGGTGTTATTGAACACGAAGAGCGTGATATTATCCACAATTTATTTGATTTTGGTGATGCAAACGCTAAAGAAGTAATGGTTCCACGAATCGATATGGTTTTTATATCAATTGACTCAACTTATGATGATATTATTGAAGTTTTTAAAGATAACAAATTTACTAGACTTCCTGTTTATGAGGATACAACCGACAATGTCGTTGGAACAATTAATATAAAAGACTTGCTTCTTTGCAAAAATCAAACAAATTTTACAATTAACTCTATTTTACGTAAACCATATTTCACTTTTGAATCCAAAAATACTGCTGATTTATTTATTGAAATGCGTAAAAACTCCATTTCAATGGCAATTGTTCTCGATGAATATGGTTCAACCGCTGGTCTTATTACTTTAGAAGATTTACTTGAAGAAATAGTTGGAGAAATTCGTGATGAATATGATTTTGATGAAGAAGATGACATTACTCAGATTTCCGAACGCGAATTTTTAGTGCTTGGATCTGCAAATATTGATGATGTTTCTAACACGTTAAAAATTCACCTAGAATCAGATGATTATGATACTATAGGTGGTTACTGTTTAGGCCTTCTTGATCATTTACCTGTAAAAAATGAAATTGTAATTAACGACGATAATGTTCTTTTAAAAATAAATCAGGTTGATAAAAATCGTATTGAGAGAGTCTACATCAAGCTGCCATCTGAAGAAATACATTCTTAAGTTAATATGTAACCTTTAAAATTTAAAACTTATAGAGTTTTTATCCTAGGGATTTACATTTTTCTTTATTTATATGATTTGTTTTTCCAAGACGCTCTTTTCATATATTTTAAGGTTTTTGCAAATCCCTATGATTCTCTATTATAAATTCTATTTTGTACTATTGATTCTATTTTAACAAATCTTTATATTCACTTTTTTTCCATATGGAGTATTTGAATAATGTGTCTTTATATTTGTTTTCATAAAATCTTATTTTTCCAGTTGCATCTTTTCCGTTAAGAGATTTAGTATTTGTAACACTGATAGTTATTTCTTTTTCAACGACTTGCCCATGCTGATCTATAACTCTAATTATTTCTGTTATTTTTGCTTGATCTATTAAATTTTTGAATTCGTCTTCACTATAGTTTATAAGTTTGAGTGAGTTTTTAAGATTTTTTCCATAGGGAATATTTCCATCTTCTCTATCATCTGCACTAATGTGCTTTGCAATTTCTTTTTCGGTTATTAATCCTTTTTTTGCATCTTCAAGACTATAATACAAATCTGCTGCTTTAATATTCGGCCAATAATTCCAAGTCGCATAAATGAAAATTACAGCATTATTTGTGTGAAGGCAATTTGCTTTTGTCGCTAATTCTTTTACTGATATTGTTTGATCTTCTTTTAATTCTGGGAAAAGAGCCTTTTTATCTTGACTCCAACCTAGATAAGTAGATTCTTTAATTGGATTTTCGTAGAAATTTTTTAATGTTGTAATAACCTGACTATATTTTACAATTGTATCGTTGACGTGCCCACTTTTTGCACCGTTTCCATCATACCGAATAATGTATGTATTTTCTTCCCAAATTGCATATAGATCAATTCTCGGAGATTTTGACAGCAGCCACTCTTTTTTTAATTTATCTTGCGTGTTGTATTGAATTTTTCCTGATGATTGAAATGCCCAACCAGTCTGATGAAAACCATCCTTTAACCATCTTTCATTTCTCCAATTGTTGGTATTTATAACAAAATCATTGTCTCCATATGTAAACGTTTCTGTATGCACGACTGTATCGTTTCCATTTATATTTCTGTGAAAAACAATTTTTGTTTGCTTACGTTTTGTAGTAGCTCGATATGTAATATCCGTTACCGCTTTCATATTGAAACTTTCAACATTTATTTTTTTATTTGAAATTGATTGATTTGCTGCCCAAACTATTTTCCATCCTGTAAAATCAAAACCTTCTTTTGTACTCTCAGAAATTTTTACATTTGTTCCATACAAATAGTTTCCGTTTCCAGATGTACTTGCAATTCCTTCATCTCCTTCAACTTTGACTCTTATCATAAGACCGTCTATTTGTTTATTAAAATATGATTTTAGTTTTTCCTTTGTAGCACTTCTCCATGGTGCGGCATTAGCAATCCCATTGTAATCCGTATAAAAATGTGCAGAGTCTCTTGTACAACCGTTATCATCCATGTCAGAAAGAAGTACTCCATTTTGTTTCAAAGTGACACATGCGTCAAGCGTAAAAGTTGTTTGCCCATTATTCATTGCATTCCTAGCCTGTTGAGACATTCTATTTTTTAATACGTTAAGATTAATTGAATACAAACTATATTCAATACCATTATCTGACATTTCTGAAATTCTTTGCATATATGAGCCACCTAGCTTAAAAAAAATTTCTTCGCGTTTTGTACCTTGCGCATCGTTATACCATACGTTGACTTTCCAACCAATCGTTGAGTAACGAATTCCTCGAGAAATAGCAGATGTTCCTTCCGTTCCATATAGAATATCTCCATTACCTGAATAATTATCCCACATTTTTTCTGTATTACCTTGATTTGGATTTGATGTATTAGCAATATTTTCCTGTGGAATAAATTTTACTGCATTATTAAACTGTTGCACAAATGTTTTTGCATCATAGTTTGCCGCTTTTACAGGCTTTGACAAATTATTCATTGTCAACAGCACAAAAAATAAACAGGAAAAAAATTTAATGTACTTGTATACTTTTCCTAATTGGTCCTGTTTTGGCTTTTTTCTTATTTCTTGTTTTGGTTCCTTTTTAGTTTCTTGTTTTGTTATTTCTTGTTTTGTTTTACTTCTTATGTTACCCTTTATTTGATTTTCTATTTTTAAATTTATTCTTCTATCCATATTTTCTATCCATGTAAACTATTTTTATTTTTCTATCAAACTATATTCAACTTCATTTGGCATTTCATTAGTTACACTTATCTTTTCTCCTGGTTTTATAAGTATCATTTCTTTTTTTACCTGCTTCTTTTGAATATTAGGATTTGGAACAGGGATATATTCTGGCACTTTATAAACGCTACCAACTTTTAACCTGACTTTTTTATAAACTATATCTCTATCATAAAAAATAAGAGTTCTATACTCTGTTTTTTCTTTGAGGCTAATATCCTCTTTGTCAAAAATAATTTGTTTATAAACCTTTATATTCTTTATTTTTCCTGAAAAAATTCGGTATTTATCATGCACTTCTACGCAAATTATACCTTTGTTTAAATCATATTTAAGTATGCTTATTTTCAGTTCATCTTTATCTTTAATAAAAATCATCCTATTCTCAAGCTCTTTTTTTAACTTGTTTTCGCCCGGATTTTGAATAATTTTTCCTAATTTTGTAGTTTTTTCTTCTTTTAAATCTTTCTTTAACTCATTTGAGTTTTCTTCATTGGCTTCTTCAACTTGAGTAACAATTGACAAATTATTTTTCATATGTTCATACATAACATCCGATGTAACTTTTTCTATCTGATTCTTTCTAGAATTCACATTATACAACGTAAGAATTATTGCAATTACATATATCATTGTCAAAGCCGAAAAAATTCCAACTACAACATTCTTCATCTTTTTTTACCTCTCTATACTTGGTTGAACTGGTATTGTAATTTTAGACATTGTTTTTTTATTTGATAAATCTCTACTTTCACAAAAAAAGGTGTATTCTCCAGCTCGATAAAAAACTATAGAGTTTCCTTGGATTTTGTATTGTGAATTGCTTTTTATTTGAGAATTATTTCTATTTTGAGATTCTTTTTTTCTTATGCTAATTATTCTTATTTTTAATATTCTTCCTTCTTGATCCTCAGAAACAAACAAATCATCTAAAGCATACGAAACGTTTGTAAACACCTTTTTCTCATTTTTATAATTAATTCGAGGTCTTTGACGCTGCATGACTTCTGCAAATTTTTGATTATTTCTATTTTCTAAGGATACTTTTGTTTTCTTTATTCTTTCTTGTATTATTTCTTTTGATGCATTAGAAATTGACTTGTTTCCAGGAACTCCAAATAAAAATCCAATACAGCACAACGATACAACTGCAACTATTAAAACTGCTGCATAATGATTTATTATCTCTTTCATCTACATTCCTCTTTTCACAAAAAAATCTAGAAATTTTAAAAATGGTGAATTTGTTTTCACAAACACCACATTAAAAATAATTAAGAATGCTAAAGCTCCAACAGTCGCCAAAATAATTTGCCCATATTCTTCTATTATTTTTTTCATTTCTTCACCCATATTAATACTTTAAACTTTATATATTTTTGTGGTTACAATGGCAAAACGTCAACTACCATTTTAAGGCTTACTAGTACAGCACCTCCTAGGATTCCAATTATCAAGGAGCCTCCATATTCTTCAATTAATTCTTTCATTTTCCACCTCTTTCTAACCTAGAATCAAGTTTTTACCTTGCATATCCTTCAAGCTTATATTCTTGTTTTAATTGCCAAAAAGCTATATTGATTGGAAATTTTAATTCAACTTTTGCAATTTTTGCATCTTCTGGATCTTTATTTTCTTGTTTTATTTTTTCTAAATCTTCATAAAAAACTTTTGTTGAAACTGAATAACCTTTTTTTCTTGCGTCATTTTCACATTGTGCAATGACCTTGCTATTGAAATTGCTATTTTCAATTTCATTTATAATGCAGGCGTGTTCATTTTGTGCAATCATTACTTCTAAAAATATTGATATAATTGACACAGAAGTTATCACTAAAAACATTATTAAAAACACACCTAGAAACGATTTTATGACCTGATTCATTTTATCCTCCAATTTTTGTTGATGTTAAAAACGTGACCATAAACACAGCCATATCAACTACCAATTTAAGTGACGCTGACAAAACTGGTGCCAAGAAAAGCAGATACAAATTTGCATTTAAATCTTTAAATCTATTTTTTTCTGCTTTATTTAACATCTTCTGATTTTTTTCAATGATTTTTTTTATTTGTTCATCTGCATCAGCTCCATTACCGCTGGACAAACTATACAACATACTCATCGCCGTTTTGATTTCTGCTATATCAAATTCTACAAAAAAATCATGATAAGGCTTAGCCGATTCAGGATTCATTGCGATTTTATCTATCAATATTTCTACTTCATCTCGTAAAATTCCAGGAATATTCTCCTTTGATTTTTCCAAAGCCACATAAACATTTTCATTTTGTAATAATAAAACCAAATCCATTAACCAAATAGGAAATGCACGTTTTATTTCTTTTACCAATGTTTTTTTCACAATGCGTCTTCCAACTATTTCTTGGTTATATCCAAAAATAGAAAAAAGTAACATTCCTATTCCGCACCACTGATTTTTTAACATGAAAGAAATTATTGAAGCAACTAAGAATACTGTTCCAAAAACAAGAGAGGTTTTATTGATATGAGTTTTTGAGGATTTTTTATAATCATTAATTTTTTTAATATAATATTCGTCATTATTAATCTGATCTAATTTAAGTAAATCGACACTCAAAAATTTTTGTGCCCTATTAATTATAAACAAATCAATGATAAATACTACTACACTTAAAAACTGTACTGCATAATTTTTACTGATATCAACGTTTGCAGTAGGAATATAAAGCACCATGCCACAGATTAAAAGCGACATGATAACTGACAATACTACTTCTTTAAACATTCTTGTGCTTTCATGAACCATCTCATTTATTCGATATTCCCACATATTTTTCTTGTTTAACAAAAGTTCGATTGGTTTTTTTATGTTTCCACCGTGTTTTTCAACATAAAGCATAAATTCATGAATGTCTTTAAGCTGTCGACTTTCATATTCTTTTTCAATTATACAAAGTGCATCTTCCATCACATTATTACTGTCGAAAGTCATAGCGATATGGTTATTTGCCTTTTGAATTGTAGCTTTCATTTTACCTTCTGCTAATGAGTCATAAACTGAATTTAGTGAATCCTTTATTTTTCCACTTTGTAAAAAACTATACAACATTGTCTCTATATATCGTGCGACATCTTCGAAACGGTTTTTTTCATTTTTCATTTTAAAGTGTTCAACCATATAACCATACAACATAGGAATCGTTGCAATAAGCATGATTCCCATGAATGGCCATTGGAGCTTTAAAATTAAATGAAATAAAAATACAAGAGAAAATGCTATAATATAGCATGTATAAAAGTTTTTTCTACTAATTGATTGACCAATTTTATTTAATCTCTTTTGTAGTTTTTTATAAATCATAATAGCTCCTTTTTTATTTTTTAATATCCTTACATACAAAAGGATTTTTTATATTGTATTGTTCAAATTTTTGAATAACTGTTATTGGAATTCTATTAACTGTATTATCTGGATTAATTAAAAGCGTTCCATTTTTTACCACCATCGTTATTTCATTTTTATCCTTTTCTCTTGAAAAAAAACATACCTGATCGATATACCTAAAAGTCTTATCACCTATATTCTTTTTTCGAATAAGGATTCCAACATCTAGCGCTTGATAAACATCGTTTTCTAATCTATCTGCATCTACTCTGTTTTCTAGCATATTTAGAATTCTATCTGGAATGTTTCTAACATCCGACGTGTGTAGTGTTGTCATCCCTCGCACACCTGTTGACCAACTTTCTAACAAGTATTTTACTTCCTTTGATCTCGCCTCAGACAACATTATCCACTTAGGATTTAATCTTAGCGAAGCTTTTAAAGCATCCGAATATGTGAATTTATCCGAATTTACTTTTAACTCAACACAATCTTTTCTATGATTGGTCTTTGAATATCTTAGCTCTAATGTATCTTCAATTGTTATTACTCTTTCATTTTCCGGGATAAAATTAGAAAAATATTTTAGACATTCTGTTTTGCCAACACCTGGTTCTCCAGCAAACAAGAAATTCATTTTGCTATTAACACAATTAACCAGAAGTGACAATATTTCTTTAGAACAATAGTTTTTTTCAAGCATATCTTTTGTGGTCAACCGTATAATTGGTGGGGTTTTTCTGATACAAATAGTTCTACCCTGACGTGAAACAGATTCGTGAATAATTGTAACTCTAAGATCTGGTGTTTCGGCCTCTAGTTCTGGATTGCTTTTATTAAATTGACGGCTGACAGCATTTGCAATTCTCTGTGTAAACTGCTCAATAAATTGACCTGTAACGTATCTTTCAACATAATTTTCATCTGCTAAATAGCGATTATTGTAGATATCTGTCAACCAAACCTGACTTCCATTATAATCGACGTCCGTCACTTCATCATCTTCTATATAGCGCCATAATGGTCCAAAGTATTCTTGCCCTAAAATCATATAGACACCACCTGCACTACATTAATTTACAGTTTATACCAGCATTTTTATTGGCATTGTCCACAAAACTATTAATTATCTTGATAAATGCCTGACCTATAACACTACTGTTTCCTTGTCCTACCACAAAAATAATTACTGCAATAACTGATAAAATTGCAACTACTGTAATTAATACTCCTCCATATTGTTCAAATATTTCTTTCATATATATCTCCTTTTCTTATCTTTTTTATTTTTTCTTAGTTTCTTATTTTTTGGGTGTTTTATAATTCTAAACACCATCTTTTATAAATTTACTTTATTTGCTTATTTTATTAGTTATTTATTTACTTAGTTTTCAACAAATTGTACGAAACTTTATAGCTTTTTCAACAATTGCTGCTTTATTTTTTGTAATAAATGTGAATATGTTACGATTTGTAACAATTGATAATTAAGATTTATTGTCGCGACAAAAAAAATATTATCACACAATAAATCATTTGTAAAGAAAAAATTTATATTTAACAGTACATCTTTTCTTAAATATTTCCGATAAAGTAAAACGAACAGATATGTTTATTAGAAGGAGAATACTTATGCCACAAAATAAAATACCAAAAACAATAGGTTTTATTATTTCAAGTATAGATAGCAGTTACAGAGATTCTTTAGTTGATGCTCTATGTAATCAGTTTTATGCAAAGGGTTATACTGTATTAATGGGCATGACGAGTCATGATTTAAAAAGAGAACGTGAGTTATTTGTTACATTTTCACAATTAGTTGACTGCATTATCGTTATTTCTAATGCTGAAAAATATGAACAGATTGAGGATGTTGTTCCATCTGATATTCCTGTTTTATTTTTAATAAATAAACCTGAAGGCACAACCAAAAGTGCCATTATGGAAAACGATTATAGTGCTTTTTATCAAGCCGTTGTTTCATATGCAGCTTCTCACCATCATAAAGTTGCATATGTTTGCTCAAACATTAAAGTTTCATCCTCTAAGGAAGTTTTAAAGGCATATGTTGATTCTTTAAATTCTTCACAAATTCCTTATGATGATAGTTTGATTTATGATGTGATGGATAATCCAGAATTCGATGCTGGAAATTTAGTTTCTGATATGTTATGTAAGGGGTGTGGAGCTATCATATGTACAACACCAAATATAACTAATCGTTTTCTTGATTATTTACTTTTTAATGCACAAAAGAATTCTAATCATCCGATTTCTATATATGGATATGGAAATCAGTCTCACAACTTGATTACTCAGTTAAATATTAATATTGTAGTTCATCCTCACAATCAAATTGTAAACTTAGCTGTCGATCAGGCTTTATATCTAATGAAGCATCCACATCAGACCTCTCATAGAGATTTCCTTGTTAAGGGTAAACTAAAAATGTATACCTACGATGGTATAAACAATCCTTAATTTACAACTTTGATTTGCAATTGGTAATTATATACTTTTTAGTATATTAATTATATTTAATTCTCACAATTCTACGAGAAACAATGGTTCGACGCAAAAAAAGGCTAATCAACTGATTAGCCTTTTTTGCTTTATGTTATAAGAATCGTAATGTATTATCGCATTTTTTATTACTTTCTCTTACATACAATTATATATATTTACCAAAAAAATTTAGAATTCCTTTTCAAACTCTTTAATTAAAGTACTTCTTTTGCTGTATTAACTTCAAATACTTTGCTTTCAGTTTTTTCTAAACATTTATTGACACTTACTAATTTTGTACAAGTAATGAATACTTCTGTTGCTTTCTTTAACTCGTCCATTGATGGATAAGTTGGAGCAATTCTAATTGTAGAATCTTTCTCATCTTTTCCGTATGGGAATGGTGCACCAGCGCCTGTCATTGTAACGCCAGCTTCTTTACATTTTCCAATGATTTCTTTTGCACATCCTTCTAAAGATTCAAAACATACAAAATATCCACCAACTGGATCAACCCAATTACCAATTCCTAAAGGTTTGATTTCTTCGTTTAACATATCAATTAACATTTCGAATTTTGGTCTTATGATATCTGCCTGTTTTTTCATATGAGCCTTGATTCCATCAATGTTTTTGAAATATTTAACGTGACGTAATTGATTAATTTTATCGTGACCAATTGTCTGTACTGTTAATTTACTCTTAATATCTTTTAAGTTTTCTTCTGAAGAAGATAATGCTGCAATACCTGCTCCTGGGAATGTTACCTTACTTGTTGAGCAGAATTGGTATACCATATCTGGGTTACCAGCTTTAGCACATTCATCTAAAATATTTAAGATTTCAGCCTGATTATCTTCATATAAATGATGTACAGCATATGCGTTATCCCAGAAAATTCTGAAGTCTTTTGCAGCTGGTTTTAAATTTGCAAAACGTCTTACAGTTTCATCTGAATAAACTACACCCTGTGGATTTGAGTATTTTGGAACACACCAAATACCTTTAACACTTTCATCGTTATTTACATATTTTTCAACTAAATCCATGTCTGGGCCTTCGCTTGTCATTGGAATATTAATCATTTCAATTCCAAACGTTTGTGTGATTTTAAAGTGTCTGTCATAGCCTGGAACTGGGCATAAGAACTTAACTTTATCAAGCTTGCTCCATGGAGTATTGCCACAAATACCAAAAATTTCAGCTCTTGCAACTTGATCATACATAATATTTAAGCTTGAGTTACCATAAACGATAACATTTTCTTTTTTACAACCTACTACTTCAGCCATTAGCTCTTTAGCTTCTTCGATACCATCCATGATACCGTAGTTACGACAATCAGTTCCGTCTTCTGCTTTTAAAATATCATCTTTTGTTAAAACATTTAAAAGATCCATAGATAAATCTAACTGTTCAGAAGAAGGTTTTCCTCTAGCCATGTTAAGCTGTAAACCTATCTCTTTAATCTTTTTGTACTCTGCTTCAAGTTGTTGTTTCTCTTGTAATAATTCAGCTTTTGTCATTTCTTGGTACTTTTTCACAATTTTTTCCTCCTAAATTTAGCCAACAAAATATTATTGGTTATTTTATCTTTTTAAAATAATCCACTATTTGCTCTTCATAACCAATATCTGTTGGTTCGTAGAACTTAGCATCTTTAAGTTCATCTGGCAAATACTGTTGCTTAACGTAGTGATTTGGATAATCATGGGCATATTTATATCCTATGCCATGTCCAAGCTTGGCCGCATCCTTGTAATGTGCATCTTGCAAATGTGTTGGAACCTGTGGAATTTTCTCACTTTTGACAATTGCTAATGCTTTATCTATCGATAAATACGATGCATTACTTTTGGGCGCTGTTGCCACGTAATTAACTGCTTCTGCTAAAATAATTCTAGCTTCTGGCATTCCAATTCTTTCGACTGCAGTAGCTGCCGATGTTGCAACCACTAAAGCATTCGGATCAGCTAGACCTACATCTTCTGCTGCACAAATCATAATTCTTCTTGCTATAAACTTAATATCTTCGCCTGCATAAAGCATTCTGGCTAGATAGTATATTGCTGCGTCTGGATCCGAGCCTCTCATACTTTTTATAAAAGCAGATACTGTATCATAATGATTATCTCCATTTTTATCGTATGAAATAACTCTTTTTTGAATACACTCACTTGCAACATCAATTGTTATATGAATATATCCATCATTATCTCTTTCTGTTGTTAAAACCGCCAACTCTATGGCTTTTAAAGCATTTCGTGCATCTCCATTAGATACACCTGAAAGGAATTCTAGAGCGTCATCATCAATCTTAGCATTGAATGCTCCTAATCCTTTTTCTTTGTCTGTTATTGCCCTTTTAAGTAAAATTTTAATATCTTCTGTTCCTAGTTTTTTTAGTTCGAAGATACTAGAACGTGATAACAAAGCTCTATTCACCTCAAAATAAGGATTCTCAGTTGTAGCTCCAATCAAAACAACTGTCCCATCTTCCACAAAAGGAAGCAAATAATCTTGTTGTGCTTTGTTAAAACGATGAATCTCGTCTATAAACAAAATTGTTTTTTTACCATACATTCCAAGATTATCTTTAGCCTTTTTTACGACATCTTCCATATCTTTCTTACCGGAAGATGTTGCATTAATCTGCATAAACTCAGCACTAGTTGTATTAGCTATAACTTTTGCCAAGGTTGTTTTACCAGTTCCTGGAGGGCCATATAAAATAATTGAGCTTAATTTATCAGCTTTAATAGCTCTATATAACAATTTATCACGGCCAATTATATGCTCTTGACCCACCACCTCATCTAAAGTCGTAGGACGTAATCTAGCTGCAAGCGGTACTTCTGTTTTACCATTCTGCTCACGCATGTAATCAAATAAATCCATATAAACTCATTCTTCTCCTTTTCAAGATAACTTCATAATTGTATAACAATTGTTTATGAATTATTTATGAATTATTCAGAATTCATTCTTGCATTTTGCAATTCATTTTAAGCATATAACCATATATCGGCTAAATTTTTGACGGATTTAAACCGCAAAAATTCATTCTTGAATATAGCATACCCTATTTTGCTATACTTTACAATACTAAAGTTATCATTTCTACATAGTGTACTAAAAATCTAATATTTTTCTGACTATTAGTGTGCATTTTGATATATATCTTTCTTATAAGTATTATTAAATAGTGTTATAACAAAAAAATGTAAAAACAGGACTTAAAATACCTACTAATACTTGATTATACCACAAAAGGATGCATCTCTTGCAAAAAAAGATACATCCTTAATATTATTTTGATAACTATATTTTGTTTTTTAACGCTCTACTAATTACACTCTACCACAGAGTTCTCCATTTTCATCAACATCAATTATTATCTTATCTTGTGGTTTAACTTTATCTGCTAAAATAAGTTTGGCTGAAATTGTCTCAACATACTTCAAAATATATCTCTTAAGTGGACGTGCTCCATACATCGGATCATAACCGCCTTCTACGATATTGTTTCTTGCAGCTTGTGTCAATTCAACCGAGATTTCTTTAGAATACAATCTCTTATTTAAATCAGCCATAAGTAAATCAATAATATTATTGATATTTGCTTTAGAAAGTGGTTTAAACATAATAATTTCGTCAAGCCTATTCAAAAACTCTGGTCTAAAATGCATTCTTAATTCTTCTTTTACCTGCTTTTTGACGTCAGGAGTTATCTTGCCGTCTTCATCAATACCCGCAAGTATTTCCTGCGAACCAAGGTTACTTGTCATAATAATGATTGTATTTTTAAAATCAACCGTTCTGCCCTGAGAATCTGTAATTCTTCCGTCATCAAGCACCTGTAATAAGATGTTAAACACATCTGGGTGAGCCTTCTCTACTTCATCAAAAAGTACAACTGAATATGGTTTACGTCTAACAGCTTCTGTTAACTGACCCCCTTCATCATATCCTACGTATCCTGGAGGTGCTCCAATAAGTCTAGACACTGAATACTTCTCCATGTATTCACTCATATCTAGTCGTATCATGTTTTGCTCATCATCAAATAAAGCCTCTGCTAAAGCTTTTGCAAGTTCTGTTTTACCTACACCTGTTGGTCCTAAGAAGAAAAATGAACCAATTGGTTTAGTTGGATCTTTAATTCCAGCTTTTGAACGAATTATCGCTTCCGTAACTTTAGTTACACCTTCATCTTGACCAATTACTCTTTCATGTAAAACTTTATCTAAATGTAGTGTTTTGTTTCTTTCACTCTCTGTTAATTTTTCAACAGGAATATTTGTCCATCTAGAAATAATCTTTGCTATTTCTTCATCACTTACACTCTCATGAACTAATGATAAGTCTTTATTCTTTAACTTTTCTTCTTCTTCATCTAATTCTTTTTGAAGTTGTGGCAAAACACCATACTGTAATTCTGCAGCTTTATTCAAATCATAGTTTTGCTGTGCATTTGTGATTTCCTTTTTAGTACTCTCAAGTTTTTCTCTTAATTTATGAACTTTTTCTAATGAATTCTTTTCATTATACCACTGAGCCTTTTTTACATTAAACTGGTCTAGCAACTCTGCTAATTCCTTCTGCAAATTTGCTAATCTGTTAATGCTCAAACTGTCTTTTTCTTTTTTTAGGGCAGTTTCTTCAATTTGCAACTGCATAACTTTTCTATTAAGTTCATCTAACTCAGCTGGCATTGAATCTATCTCTGTTTTAATTAGAGCACAAGCTTCATCAACTAAATCAATTGCCTTATCTGGTAAAAATCTATCACTTATGTATCTGTTTGACAAAACAGCCGCAGATACTAAAGCTGAATCTGTTATTTTTACACCATGGAATACTTCATATCTTTCTTTCAATCCACGCAAAATAGAAATCGTATCTTCCACAGTTGGCTCTGAAACCATTACAGGTTGGAAACGTCTTTCAAGAGCTGCATCTTTCTCAATGTATTCTCTATATTCATCTAAAGTTGTAGCACCAATACAGTGTAATTCACCTCTAGCAAGCATTGGTTTTAACAACTGGCCTGCATCCATCGCTCCATCCGTCTTACCTGCTCCAACTATTGTATGCAATTCATCGATGAATAATATAATCTCACCTTCAGATGATTTAACATCCTCTAATACAGCCTTTAATCTTTCTTCGAATTCACCTCTATACTTAGCACCAGCAATTAAAGAACCCATATCAAGTGAAAAAAGCTTTTTATTCTTAAGTCCTTCCGGTACATCACCTCTTGCAATTCTTTGTGCTAAGCCTTCGACTACTGCCGTCTTACCTACACCTGGTTCACCTATTAAAACAGGATTGTTTTTTGTTTTTCTAGAAAGAATTCTGATTACATTTCTAATCTCTGAATCTCTACCAATAACTGGATCTAACTTCTGGTCTTTGGCTCTTTCAACCATATCATATCCATATTTATCTAAAGTATCATATGTTGCCTCTGGGTTATCTGTTGTCACTCTATGGTTACCTCTTACACTCTCTAATGCTTTTAAAAATTTATCCTTAGTTATTTGATATTCTCTAAATATCTCTTTGATTGTACGGCTAGGTTTCTTAAGCATTGATAAAAACAAATGCTCTACAGAAACATACTCGTCCCCCATTCTCTTAGCTTCATCTTCCGCACTTATAAGTACATTATTAAGATATTGTCCCATATAAACGTTGCCGCCCGAAACTTTAACTCTCTTTGATAAAGCATCCTTTGCTGCCTGTAAAAATGAGTCTTTATCTATTTCCATTTTTTCGATTAGCCTAGGGATGATTCCGTCATTTTGTTGCATTAGAGCAACAAGTAAATGCTCTTGTTCTATCTCTTGGTTACCATATTCATAAGCTAACTTCTCACAATCATTAATTGCTTCTACCGACTTTTGTGTAAACTTTTGAATATTCATAAAGTACCTTGCCTCCTAACTTAAAAACTAATCATAAAAAAATATTTCCTTTTCTAATTATTAATGTAGCACTATCTGTTAGCACTGTCAAGTGGTGAGTGCTAATTTGTTCAGATTATTTATTTTATATATCATTTTCTATTTAAGCGAAAAAATGGATGCAAGCTGTACAATGATATTTATCCTGTCTACTTGACAGGGAGCATATCACAATACAACTTAGCATCCATCTATTTAAGACAATTTGAAAATATGTATTTATGTTACTGTTAACATACCTTTTCATTCTTAAAACTTCATTATTTTGGTAAAGCCAAAACAACTGCCGCTAAAACAAATAATCCACCTACTGCTATTAACGCTTTAGACCACTTTGTTTTTTTGATATTATTGGCTCCAAAACTAATAGCAAAAATTCCTAATAATAGTGAACCTATCATAACCCAAAATCCCATTTCGTTATCTCCTTTCTAACTTAATGATTCTGTCATGGCGTTTAGCCACTTCTAAATCATGAGTAACTGTAATTATTGTAGTATTATACTTTTTATTCATTTTGAAAAGTAATTCTACTATTCTTTCTTTATTATCTTCATCCAAAGATGCTGTTGGCTCATCTGCTAAAATAATTTTTGGTTTCATAATCAGCCCTCTAGCAAGTACTGCTCTAGCTCTTTCTCCTCCAGAACAACCTAAAGGCTTCTTCTTTAGAATATTCTCTATTCTTATTGCTTTTGTGATTTTTTCAAAATCCTGTAACGTAAACTGTTTTTGCTCGTTATCAGCATAACACAATGGAAGTTTTATGTTTTCTTCAATTGACAATGTATCTATCAGCGCTGACTCTTGAAGCACAAAACCAATTTTATTATTTCTGAAACTCGCTAACTCTTCATCACACATTTCTTTACGTGATAAACCAAATATATTATATTCTCCACTAAAATCACCATCTAATAATCCAATGATGTTAAGCAAAGTACTTTTCCCAACACCTGATTCTCCAATAATTGCAATTTTTTCACCTTCATTAACCTCAAGTTTAAAATTTTCTAAACTCGATAATGATTCATTTTTAAATTTTTTTTCTTTAATCTCTAATTCTATTACTCTACTCATTGCATTACTCCCAACGATATAGGAATCTTTTTGATTCTTTTAACTATACACTCCACTATAATAACTCCAATTAAACTATCTACTAAAATCATTGCTAACACTCCTAGCCACTCATTACTAGCTAAGCCTAGAAAGCCATATGACACTACCAATGCATTCTTGCTTTTCCAAGCAATAACTCTACACATTGCCGAGTGAACCGAAACAACCAAGATATTCAATGTGAAAATTATAGTAAATGATTTATACAAAATCTTTTTTAATTCTTTATAACTCATTCCTACTAATAAATTAATTGTAAAATCTTTTTTCATTAATCTTACACACACTACTGCATTCCATATTGAAACTCCAATAATAATAGCAAGAAAAATAATTGTCAAAATTACAATCAATCTCATTCTATATAAATAATAGTCTTCAAAAAATTCGTTATTTTCCTTTTGACTATTGAAATTAACTTTTATCTTCCATTCATCATGAATTTCCTTGCTTAAATTAGAAACACTCTCCTTAGAACCATTAATAATTATGGTTTCAAGCATAGTATCAACTTTAAATGCTGAATTAGCTTTCATAAAGAATTCTTTATTAATAGGAATAATTATTGAGTAATTATAATAACTCATTGAATTAAGTGCATAATAATTTGCATGACACTCATTCTTTTTCAATATTCCCTGCACTTTAAGTGTAACTTTACGACCTAACGCTGGAATTTCAGTTTTTATCTCCGCACCTATCGGATAATTCTTACTAAGACCTGCACCAACAAAAACAGGTATTTTATCACTCTTTAAACTATAATCAAAATAAAGCTTTTTACCAACTTTTGACTTTAAACCATTTAAATCATAATATTCTTTATTCATATACACTAACGGAACATCCATTGATTTATCATTTGGGATAGTTATTAAATCCCCTTCATTATGCAATGCATATTTGAAATTTTTATCTATATAATCATAGACTCCATTTACTCTCTTTGGTTCAACTGATGTTACATCAAACCCCGCATTACTAGGATCAAGATTGGAGACAAAAATTCCATTCTAATTTAACCTACTCATTTCATCATAGCCACCCCTTGTTAAAAATAAAGAACGAACTGCTGTAAAAATCAAAAAATTTGCTGATAACAAGAAAAATATCAACGTTAGACTTAAAATCCACCTCTTTAAAAAGATCTTTTTTATAAAAAAACTAAAATTTTTCATATCTATGCACCTGACTTAAACTTATTAAAATGAATAACATGAAAAGACACAACAAATAATAACTTCCTCTCAAATCTAGCATAAAAACAAACTTCACCAAAACACAAACTAGAAATGTGCTTCCTAATATTTTCATACAGTCTTTCAAGTACCGTACAGTCATTTCTCTCATTGTATCTCCTACTAAAATTCTACAAAATATCTCAGTTTTTTTTCTAACCAAAAACTGATAATGAAACACTACTACCAAAAGAGAAAGAAGTAACTCTATCAATACCTTATGTGATATAATCTGCTCTGCAATTTCTCTCTGCGCTAGATTTAAATGTAAATTTTTCATATAGCAAATGAAAGTTTCAGTAAAAAAAACTGCTATATATGCACACCCTAATTCAACTATATCAACTTTTCAAAATAAAGATTTAGTTACTTCTTTTTTATTCTTCATATTCTTTTTTTAAACCCTTCATAACTATTACCTCCTAATATAGTTTTCCTTTATTTTTCCCTACACTTTAGATTTTAATCATTTATATTAGAAAGTCAATATTTTAGTTTGAATTTTTTATACATTCCCCAACTCTTGACAAAGAGCTTATAAAAAAGGACTTCTTTGACTAGCGCCAAACAAAGTCCTTCATTTCAATAATATACTTTTATATAAATATCTATAAATCACAAACCTATTGTGTTACAGGTTGTTGTTGCTGTGCGTTTGGATCCGCTTGCTGTTGCTGTGCATTTGGATCTGCTGCTGGCTGTGGAGCCGCTGGATGAGTCATAAGGAAGTTCTTAGCAGTTGTAGCTTTCTTAGTTGCTGGGAATGAATCTACAATATACTGATAATATTTTTGTGCAGATGCAATATCTCCTGCTTTTGCATAAGCTTGTGCAAGATAAAATGCTGCATCTCCTGCTTTATATGCCTGATCCTTATTTACTACTTTTAATAAACTTGTAATTGCTCCCTGATAATCACTCTTCTTGTATGAAGCAGTTCCTTGTGCAAAAAGTGTATTCATATATGAGTCACTAATCTGAGCATTTATTGTATTATATGTATTTACGGCGTTTTCTGACAAATATTTAGTATCAATTGATGCTAATAAATCACCCGAACCCACATAATCTTTTCCTATATACATAACATATGCATTTAATAATGCCTCGTATGTGTTCTTTGTGTTCTGCATCTGATCAGCAGTCGAACCATCTGTTTTTAACTTGCCTTCTAACTCTTTTACTTTAGCTTTTAAAGAAGTTATTTCCCCTTCTTTCATCGAAACCGTCTCATTTGATGATTTTAATTTCTGATTAGCCTCTGTATTAGCATTTTTTTGCGCATTTGGTAAAAGTAAAAATGCTGCTGCTAATGTTCCAATAAATAATCCCATAATTAAATATAATATAGAACTACCTACTGAATAATACTGAAATCTCTTTGGACGAATGATTTCATCATTTCCTTCCATGTAAGAAATTGTATCATTTGATTGTTTCTTAACTCTAGGTCTTTTCTTAAGTTCTTTAATAACTAATTTAATATATCTTGATATTAAAGGATTATCTGTATCGATTTTTTGAGCCTCACGTAAAACTTTCTTAGCTTGATCGAATTTTCCTTCCTTGATATATACGAGCGCAAGTAACTGGAATGACTTTATCATCTTATAATCCATTGTAATTAGCTTTTTAAGCTGAATGGCAGCCATATCATAATTACCTTCCACGCATAAACTGTAAGCCTGATTATATTTTTTAATTGTGTGATTGATTGTCTCTAATCTACCTTGATTCTCTTGAATTTCTTCTAAATATTTATTGGCAAGGTTATCTTCGCTCTGATAATTCTTACTGATTACCCATTCACATAAAGCATCTACAAACTCACCTAATTCAAAATAAACCAAGCCCAACAAATTTCTAGCATTAATATTATATTTGTTAAATTTCAAACTATTTCTTAAACTTACAACTGCTCCAGATAAATCTCTTGCGTTTGCCTTTTCTAAAGCATCGTTGTAGTAGACATTTGATAAATTCTTTACTTTATAAAAAATCTTAAGATCTGCACCACAATTTGGACAAACCTTTGCATTTTCGACTTCTTTTCTGCATTTATAACAAATCATGTCTTTACCTCTTTTTCTTTATTTATTATCTTTGGCTTCCAACAAAATATCTGTAATAATGTCAGCAACATCTGTTAAATCATGATTCTGTATTGCATCCTCAACTTCATCTACTTCTAAGCTTGGTTGAAAGTTTTTTAATTCTTCTTCTAATTTAATCATTTTATCCTCCGAATATTCTATGATAGTATCAAAAACTACCTGATTTATATTTAAAAATATATTCTTTTATGAGTCTATTTATATTAAGTAATTCTTAAATTACAACACACAAATAATGGCTCAAAAAAAAGCCACTATATTTATTATAATATAGTGGCGCAATTATTCCAAATATTTTTTTATGAAATTTTAAGATTTCATACGAATTCTTAGATATATCCAAATTGAGTAAAAATGTTTTATCTCTACAACGGATACATAACTAGATTGTTCTCTTCATTTATCACAAAATTAACTCCGTTTTGTTCATCTTTTACAACAATCACCAGACTATCTATTGAAACTGTTGAACCAGGATAAACTTTTTTAGTGATTTTAATATCCGCTCCTTTTGCTTTTTCGAGGAGTTTGTGAACGTATTCTACTTTTTCTTTAGAGACATTTAAATCAGCAGTTTTAGCAATTTTTGCTCTTACTAAAGCTACTCGACGTTCATCTTTTTTTACATCTACATTTTTTTCTTTACCAAGTTCATCAAATTGTTTTATTCCTTCGGTAAGCTTGTCAACTATTGACTGAACTTCTTGCAATTCATTCTCTGCATTATTAACTCGCTTTAGCAATTCGATTCCCATACCAACTTGCACAGCTGTCTTTTTATAACTGTCATTTCCTAGACAGTTGGCTGTTATTCCTTTAATAGCTTCTATTCTTCCGCCTATTATACTTCCTTTCTTTCCATTAAGTTTAATCTCATCTTCACAATATACATTGCAATCTAAAAAAGAATCCGCTTCTATAAATCCACAAGCTTCTACATTGACATACTCAAAAAATTTAGCATATATGCAACCTTTAGCCATTACTTTTCCTCTTTTTTTCCCGAGTACACCACCTCTTAAAACAATATCCGTATTAGCTTCTATCGAACTTGCTTCAACTACACCATCGACTGTAACACTTCCCTGTGCCTTAATACTGACACCTGTTGTTACGTTTCCATGAACTATAACATCACCATTAAAATCTATATTTCCTGTAGATAAATCTGCATTTCCATACACCTCATACACTGGAACAATATTTATTCTTCCATTCTTCATGTCTATCTTTCCATCCATCTGTGAAGTGTATACTAAATTATCTTCCGATCTGTTAAATCCTTTTCCTTTAAGTGGAGGTAATGGTCTTCCTCTTTTTGCTTTTCTTAATTTACCTTTTACAGACATGCCGTTACTGCCCTGGATTGGTTCATGATACATTGCAACTACCTGGCCTTCTTCTACTATTTCTACTAGATGAATACTCCAATAATCAACGGAACCATCCGGTCTAATAGTTGGGCGTCTATTCAAATCTGTATTAAAATTATATTCAAAATAACCGTCAATACCATCGACGGCTTCTTCACCTTCTGCTATAAGATGTTCATAACCACAGGATTGATCTTTTACAATCTGTTCTAACAAATCTGTTTTTAAACCACTTTTCACACCTGCTCTATCTATTGCTGCATATATTTCTTCTAAGGTATATGGTTCGTCGTCTTCTTCAAGCATTGGAAGCATCATAAAAGCTTCCATTTCATTATACGAAACTCTTATTACTGGTTTTTTTCTATCTTTTTTTGCTTTTACATCTGCCATATGCTTTTTTGCTCCCCACTATCTATTGGTTATCAGTTGCTTTAAGTATATCCACAGCACCTTACTTATTTTTTCGGACAAAATTATAGAATAGTAAAGCTTAATTCATAAACTCAATAAAAAAGACGGAGACAATCATCTTTTAAGATTTATCATCTATGATTAATTATCTCCGTCTTAAAAATATTTATTTTTTAAAGATACTTATTTCATCTGTGAAAGACGTTCTTCAACCTGGGCCATCATCTGCTCATATTTAGCTAATTTATCTCTTTCCTCTTGAACTTTCTCTGGTTTTGCATTGTTAACAAATTTTTCATTTGAAAGCATACCTTTTGATCGTTTAAGCTCTTTAGCTAATTTTTCTTTTTCTTTATTAAGTCTTTCTTTTTCTTTTTCAAAATCAACTAAATCTTCAAGTGGTAAGTATACTGTAGCATCTGGAATAACAACTGATACCGCATCTTCTGCAACACCTTCTTTGTTGTTTTGAACTACGATTTCACTTGCAAATGCAAGATTAACGTATACTTCTTTATTATCTTCAAAGATTTTTTCTACAGCTTCATTTTCAGAAACAACAATGATTTTTGCCCTTCTTGATGGTGGAACTTCCATCTGAGTTCTTACATTTCTAATTCCCTTTACAAGATCTTTGCAACGTTCGATTGCTTCTTCTTCTGTTGGGAAATTATACTCTTCATTGTATTCAGGCCATTTTGAAAGCATGATTGTTTCTTCTTCCGACTGAATTGTACAGAATATTTCTTCTGTAATAAATGGCATATATGGATGTAATAATTTAAGTGAATCAATTAATACTTTCTTTAATGTCCATAATGCAGCATTTGCAGATACTTTATCTTCATCTTTTTTGTATGTACGAACTTTTGCAATTTCGATATACCAATCACAGAATTCTTCCCAAATAAAGTCATGTACTTTCTGAACTGCGATACCTAATTCAAATTTATCTAAGTTCTCTGTAACGTCCTTAGCTAATGTATTGAATTTAGATAAAATCCATTTGTCAGCACTTCTTAAATCTTCTTTTTTTGGAGTTGTAATTTCAAATCCATCAAGGTTCATCATAATAAATCTTGATGCATTCCAAACTTTATTAGCAAAGTTTCTAGAAGCTTCTACTCTTTCCCAATAGAATCTCATATCATTTCCAGGAGCATTTCCTGTAATTAATGTAAGTCTAAGAGCATCTGCACCATACTTGCTAATTACTTCAAGAGGATCAATACCGTTTCCTAAAGACTTAGACATCTTTCTACCTTGAGAATCTCTTACTAAGCCGTGGAATAAAACAGTCTTAAATGGCGCTTCTTTCATCTGTGCATATCCAGAGAAAATCATTCTGATTACCCAGAAGAAAATAATATCATAACCTGTTACTAATACATCGTTTGGATAGAAATAATCTAAATCTTCTGTATTATCTGGCCAACCTAGTGTTGAGAATGGCCATAATGCAGATGAGAACCAAGTATCTAGTGTATCTGGATCTTGTACCATATGTTTCTTTCCACATTTTGGACAAACTGTAACTTCTTCTTCAGATACAACCATTTCTCCACAATCTTCACAGTAATATGCTGGAATCTGATGTCCCCACCATAACTGTCTTGAAATACACCAATCTCTTATGTTGTCTGTCCAGTTGAAATATGTTTTATCCATTCGTTTTGGAAGTAAATCTATTTCTCCGTTTTTTACACCTTCAACTGCTGGTTTAATTAATTCATCCATTTTAACAAACCACTGTTTTTTAATCATTGGCTCTACTGTAGTACCACATCTATCATGTGTTCCTACGTTATGTGAATGTGGAACAACTTTAACAAGTAATCCCATTTCTTCTAAATCTTTTTCTAATGCTTTTCTACATTCGTAACGATCCATTCCAGCATATTTGCCTGCTTTAGTATTCATTGTAGCATCGTCATTTATTACAACGATTTCCTCTAAGTTATGACGTTTACCAACTTCGAAATCGTTAGGGTCATGAGCTGGTGTAATCTTAACGCAACCTGTTCCAAACTCTTTATCTACGTATGAATCTGCAATTACAGGAATTTCTCTATCTGTACATGGAAGCTGTAATGTTTTACCAATGATATCTTTATATCTTTCATCATTAGGATTTACTGCAACTGCTGTATCACCAAAAAGTGTCTCTGGACGAGTTGTAGCGATTTCTACAAATCTTCCTTCTTCACCTACTACCGGATAATTAATGTGCCAGAAAAATCCATCTTGTTCTTCATGTTCAACTTCTGCATCAGAAATAGATGTTTTACAAACTGGACACCAGTTTACGATTCTTGATCCTTTGTAAATATATCCGTTTTCAAATAATTTAACGAAAACATGTTTAACGGCTTTAGAACAACCTTCGTCCATTGTGAAACGTTCTCTTTCCCAATCTGCTGAAGAGCCCATTTTCTTAAGCTGTTTAATGATTCTTCCGCCGTATTCTTTTCTCCATTCCCAACACTTTTCTAGGAATTCTTCTCTTGTTAAATCGTTTTTATCAATGCCTTGATCTTTTAATGCCTTGATAACTTTAACTTCTGTTGCAATTGAAGCGTGATCAGTTCCTGGTTGCCATAATGCATTGTAACCTTGCATTCTTTTATATCTAATTAAAATATCCTGCATAGTGTTATCAAGTGCGTGACCCATATGCAACTGTCCTGTAATATTTGGTGGGGGCATAACAATTGTAAATGGTTTCTTGCTTCTATCTACTTCTGCATGGAAATATCCATTGTCTTCCCACTTTTGGTAAAGACGATCCTCAATATCATTTGGATCATATGTCTTGTTAAGTTCTTTACTCATATCGTTCCTCTCTTTCGTATTGTAAAAATATATGAATTATCTTAAGAATAATAATAAAAAAAGCCCTCTATACAATTTCTCGTATAAAGGGCGAATTATCGCGGTACCACCTTTGTTACATCAAATATCAAATTTAAAACAACTACAAAATAGATTCCAAAAAAATCAAAATCATTTATTTGATGCATCTCTTAATCTTATAACGTAGATCACTCGTAAAATCTTACTATCAATTCAGATTCTCGATTCAAAAGCTACCTTCCATAAGCTATACTTAAGCATCTCTCAGCCGGTGAATGCTATTCTCTATAAAGTCATCACTTATGTACTCCTCTTTATCATTACCTTTTATATATTCGTCATTTTTAATATCGTTAATTTATATGTTACCGTTGTAATTGATTTTTGTCAACTAATTTTTATTATTTGGTTGAATTAATATACTGGCCTGTTTTGCAGATTATTCTTCAGCATATTATGTTCATAACAACATAATCTCAAATTAGTGTGGTTGTTTTAAGCCAGCTAATGTGGTCTCAGCTGCCTGTAATGTAGCATAATTAGTTACTGATCCTTTTGCCTGTGCTGGTAAAGCTTCGTATTTAGCTCTTGCAGCTACAATTGCTGGTTCTGACTGCAATGTAACTTGTCCAATCGCATTAATTGAATTAATTACATCATTTACTTTTGCCTGATCTGCTGCTGATAAACCTCTTTCAGTTCCAGGAAGTTCATATACTAAAACAGGAAATCCTTTTGAAACATATCCAAACACTGTTTGTGCTGAACTTAAAGGTAAGTTAACACATCCATGTGAACCACTTGTTTTATAAATAACTCCACCGAACTTATTTCTCCATGTAGCATCATGCATACCGATATTACCATTAAATGGCATCCAATAGTTTACGTGAGATTCATAGTTATCACCTTTTAAAACAGCATCTCGTGTAGCATATGTAACACCGAATACACCTGCTGGTGTGCCATTTCCTTTTGAAATGTTACCAGTTACAATATCTGACTCAAATACTTTTGCACCATCTTTTATTACAAACAATCTCTGAGCAGTTAAATTAATCTCAACATAAGAATTACCATAATCATTTCCATCATGGCTTGCTGCCTTTACCGAATATGTTAAATCTCTTGTTACATTTTTTCCTGATAAAATATCTTCTTTTAACTGTTTTAGCTCTGCAGTTTTATCAACTTTCCAACCATAATGACTGTTACCAATTGTAACTGTTGGACCATATGAAGTTCTAAGCTGTTTTGCTTTTCCAAAAGTAGTGTATTTCTTGTAAAGTTCGTTAACATAATTAGTTAACTTTGTATTATCTACTGATGGATTTTCATCTTCATCTACTGTAAGCCAATCTTTAAAAACATTTAAATCAATAACCTCTTCCTGACTTCCTGATTTTAATGTAACCTTAGATTTAGCACATTTGTTTAATTTTTCGACAGAAGTTTTTAATTTTTTGTCTTCTTTTCTGATTTTTGGTTCTTTGTAAACCTTTGCTTTTTCTAGGTCAATTGAATCTGCTGTTTTCTTAACTGTTTCTTCAACTTCTTTTAAAAGCTTATCACTTTCAATAGTGTTACCATTTTCTTCTGCTAATACTGTAAATCCTTTTCCAGGTACGTACTCAGAAATTCTGGCATCTACTGGTTCTTTTTGGTTTTCTTTTTTCATACAAGCCAAAGACTCTAATGATTTTTCTAGCTTGTCTTTATCATAACTTATTAAAGTTGCTGTAGATAACTTATCTCCTGTAAACAACTTAGCGACCCATGTAAAACCATTTTGTTTTTCAAGCAATTTTTTAACGCCGTCATCCCAATCCTGTTTTAAATCAAATTGTTTACCCTTGATTTTTTCTTCCTTTTTTTCACGAGTAACTAATGTTAATTCATAGTTGTCAATATTTGACATCATCATTTTTTTAACTTTTTCTTCTGAATAGCCCGCAACATTCCTTCCGTTAATGGTTGTTCCTGGGCAAAAATGTTTTGAAAAATAAATTCCACCGCCTATATAAACAATCAATAGAAACGCGATTCCACCGATTAAGCTATATAGGATTTTTTTGTTTTCCTTAATTTTGTTAAACATACAAATCCTCTCTTTTCCTGTTCGCTATTTATTGTTATTTTTTTAATTTCATGTTAAACACAAGCAATTTCTATTATACAAATAGGAATTTAAAAGTCAAGAAATGTAAAAATATTACATTTCTTTTACATTTTCCATTTCTATATTGAAAATATTGGAAAATTTTAGTAATATTTTTGTTTTGTGAAGAATAAAAATTATAATAATTTTATTTTTTTTATATAAAAAAAATATTGTTTATTTAAAGAGTTTTTATGTTATAATAATATGAAACTATATAAAATATAATTTTATGAAGGATGATTCAATGACAACAGTTAAACATTATGCACAAATTGGATATGCTAAAGTTAAACATTTATTGATTTTACTTTATTTTATACCATATTTGGTATGTTTTAATTTTATTGAAGCCAATATAACTACCCACTTTCACATCATTCATACACCTATTGATGATATGATTCCATTTTGCGAATATTTCGTAATTCCATATATTTTATGGTTTTTTTATGTTGGATGGGGAGTTACTTTTTTTGCGCTTACCGATAAAAAAATACATTATAATCTTTGCGGATTTTTATTTACTGGCATGACTATTTTTTTGATTTGCTCTGTGATTTATCCGAACGGACAGTTTTTAAGACCTGTTTATTTCGCTCATCATAATATTTTTACAGCATTATGCCAAGCGATTTACTCGTCTGATACACCAACCAATATTTTACCAAGTATTCACGTTTACAATACAATTGGTATACATTTTGCTATAATCAGAAGTGATAAATTTAAAAATAAACGAATGTTTTGTTTTTGTTCAGGATTACTTGCAACAAGTATCATTCTTTCAACAATGTTTATAAAACAGCATTCAACAATAGATGTATTTCTAGCTTGTTTGCTTGCTTATGTTGTTAATAGATTTACATTTAAAATCACTTCAAGTGAGTTGTTTTATTATAGAAAAAGACTGTAAGAATCATAGAAAAATAAAAAAACTACAAGAATAAATAACATCTCATATAGAGAAATTTCAAAACGTCATAGGGAAAAATACAAAACCCTATGACGTTTTTAGTAAATAGCATTCCGAGATGGAACTAGAAAGACTTATAAATACTTAATTATTAATACGTGCCTGTATCCAATTTAAAATATCTTTGTAAACGACATCTTTATCTGTTTCTTTTAAAATTTCATGACGATCATTTTTATATAATTTCATTGTTACATCTTTATGATTTGTCAAATTAAACATATCATATATTTTTCGAACACCTTTTCCAAAATCACCAACCGGATCGTCTTCTCCTGAAACAAAGAAAAATGGAATATTCTTTGGAACTCTATCTACATTTTCAAGCTTACAACTAAATAAAACAGCTTCAAATAAGCCTAAGTATCCGTTCGCTGTAAATTTAAAAGTACATAATGGATCTGAATAATATTTTTTTACAACTTCTTCATCTTTTGTTAGCCAGCTATTTGAAAGATCCACGCCAGTTTTATCAAATTTTTGATAAGGCTTTCCGAAAGACATTTTTTCAAGCATCTTACTTCTATGATGACTTCCTTTGAATTTTTCAATAACCTTTGTAAGTTTAATGCCAGAAAGTGTCGTCCTAGGTGCAACAAAACCTGTTCCCATTATTATTACTCCGTCAACGTTTCTATTGTACAAGGCAATATATTTTCTTAACATGTAAGATCCCATACTATGACCTAGCATAAAATATGGAACATTTTTATATTCTTCCTGAATTTTATTTCTTAAATTATGGATATCTGCAATCAAAACATTACTTGGACGTTCTTCATCAAAAAAACCATATTCTTTTTCAGAATCGACTGATTTTCCATGTCCAAGCTGATCATGTCCAACTACAATGAATCCGTTTTGTGTCAAAAACTCCGCGAATTCACTATATCTATCAATATACTCTAGCATTCCGTGTATTAATTGGATAACCCCGATATATCTACCATCTTCCGGTTTCCAAACCACACAATTTATTTTTGTTTTTCCATTATTAGATAATAATGTGAATTCATTTCTAATACTCACTTCTAAAACCCTCACTTAATACTAATTTTCGTCATCTTCATATGAGTTATATTCTGCATTAAAAAAAGGTTTCACTACGTCAAACAATTCATCTGATGAATTTTTTTGGTATATAACCTCAAAATTAATGTCCTCCATTTGAATCAGACTTCTCTCTTGAGTTTTTACAATTTCCTCATCATTTTTTTTATTGATGCTTAACGCTTCTTTTAACGATGCTAAATATTCTATAATCTCATTAAACTTGATGCTTTCTAAACGCTGAGTTGCGTATACATTATTAAGCGCAACTTCTTTGGCATCCTCTCCACTTTCAGTAACATTTTTAACAGTCTTTTGAAGTAATTTTTCAATGCTATCAAGTTTATTATTTATCTCTTCAAGCATAGTCTTAACCTGACTTGCCGAATCAGCATATTTTAAAGATAATTGACGAACTTTTTCAACATTATCTAAGATATTCTCACCTAATTTACCATTACGTCTAGCTGAAATTGCAAGACTTAGAGTTTCTACCTCCATCTCTTTTCCCACATTTATCATGTGATTTAATTCTTCAATGCAAATCTGATTATCTTCCTCAATATCATAGTTTTTTGCTGAAAAAACATCAGATACATCTTTATAACTATCGCTATATTTTGCAATCTTTTCGCAACTATATCCTTGCTTCTTCATTGCATCCACCAACTCATTAATTCTCATGCGCTCGTATTTGATTGCACCTGTAAAATCATCTATTTTTTTGATATTTTTCTGATGACTTTCTATGTTAGTGTTTGCCTTATCTATATTATCTTTAGAATTATTTTTTATCTGTAAAATATCTGCACTCATCTGTTCTCTAGATAACTGCATTTCTTCCATGTTGGCACCCCATGTATCTCGTGCTTCAACTAAATTTGTAATTGCATTATAATACTTGCTTGCTTCTTCTTGTGATAATTTTTTCCCCTCTTTACCTCCAAACATTAAATCATACCTCCATTAATTATTTTCAAAATTGTGCTAATTATCTTACGCAATACGAACTTTTGTCAACAAGTAATTATATCTAGAATTAATGAAAATACTGCATCTGAAATTGTAAACTCTCACTATTATTATAAACGTTTATTGTCGGATAATAAACCATTGAAATCAGAATTTTGTTATTTTTTCCAAAAAAAGCATTATTTACTTCTTCCTCACCAAATTTGTCTATTAAAAATTCCTGGAATTCATTTATGTCCCCAAAGTAAATCGTTGTGATTTCTTTTCCACTTTCGGAAATCAAAAATAGTTTTAGTACATTTTTATTTTTTCCCATAATTATCATACGTTTGATTCTAAGATTCTTATCAACAAACATTGGCTTTTCGTTAGCTTTTCCAAAAGGAGCTAATACATCTAGTTGTCTTACCAAATCCATAGTAACGTAGTCTACAGGCATATAAAAATCTACATGAACTTTTTCGGTTAATTTTTCTTTTTCTAAAGGGGAAATCTCATTTATTTTTTTTCTAAATTCTTCAATTTTTGATTCTTCCATTGACAAACCCGCTGCCATAGGGTGTCCACCAAATTTTGTAAATAGTTCGCGACATTTACACATTTCATCAAACATCGAATATTCCTCAATTGAACGGCCTGAACCTTTAGCAAATTCTTCTCCTTTAGTTAACACAAAAACTGGTTTATATTGACTTTCTCTGACTCTTCCAGCAATGATTCCAACAATACTTTCCGGAACATTTGGCAAATATAACACAAGTACTGTATCATTTTCATATTCTTTAGAACTTGCTATTTCTAAGGCTTCTTCTGTTCCCTTGACAGTAAGTTCTTTTCTTTCTTCGTTTAAAGCCACTAATTCTTCCGCAATTGTTTTTGCTTGCAAGGCATTATCCGATAAAAACAATTCAAGTGCACGAATCGCTGTTTCTAAACGCCCACTAGCATTTATACATGGTCCTAATACAAATCCAAAATGAAATGCATTAATTTGCTCTATATCTATACCGCAGGCTGCAATAAGTGCCTTCATTCCAATATTCTTTGTGTTTTTTATTCGCTTTAGGCCTTCTTTTACAATTATTCTATTTTCACCTATCAAATCCATTACATCTCCGACAGTTGCAAAAGCTGCCATTTCAATCAACTCATCTGATTCTTCTTTTGACAATCCCATTTTTTCATATAAAACACAAATCACTTTCCATGCTACTGCTGCACCACATAGCTTTTTGTTAGGATACTTGCAATCTTCTTGATGTGGATTAACTATAGCATCAGCTTCACTTCGTAAACTTATTTTCTGATTATCTTCTATTTTGTAAGGAATCTCATGATGATCTGTTACAAGTACCGTCATTTTTAACTCTTTTGCATGAGCAATTTCGTCAATAGCTGCAATTCCATTATCACAAGTAATAATAGTATCTACACCGTCTTCATACGCACTATTAATCAAATTCATATTCAAACCATATCCATCTTTTTTTCTATCTGGAATTCTAACTGAAACCTTATTTGAAAATTTCCCAAGACCTACTTTTAAAATATAAGATGACATAACACCATCAATATCATAATCACCGATTATTCTAATTGTCTTATTTTCTTTAAATTTTTCAATCAATATATCCGTCAGCTTTTCAACATCCTTTAATAAATGAGGATCATAAAAATCGCTACTATCACCTGTTAAATATTTTCTAATTTCTTCATCACCAATAACTTCTCTGTTACGCATAACTCTGATAATTACCGGATCTACATTAAATTTTTTTGCCAATCCAAAAAAATCAGCTTTTTTGTTATATACAAACCATTGACTATTTGCTTTCATTTATTATTATTTCTCCTATAAAATTTCCTAAGGCTAACGAAACTCGGCAACAAGTTACCGAGCTTCGTGGTTTTTATTTATATGATTCAATTAATTTCTTAAAAGCAGTAAAGGATCTACTTATCATGTCTTCATCAACGCAATAAGAAACTCTAACCCAACCTGGGCAGCCAAATCCAGTTGCACCAACTACTAATAAATTTAAATCTTTTGCTCTTCTACAAAATTCTTCTTCATCATCGCCTAAAATTTTCACGAAAAGATAAAATGCACCTTGTGGCTTATGGCATTTATAGCCCAATTCCATCAAACCTTGGTACAATAAATCTCTGTTTTTCTTGTAAATATTGATATCACCAGTATTACCAACGCACTTAGCTATTACTTTCTGGAACATACTTGGTGCGCATACAAATCCTAGTGATCTTCCTGCTCCGCAAATCGCAGCATATACCTTTTTACTTTCAACCACCTCATCTGGTACAAGAATGTAACCAATTCTTTCGCCAGGAAGAGATAATGATTTAGAATATGAATAACAAACAATTGTGTTATTATAATATTTTGTTACATATGGAACTTCAATTCCGTCATAAACTATTTCACGATATGGTTCATCTGACAAAATAAAAATATCCGTTCCCAATTCATCTGATTTTATTTTTAATAATTCAGCTAGTCTTTTTATTGTTTCTTCTGTATAAACAGTTCCTGATGGATTGTTTGGCGAATTTATGATGATTCCTTTTGTATTTTTATTAATTTTCTTCTCTAATTCATCAAACTTAATCTGGAAGTGTTCTTCATCTGCTGAAACAACAACTAATTTAGCCCCTGCACCTTCTACAAAAACTTTATATTCTGGGAAAAAAGGTGCAATTACAATAAATTCATCATTTTCTGAAGCTGTTAATGCATTAAAACAAATGCTAAGCGAAGCAGCTGCTCCAACAGTCATATAAAAATTATCACTTTTAAAATTGGTCTGATATGTTTTATTAAGATAATCCGCTATAGCTTGACGTGTTTCCTCATCACCTTGTGCTGATGTATATCCGTGAAGTTCTATCGAACTTTTTGTCATTGTAAGTTCTCTTATTGTTTCATTTACTATTGAAGGGGCCTCAACAGTTGGATTTCCGATTGAAAAATCATATACATTCTCTGCTCCAACTGTTTTAGCCTGTTCTTTTCCATACTCAAATAATTCCCTTATTACTGATCTTTTACTTCCTAATTCATACATTTTTTCATTAAATAACATATAACTAAATCTCCTTACATAAAATTAATTGTATTTTGAACTTTTTGATTTTATTTCTGCATTTTGGATTTCTGCTTTTTAACCTATTCATTTTGCACTCTTTATCGCTTTATTTATTATAATACATTTTTAGAGCCAATTTACATATAAATTTTTTAATGTATTATTTTTCTACTTTTTTCGACTCGATATATTGCCTATCTAATTCCACTTCTTCATCTTCTCTTGGAAGTTTAGCTAAAAACACTATCGTAAACGGCAAGCAAATCAATGTAGTCAAAATATCTGAAATCATCTGAGAGCACTCTACTCCAGTAAGTCCTAAAAACTTTGGTAAAATAATAATCGTAGGTATGTAACATAAACCAGTTCGAAGTGAGGCAGTAAATGATGCAATTTTACTCTTTCCTATACTTTGAAAAAGCATATTTGTAACAATTCCCATTGGTTGTACAATTATTGCAACGCACTGATACATAAGTGCAATTCTTCCAATTCTTACAACACTATCATCATCTCTAAAGACTCTAACAATTTCTCCTGGAAAAAACATTCCAACTATTGCCATAATTCCTAATACTGTTTCTCCAATGATAAATGTAAACCAAAACGCTTTTCGAATTCTTGTATATTTTTTTGCTCCATAATTAAAAGCTGAAACCGGCTGAAATCCTTGTCCGATTCCAACCATTGTTGAGCCAATAAACATCGCAACACGACCAACTATCGCCATCGCAGCTATAGCCGAGTCGCCATATGGCATTGCGCAAATGTTAAGTGCCATAGTAGAAATACTATTCAATGATTGACGAATCAAACTTGGTAATCCGTTTTTTATAATTCTAAAAAATCTAACTACATTCCACTCAAGATTTAAAAACTTTATCTCAGTTATTGTCTTTTTTGAGAAAAACATATAGTATAGTATTCCTAAACTTATGTATTGTGAGATAGCAGTCGAAAGTCCCGCGCCATTGATTCCCATATTTAAACCAAACATTAATATTGGATCAAAAAACATATTTATTACACCGCCTGATACAAGACCTATCATTGCAAAAAAAGCTTTTCCTTCATATCTCATGATATTATTTAATACACACGAAAGAGTTAATGCTGGCCCTGAAATCAAAATATAAAAACCATAACTTCTTGCATAGGGAAGAATCGTTTCAGTACTTCCAAGTGCTCTCATAAGTTGATCTATATACATCAGGCCCAAAATCATAGGTATCACGCTTATTACCATTGCTGAGAAAAAACCTAATGCCGCAATTTTATTTGCTTCTTTCTTTTTTCCCATACCAAGTTGAACACTAATATTGCTACCGCTACCATGACCAAACATGAATCCAACTGCCTGAAAAATAGCTTGAACACTAAGTAATATTCCGGTTGAAGCGCTTGCGCTTGTTCCGATTTTTCCAACAAAAAAAGCGTCCACCAGATTATAAATCATTGTAATCATCATGCTTATTACTGTTGGAATCGCTAATTTAGGAACTAATTCTTTAATTGGCGTTAAAATTAATTTTTCATATTGAAATATTTCTTTTTCATCCATTATTCTAATATATTCATCAGTTTTTTCCATATTAATAACCTCTCTTATTTCTTCAATACAGTAGACATATTATAACACAAAAATTATTTTTATAAAAACTACTTAGTATTTCTCACGTGCTTTATTATTTTGCCGATATATGTTAAGATTTAATAAAAACAATAAGTGAGGGAATATTTATGCATACTTTTCAACCTTTTTCAATTAACGAGATAGATGATTTAAATCCTTTCAATAAAATTGGTAAGGAATGGGCTCTTGTTACAGCAGGTAGCAAACACGAGGCTAACTGTATGACTGTAAGTTGGGGCGGTCTTGGAGTAATGTGGGGTAAAAATGCCGCATTCATTTTCATCAGAGATTCACGTTACACTAAAAAATTTATCGATAATGGAGATGTTTTTTCAATTGCCTTTTTCGATGAAAGTTATAGAGATGCTCTTAACTATTGTGGCTCTCATTCAGGTAGGGATGTTAATAAATTTGACGAAGCTAATTTAACACTTTCTTCAAAACACGGAATCCCATTCCCAGATGAAGCTAATTTAGTTTTAATCTGTAAAAAAATGGCAGCTGTTCCAATTACTGAGGAACAATTATGCGATAAGGGATTAAAAAAGAAATTCTATTCTGACAACGATATGCACACAATGTATATTGGAGAAATTCTAGAAACAATGGCTAGATAAAAAATTTAAAACATAGCAAGATAGGATTATCCTCTTGACTATAAATCATGGCGTACACAAACGGATGCGTTCTATACATATCACACAAAACGCATCCAAGTTGTCCGCCTATTTTTTTTGTTGTACTTATTTTTCACACTGTCATTACTTGTGACTGTAGCATATTATTTACATGCTGTACTTATTGATTCTATTGCAACAGCCCCGCCTCTAACAACTTCAATTCTGTGAAATTTTTTCTTTAAAAGCGCAATCAATTCGTTATTTTTATGAGTTGTTAGCTTGCATTCTATCATTACACTATCTTTTCCAATATCTACAACATCCGCCGAAAAAACTCTTGCAATATTAAAAGCTTCTTGTTTATCAATTGAATTTAGTTCAAAGACTTTAACAAACATCACTTCTTTCATATGAATTGCTAAATCTGTCAAATCTACAACTTTTATAACTTCAACCATTCTATTCAATTGTTTTTTTATCTGCTCAAACGTCACATCATCACTTTTTACGCAAATTGTCATTCTCGATACAGTTTCATCTTCTGTTGTTCCTACTGTAAGCGATTGCAAGTTGTATGCTTTTCCTGAAAATAAACCTGAAACCTTGGCTAATACACCAACCTGGTTTTCAACATGTAATGATATCCATCTATCTTTTAGGGTTCTATCTATAATTTTGTTCATTTCCCCCACTCCTATCTTCGTTCTTACTTTAGCTTTTTGTCAACATATCTAGTCTGATTTATAACATGTCACCATTTTAAATGATTTTCTTTATAATCATCTTTCTTTATATACATCTAATTTATAATCATATCATTGACTGGTTTTCCTGGCTTAACCATTGGTAAAACCAATTCATCCGATGCAATAATAAACTCTATAATTGTTGGCATTTTTTTATTACTTTTTGCTTCTTCAAAAGCTGCATCTATTTCGCTCTCATTTTCTACACGAATACCTTTAATTCCGTAACTTTCTGCCAACCTTACAAAATCAGGTGTATATGGTGGACATTTTTCATTTGGGCCCTTACAATTTTTTGGACAAGTTACACGTCTTCTCAAACAAGTTGCTGCATAACGTTTTCCATAGAATAACTGCTGCATTTGTCTAACCATTCCAAGATATTGATTATTGAAAAGACAAATAATAACAGGGGATTGCTGAACTACTGCTGTTGCAAGTTCCTGAATATTCATTTGAAATCCACCGTCACCCGTAATACAAACTACTTCTCTCCTAGGTGCCGCAATCTTAGCTCCAATCGCTGCTGGTAGCCCAAATCCCATAGTTCCAAGGCCTCCCGAAGTTATCAGTTTATTCTTATAATCCATATCCAGATATTGTGTTGCCCACATTTGATGCTGACCTACGTCTGTTACATAAATTGCATCCTCAAAATTAGCATTAATATGTTCCATTATAATTTGAGGAGTCATTCCCTTGTCTCGTTTCATTTCAAGAGGATATTCTTTTTCCCACTCAAATATTTCTTTTTTCCACTGCTCAGTATCCATTTTTTCTGCCCACTCGTTTAGCTTAACAAGTGCACGTTTAGCATCGGATACTATAGGAACATCCACAACAACATTTCTCGAGATTGAAGCAGTATCAATATCTACATGAACAATCTTAGCTTTAGGCGCAAACTCACTTAAGTCACCTGTAATTCTGTCATTAAAACGTGTTCCTATTGAAAAAAGAACATCACATTCACTTATAGCTAAATTTACAGCATACTTTCCATGCAATCCTCCGTTTCCTATATATAGAGGATGACCTGTTGGCAATACACCTTTTGCCATAATTGTAGTTGCAACTGGAATATTCATTTTTTCAACAAAACTTTTAAATTCATTATGAGCACCTGATAATATTACACCGCCACCTGCTAAAATTAGTGGTTTTTTTGCATTTTTCAATAACTTATACGCCTTTTTTAACTGGCCAACGTGAACTGAATTATTTGGTTTATATCCTCGAATATCAACTTTTTCCGGATATTCTGGATTACCTGATTTATTTTGTATATCTTTGGGAATATCAATTAGAACTGGACCTGGCTTGCCTGTTCTTGCAATATGAAATGCCATTTTAATTATTCTACCTAAAGATTGTCTGTCCTTTACAGTTATACTATACTTAGTTACGCTTCTTGCCATGCCCACTATATCAACTTCCTGAAAAGCATCATTACCAATAAGATTGCATGATACCTGACCAGTAAAACATACTAGCGGAACATTATCATAATAAGCATCTGCTAAACCTGTAACTATATTTGTAGCACCTGGCCCACTAGTTACTAATACTACTCCAGTTTTGCCACTTGCCTTAGCATAGCCTTCTGCTTCAAAAATTAAACCTTGTTCATGACGTGGTAGAACTACTTTTATTTTATCTTGTTTATATAATTCATCAAATAAATCCGTGACCATGCCACCTGGATAACCGAAAACTGTATCCACTTTCTCCTCATTTAATGCTTTGACAAATAATTTTCTGCCTGCGATATCCATTTTTTTCCCTTCTTTCTCATAACACTTTTTATAATTATTCTATAATTATGTTTTAACCCTTAACTCCACTTTTATTTATTATAATTATATTTCGTACATTTTTATAATTTTATCTATATTTACAATGAAGAATTATTTAATTTTACCGAAGGGAAAAAATAGATGATTTTATCCTTCTATTATAACTTCTTCCCTTGGTAAAAATTTTTTATATCCTCTTTTAAATAATTAAATAATTTTTAAAAATATCCTTTTTAATAATCTTAAATATTGATTATAAAATTATTTTCTTTTATACATATTAAAATGATAAATTACATTAAAATATGTTTGTTCTTCGCTATCTGCCACTAACTCCCACTCATCTAATTCATCTAAATTAGGGAAATACGCATCAGCGTCATATGCATAATCAATTTTTGTAACATGAGCGATTTTACACATGTCGAGCATCTGTCTATATATTTTTTCACCACCGATAACAAAAATATCTTCATCATCGTATTTTTTTAATTCTTCTTTTAATTCATCCATTGAGTTGACCACGATAGCGCCATGACCATCATAGTTTTCATCATGAGTTAAAACAATATTAGTTCTTCCTTTTAGAGGTACTTGACCAGGGAAACTCTCTAATGTTTTTCTCCCCATAACAACAACTTTTCCTATTGTTGTTTCTCTAAAGAATTTCTGATCTGCTGGTATTCTTACTAATAAATCATTGTTTTTTCCAATTCCCCAATTTTTATCAACTGCAACTATTAAATTCATTTTTTTACCTCCATATAATGTCTATATCTTTCTCTCTCATATTACTCAAAGTTTACAAAAATTTTTTGCCTAGCTATCAGCACAACCACAAGTGCCATTACATTTGTATTTGCTATTACAACTGTAAGTGCCCTTTTTTATATAGCAACTGGAATATCTTTAATCTGCGGACCAGTTTCATAATCAATTAATTTCACATCATCTCTTGTAAACTGATAAAAATCCTTTATTTCTGGATTAAGCCAGAATTTTGGTGCTGGATATTGTGGACGCTCAATTAATTCTTTAACTAATGGAATGTGTCTATCATATATATGTGCATCAGCAATAACATGAACTAGCTCTCCTACTCTCATGTCACACACTTGTGCTAACATATGAACAAGTACTGCATATTGACAAACATTCCAATTATTTGCTGTCAAAATATCCTGTGATCTTTGATTCAAAATTGCATTTAATGTCAACTTATCGTCACCTTTTTTCTGAGTAACGTTGAACGTCATACTATATGCACAAGGATAAAGATTCATTTCATGTAGATCTTGATGTACATAAATGTTAGTTAGAATTCTTCTACTAAATGGATTATTTTTCAAATCATAGATAACTCTATCTACCTGATCCATCATGCCTTCTTTATATTGGTGTTTAACACCCAGTTGATATCCATATGCCTTACCAATTGAACCGCTTTCATCAGCCCATTCATCCCATACAGTACTCTTTAAATCATGAATGTTGTTAGATTTTCTCTGCCAAATCCATAACATTTCTTCTGTACATGTTTTAATGGCTGTTTTTCTTAATGTAATAGCTGGAAACTCTTTTGATAAATCATAACGACTTACTACGCCAAATTTTTTAATAGTATATGCACTAGTTCCATCTGGCCAATGTGGTCTTACTTTTTCACCTTCAGTACTAACTCCATTTTCTAAAATATCTTTGCACATTGCAACAAAAGTTTGATCTGCTAAGCTCATAGAATCCTCCATCTTCTTTATTTACTAAATGTAATTTTACTTTATATTAATATATTATTCAAGTTGGTCCTTGAAATAGTTTTTTGTTTTTACCATAAGTATTTTTATTGTAAATGTTTTTTTCGCCGTAAATGATGTTGCTTTTTCCCTACAAAAAAGGTAATATTAAAATAGAACGTATATTTTGTAAAAAGGAGAATCATATGAGTCAAGCTAAAGTTGATTTACATAAAAAAGAAAAAAGAAATCGTGCTAAAGTAGTTGCTCGTAATAAATTGCGTAAAAAGCTTTTTTTAGTATGTACAACTATCATCGGAATCGCACTCATCGCTTTAATTGCCAGAGTTAGTATCAAAAATTATATTGACTCTAGACCCGCAAAATCATTTACTGTTAATTCAGAAAGCGTTGATAATTATTTAAGTACACTTTCAGTTGATGATTCAACTAATTAGTATTTTTAATTTTTTTATATTGTCTTTTAAAAAAGGACAAGCACTTATCTATCTACCTTAACATAAGTGTTTGCCCTTTTTTGTTAAAATCATATGGCCTCTATTTATTTTTTTTAGTTTTCTTCTTATCTGACTGTAAAAAAACTAATGCCAAAACAATATCTAAAAGCATTACAATTAATGCAACTAATGTTAATATCACAAACAATGTATCAGTTAGGATACTTTTAATATCACAAACATACATTCCGAAATACCAAATCCCTAGTGTAACAAACATAGCAACTATGCTGACTATCCACCTTCTTGAGCCGTATTTTTTCTCTTTCATATTCATTTCTCCTATTTATGTTTATTCTTCTACATTATAATATTATTTATTTATTTTGGCAAATTAGATTTATATATTATTTTATCAAATCTTTTACAACTTCAGAAGCAATTATTAGTCCAACAACCGAAGGAATAAACGCTATTGAACCAGGTGTAGCTCTTTTAGTTGTTTTCTCTGAAGAACTCTCTAAATAAGTTGATAGTGGTGATATCGCTTTTTCTTTTGAATATACAACTTTTAGATTTTCTATTCCACGTTTTTTTAATTCGCGCCTCATGACTTTTGCTAAAGGACATACCGAAGTTTTGCTGATATCAGCCACCTCAAAAGCAGTAGGATCTAGTTTATTTCCGGCTCCCATACTACTAATAATTGGCACACCTTTACCTCTAGCTTCTTCTATTAATGTCAATTTGGCCGTAACAGTATCTACCGCGTCAACAACATAATCATATTCTGTAAAATCAAATTCATCTCTTGTTTCGGGCAAATAAAAACAATTATGAATCTCTACTTTACATTCTGGATTAATATCTAGGATACGCTCTCTCATTACTTCTGTCTTATAACGTCCAATCGTTTTATGAGTAGCGATTATTTGTCGATTGATATTACTTAAACTTACAGTATCATTATCAATCAAATCTATAGCACCAACACCACTTCTTGCCAATGCTTCGACTACATAACCACCTACACCACCAATTCCAAAAACAGCTACTCTAGCTTTATTAAGCTTTTCTAAAGCTTCGTCACCTATTATCATTCTAGTTCTAATAAATTGTTCTGACATTAATAATTTTCTCCTACTTTAGTTTTTACATAGCATCAGGGATCTATAATTCTTATTATAAATCCCTGAATTATGCACATCATAAAATATTGTATGCAAATACAGATACTTATTACGAATATCTTATTGCAAATATTTTATAAGTGAAGTACTCTTTCTTTGATTTCCTGTGTTCTTCCCTGATTCCAGAACTGTGTTCCAATATATCCACATGTACGTCTGGCTACACTCATTTTACTCTGGTCTCTGTTTCCACAATTTGGACACTGCCATATCAATTTTCCTGAACTTTCTTCTTCAATGATTTCAATCTGTCCGTCATAACCACATTCCATACAATAATCACTCTTAGTGTTTAATTCTGCATACATAATGTTATCATAAATGAATTGCATTACTGATAATACTGCTTCAATATTATTCTGCATATTTGGAACTTCTACATAACTTACAGCTCCACCTGGTGATAACTCCTGGAATTTAGATTCAAATTTAAGTTTATCAAATGCATTAATCTTCTCAGTAACATGTACATGATAACTGTTAGTAATGTAATTCTTATCTGTAACGCCTTCAATTACACCAAATCTATTTTGTAAGCATTTAGAGAATTTGTATGTTGTTGACTCTAATGGTGTTCCATATAAACTAAAGTCAATATTCTCTTTTTCTCTCCACTCTTTACAAGCTGCATTTAATTTTTCCATTACTTTAAGAGCAAATGGTGTTCCGTTCTCTTCATCTGTATGAGAAACGCCTTTCATGTAACGTGTACATTCGCAAAGTCCTGCATAGCCTAAAGAAATCGTTGAATATCCACCATATAATAATTTATCAATAACTTCTCCACGTTTTAATCTAGCTAGTGCACCATTCTGCCATAAAATTGGAGCGACATCTGAAGGTGTACCTAATAATCTCTTATGTCTACACATAAGCGCTCTGTAACATAAATCAAGTCTTTCGTCTAATATTTTCCAGAATTTATCTTCGTCACCTTCTGAAGAGCAAGCAACATCAACTAAGTTAATAGTTACTACACCCTGGTTAAAACGTCCATAATATTTAGGTTTGTTAGTTTCAGGATCAATGTATGGAGTTAAGAAACTTCTACATCCCATACATGGATAACAATCACCATCACCGTTTTTATTTACTTTAAGCTCTTTCATTTTCTTTTCAGAAATATAATCAGGTACCATTCTCTTAGCTGTACATTCTGCTGCCAATTTAGTTAAATACCAATATTTAGAACCTTCTCTAATATTATCTTCTTCGAGAACGTAGATAAGTTTAGGGAATGCAGGTGTAATATAAACACCCTTTTCATTCTTAACACCTTTAATTCTTTGTTTAAGCATCTCTTCTGTAATTGCTGCAAGATCATCTCTTGTCTGACCTTCTGGAACTTCGTTAAGATACATAAATACTGTTACGAATGGTGCCTGACCATTAGTTGTCATAAGAGTTATAACCTGATACTGAATTGTCTGAACACCACGGTTGATTTCTTCCTTAACTCTCATCTCTGTAACTTTTTTGATTTTATCTTCATCTAATTCAAGTCCTGCTGCTTCGAATTCAGCTCGAACCTGTTTACGGAATTTCTGACGGCTCACTTCAACAAATGGTGCTAAATGGGCAAGCGAAATACTTTGTCCGCCGTACTGTGAACTTGCAATTTGAGCAATTGCCTGAGTTGCAATGTTACATGCTGTCGAAAAACTTCTTGGCTTATCTATCATAGTCTCACTGATTGCTGTTCCATTTTGAAGCATATCCTCTAAATTAACTAAACAGCAATTGTGCATATGTTGTGCAAAATAATCTGCATCATGGAAATGAATGATTCCTTGTTCATGTGCCTCTACAATATCTTCTGGTAATAAAAATCTCTTTGTGATATCTTTACTTACTTCACCAGCCATGTAATCACGCTGAACACTGTTAACTGTAGGGTTTTTATTAGAATTCTCTTGTTTTACTTCTTCATTATTGCATTCAAGCAAACTCAAAATCTGTTGATCAGTTGAATTTGATTTACGAACTAATGCTCTTTTATAACGATACGTAATGTAATTTCTAGCGACATTAAATGCTCTGCGATTCATTAACTGATTTTCTACCATATCTTGTATTTCTTCAACACTCGCAGATCTTTTCATATTTTCACAAGCTATCTCTACATTTTTTGCTATATCCTTAATCTGTTCATCATCAATCTTTTCATAGTCAATGACAGAATCATTTGCCTTTCTAATTGCTGCAATTATTTTTTTGTTGTCAAATGCTTCCTCAACACCACTACGTTTGATAATCTTCATATTATTTTCCTCTCTTGTTTCCTCATGATATTTTATTTTGCCTTAAAACTTACTTCCATAAAAATAGATATAAGAGAAACTAGTAAAGTAAATCTTTAAAGTTGAATCTTATATCTAAAAAACTAATTACCTTTTCATACATACAAAGGATATTATACGTCATTTGAAATACCATTTTCAAGAGTTCTAGTACCCTTTTAAAATTTTCGTTTTATTTGATGTTTCTAGGCTTTTTTTACTATTGTCAATAGTTATTTTTGTACAAATACCGGTATTTTAATATTAAATTTATCTTTTAAAAATCAGACGCAAGAAAATATTAGGTCTCGCATCTTTTAATTCAATTATACTACATATAGTGTTAGTGTCAAGTGGTAATTACAATATTTTGTGGTTGAGCTTTTTTGAATATTCAAGCATCTTCTTAATTTATTTCATCTTGACATAATATTTCTAAGTTTGACACACATTTTTCTAGCAGTTTATTAAAAAGAATAATTTCTTCATCTGACATTCCATTCAGCATGTTGTTTTCTATTTTTCTTAAACTATTTAAAGCCTTCTCATCATGACGTTTGCCATGTTCTGTTACAATGATTTTTTTTAGTCTACCGTCATTTTCTACACTTTCTCGACGTATCATATTGTATTTTTCTAAACACTTTAAAATATTAGTAGCCGTCGCACCTGTGATATTAAATTCTTTTTCAACATCCTTTTGGAATAAATCCCTGTCACTATTGTCAATCAAAAAACCAATTGTTGCACCCTGTACTGGTGTAAGTTCCTGATCATCGGAAGAATCTTTCCACGAGCTAGCCCAAATTTTTTTTACTGCAATATTAATTTTTCTGAATTTTCCAAGTAAAAATCCTGGCTTATAATTTTTTATAAAATTTGTGTGTTTCTTTTCTGGTGTATTTTTCTTCCCCGATATATTTTTATTTTCCGGCACGTTTTTCTTAATTACCACATTTTTATTTTCAGCAGTATTTTTTTTGTTTAATGTTTTATCTAATCTTGTTCTTTTTTTCATAATGAATCACTCCCTAAAATGATTTTAAATTTCTTAAAAGCATTTATATTTCTTAAGAAAATTTTTGTTGACATCTGTTTTAAAAAAGTCTATCATAATATATTGTTAGCACACTAACTATTTTTTTTCAAGTAGTAATTGTGCTAATTTTTTCCGATACAGTAATGTATGTATCGTTTTTTTTTCGATATTCATTAATGAAACATATTAATATCTTCATTTGTGTGTATCAAAATATAAAAGAAAGAAGGTAAGGACAAAAATGCTAAAAACTTTAGGTGCCGAAATTAAGGAATTTAAAAAAGATTCTATACTTACGCCTGTCTTTATGCTTGGTGAAGTACTTACAGAAACTCTGATTCCTTTTTTAATGGCAAAAATAATAGACACCGGTATTAATAAACATGACTTTTCATATATTTATAAAGTCGGTCTTTTGATGTTGGTAGTTGCACTATGTAGTTTGACATTCGGATGTTTAGGCGCAACATATGGCGCTAAAGCTTCAATGGGGTTTGGTAGAAATTTAAGACGTGCTATGTTTAGAAATATTCAGAAATTTTCATTTAGCAACATTGATAAATATAATACAGCCGGACTTGTTACACGTTTGACAACTGATGTTACGAACGTGCAAAATGCATACCAAATGATACTCCGTTTATGTATGAGAGCACCAGCAAGTATGATTTGCTCCATGGTTGCATGTTTTATTATCAACCCAAGGCTCGCATTAATTTATTTGATTGCAGTAATTATTCTTGGTACAATTCTTCTATTTTTGACAAAATGTGCCATGAAATACTTTAGAGCAGCCTTCAAAAAATATGATGCGCTTAACGAAAGCGTTGAAGAAAACATTTCTGCTATCAGAGTTGTAAAGGCTTATGTCCGAGGCGACTACGAAAGAAAACGTTTTAATAAAGCCAACCATACAATCTACAATATGCTTGTAAAAGCTGAAAACATTATTATTTGGAACTCACCTTTTATGCAATTGACAGTTTACACTTGTATTATTTTAATCAGCTGGCTTGGTGCAAATATGATAGTCGGTGGTTCTCTTACAACAGGTGAACTAAGTAGCTTATTAACATACTGCATGAATATTCTTATGAGTTTAATGATGTTATCTTTTGTCTTCGTAATGGTTTCTATGAGTGTAGCCAGTGCCCAGCGTATTGCCGAAGTAATCGAAGAAAAAAGTGCATTAACTAATCCTGAGAATCCTATTTATGAAATTAAAGATGGTTCTATCAAATTTGAAAATGTAAACTTTAAATATAATGAAACAGCCGAAACTCCTGTTCTTTCTAATATAAATCTGGAAATAAAATCTGGTGAAACTATTGGTATCATCGGTGGAACCGGAAGTAGTAAATCTTCTCTTGTTAACCTTATCAGCCGACTTTATGATGTTTCAAACGGAGCTGTTTATGTTGGTGGAGAAAATGTAAAAGATTACGATTTAGATACACTTAGAAATAAAGTATCAGTTGTTCTCCAAAAAAATGTGTTATTTAGTGGAACTATTCTTGATAACTTACGTTGGGGTAATCCAAACGCAACTGAAGAAGAATGTATCAAAGCATGTCAGTTAGCATGTGCCGATGAATTTATTGAACGTTTCCCTAAAAAATATAATACATATATAGAACAGGGTGGTTCTAACGTTTCCGGTGGACAAAAACAAAGATTATGTATCGCAAGAGCATTGCTTAAAAAACCAAATATTCTAATTTTGGATGATAGTACAAGTGCAGTAGATACAGCTACTGATGCCAAAATCAGAAAAGGATTTAAAGAGGCAATTCCTGGAACTACTAAACTTATCATTGCCCAGCGAATTTCTTCAGTTCAGGATGCTGACAGAATCATCGTTTTAAATGATGGTGTTGTCGATGCATTTGATACACATGAAAATCTACTTAAAACCAATGAAATTTACAAAGAAGTATATGAGTCTCAAACCCAAGGTGGCGGAGATTTTGATGAAGGGAGGAATAACTAATGCCAAGACAAATGCCCAGACCTGATCAAAAAATCAAAAACCCTGGCAAGCTTTTCCATAGATTATTTTGCTTTATCGGAAAGAGCTACGGTATTCAATTAATTTTTGTTTTGATTTTTATAATTATTAGTGTAATTGCCAACATAAACGGAACTGCATTTATAAAGGATCTCGTTGACGTTTATATAACACCTTTGACTAAAACTGCAAATCCTGATTTTGGACCATTGAAATCAGCAATACTACGTATTGCCATCGTATATATGATTGGTGTTTTTTCAACTTACATGTTTTCAAAAATCATGATTTATGTTGCACAGGGTACTCTTAGAAAAATGAGAACTAAATTGTTTTCTCACATGCAGTCATTACCAATTAAGTATTTTGATACTCACGCTCATGGTGATATCATGTCTGTTTATACAAATGACATAGATACTCTTCGACAAATGATAAGTCAGAGTATTCCTCAGCTTATTAACAGTTTATTAACCGTTTTATTAATCGCTGTTCAGATGATTATACTCAGTATTCCATTATCACTTATCACTTTTGTAATGATTGGAATTACTATTTACGTTTCTAAAACTTTTGCTGGTTTGTCAGGAAAATACTTCCTTGCTCAGCAAAAAGACATCGGAAAACTAAATGGTTTTGTTGAAGAAATGATGAATGGTCAAAAAGTTGTAAAAGTATTTACTCACGAAGAACAAAACATAAAGGATTTTGATGTTTTAAATGACAAATTATTTGAAAGTGCTTATAGTGCTAACCGTTTTGCCAATTTTCTTGGACCTGTAAATGCACAAATTGGTAACACAAGTTATGTAATCTGCGTAATAGTTGGTGCCATGCTTGCTTTAAATGGTCATATTGGTCTTTCAATTGGATCACTTGTAACATTCCTTGCTTTTAACAAAAGCTTTAGCATGCCAATCAATCAGATCAGTCAACAGCTTAATGCTATAGTTATGGCCCTTGCAGGCTGCGAAAGAATTTTTGCTCTTTTGGATGAAAAACCTGAAACAGATAATGGCTACGTTACTCTTGTTAATTCAGTTGAAGACGAAAATGGTAACATTAAAGAAACTGATACTCATACAGGACATTGGGCATGGAAACACGTTCATCAAGCTGATGGTTCTGTTGATTATATACCACTTCGTGGTGACGTTGTTTTTGATGATGTTGATTTTGGATACAATGAAGAAAAAATCGTATTACACAACGTTGATTTATACGCAACACCTGGTCAAAAAATTGCCTTTGTTGGTTCTACAGGTGCCGGAAAAACTACAATTACCAACCTGATTAATCGTTTCTACGATATTTCAGATGGTAAAATCAGATACGATGGCATCAATATTAATAAAATTAAAAAAGCAGATTTGAGGCATTCTCTTGGAATTGTTTTACAAGATACACATCTTTTTACAGGAACTGTTATGGAAAACATTCGTTTTGGTAAACTAGATGCAACTGATGAAGAGGTTTATGCTGCTGCAAAACTTGCAAACGCTGATACATTTATTCATCAACTACCTGATGGCTACAATACACTTTTAACCGGAGATGGTGGTAACTTAAGCCAGGGCCAGCGTCAATTGCTTGCTATTGCAAGAGCTGCTATTGCTGATCCACCTGTACTTATTCTTGATGAAGCAACAAGTTCAATTGATACACGTACTGAAAAGATTGTCCAAGATGGAATGGATAAACTTATGAAGGGTAGAACAACATTTGTAATTGCTCACCGTTTATCTACGGTAAAAAACAGTGATTGTATCATTGTCCTTGAGCAGGGACGTGTAATAGAACGTGGTAACCACGACGACTTAATTAATAAAAAAGGTAAATATTATCAGTTATATACTGGTATGACAAATTAAAATAATACTCAAGCTTTGTTCTTATCTAAGTTCAAAGCTTGAGTATTTTGACGTTTAGAATATTCTTTTATTTTTAAAATATTATATTCTTAATCTACCTGCGGAATTCTTAATCGTCCCTGAATACCATTGCACATTACGAAGCCATCTGAAATATCGATTTTTTCGGATGCCTTGATTGGGAATATAGTTAAGTAGCCCTGACTACCAACTAACACACCTGCGCCTGATCCTTTGACTGTTCGTGAAAATGTATCCATCGTTTTTAACTTAGTTGAATTAACAGAAACAATATATTTTATTCCAACTGCAATAGATTTTTCCATTCTACCCGCTGCAACGTCTAAATCACTTCCCACAAATTCTCCAAAGTCATCTAAATCATCAATAAATACGTAAATTGGTTCAAAAGCAGCTATTGCCTTCTCGAAAGATTCACCGTTATCCACCTTCTCCTGAATTATCTGACTTCTCTCTTTTGTGATGTTTTTTATTCTATCTGCAAAATCTTCAAACTCTTCAGTATTTTTTATATAATTTGTGTCTTTAATAAATTGATATAAGTCTTTTTTCCTTGAGTCAAAAATATATAAATTTTCAGTATTTACTTTTCCAATTAGCTGCTTAATCAAAACCTTCAATGCATTAGTTTTACCACATGCACCATCACCCATTATCATGAATGGATTATCTTTGTGCGTTATTTCAATTGGTTGTACATCTTCTTCTCTTAAACCGATGAAGAGACGGTTGTTCATATTAAGGCTACGTGTTCCTTCTGATTCTTCTGGTATTGATGTTGCTTCTGTTTTTGTTACTTTTGGCATCTCTTCTTTTTGTTTAAGAATTGGATTAATATACTCTGAAATAAATTCATCATACATTAAGTCCTCTGGTAAAATTGGAATATGAGGTGCTTCGATGTTTGGATTTGCTTTTCGAATCTCATTAATTTTAGCAACGAGTTTTTTACCGTAATCAACATCATCTGTAAAATCAACAGGAGTATACATCTGCATTACTTCTACTTTCTCGCCGATTTTAACCATAGCTCTACCCTTTATTTCTGGTAAAACATATTTGCTTCTGCCTATAAAAGCTTTTGCTTCGTTTACATCAAAATTAAATCCTGCAATCTTATTTTTAAAGTTATTTAATGTTGCGTATCTGATAGCATTTTCCCTATTTGCAGCAATAATTGTATAAATTCCAAGGCCTATACCGTCCCTTGTAAGTTTTGTGAAATAATCCTCCATCTCGAAACCCATTTCTTTTATAACATCATAATTATCAATTAAAATAACAATTGCCTTTAACTGCTTTTGTCCCTTTTCTCTTGCATTTTCATTGTAAACAACAAAATTTTGAACTACAGCCTTGGCCAATGCTTTTTTACGAATTTTCATTTCTTCAAGCATAAGTTCCCTAAACTTATTGAATTTTTCAGTTTCGTCAATCATTATGTGTTCTGCGACATGTGGTAATCTTTTTAATGCTATAAGTGAGTTATTACCAAAATCAAGGATATACATGTTTAGGTTTTCTACCGTATTTTGTATAGCAAGCTGCAAAGCAACATTAGTAAGCATCACTGATTTTCCGTAGCCACTAGATGTTACATTGACTACGTTGCCCTCTTTGGATAGATCGAGTTTGTATTCTTCTTGTGTTTGTTTTTCTGGAATGTCAACCACACCGTAAGATATTTCTAAATTTGCAACATCTCGCTCTGTCAATTCTGACAGATCTTTTGTTGCTTCTTTCTCTTCCTTGGAAATACCTGCTGCTTCTGCTTCAAACTCACATATCAATGGATTTACAATCTTATCAGTTAGTGATGGCAACCATGGACGTCGAACAATAAGATTTGATTTTAAAGCTTCCTTAGTCAAATCATCTATCGCAGCCATATCAATTTTTTCTCTCATATAATTCAACTGTGCTTCATACGTATCGTGGATACATTCAACAATTACCTCTAATTGTGTTTTATTTGCTTTTTGTTCTTCTATGCTACCACGAAGATCCTGATTTAATAACTGTCCCTGACCAAATTCATTAATTAGATAAACTCTGTTATCTACACTAACTTCCTTATCAACCATCGGCATATATTTTGCGCCAGACCATGCTGATTGAAACATCTCATAGATTTCATTATTACCAACTTGTAATATTGCACGACCTGTTTGTGTTATGTTTGCTGCATCAGCTGTATGAAGCACCTCATTACTGTCTGATTCATTTTGTACTTTAAGACAAAGTTTAAATTTACTGTTACTCCAAATTTGCTCATCAACTACGCCACTAGGTTTTTGGGTAGCAAGAATAAGATGAACTCCAAGGCTTCGACCTACACGCGCCGTTGAAACAAGCTCTTTCATAAACTCTGGCTGTTCTTTTTTTAACTCCGCAAACTCATCACTTATAATAAATAAATGTGGAATTGGCTCTTTTGCCTTGCCATGTTTAAATAAATCATTATAAGCATTAATATGATTTACTTCATGTTCTCTAAAAATACTCTCTCTTCGTTTTAATTCGCTTTTAATAGAATAGAGAGCTCTCATACTTTCACTACCATCAAGATTCGTAATTGTTCCCATAAGATGTGGAAGATTCTTAAATAAATTTGCCATTCCACCTCCCTTATAGTCAATCAATAAGAATCCAACCTCATAAGGATGAAAATTAATAGCTAATGATAAAATATATGATTGAACAATTTCAGACTTACCTGAACCTGTAGTACCTGCAACAAGGCCATGTGGACCATGCGCTTTTTCATGAAGATTTAGCTCTACAATATCATCTTCTCCACGAACACCGAGAGGAACTGATAAAGTTTTTGAGGAATTATTCTTTTCCCAACGATTTGCAATTCCTAGTTCTTCCGGCGTTTTTACTCCATACATATCAAGAAAAGTTATACTTTCAGGAATATTATTTGTAATTCCTTGTTCATGAACTAACACGCCAAGATTTCTTGCGAGCATTTCGTAATTTATATCTGTTGTTTCATATAATTGAATCTCACGATTTTTATACTCCTTCTCTTCAATAAGAAGAGTTGCATCATTTGAATTTTCAAGCAAGACAACTGTTCCTATATTTTCTGGTAAATTTGCCTGCTGATTGCTAGTATAAATTAAAGTAAATCCTAATTCTTTTCCCAAATCTCCACCCAAATATTCCATAATAGAATGATCCATAATTAAACTTGGCTCATCTATTATAAAAATATAATGAGGTAAAAATTTAGATTCTTTCTTACTTTCTTCTAGCTTTTGTTTTCGCTCTTTAAGGATTTGTTGCATGCTAGTCATAACCTGATCTCGTTGCCTTTCACCCTTAATCAGACCTGTACTATTTATGCTGTGAATAGTAAAATGCTTAAACCAACGCATCCAACTAAAATCCTTGTCATAGCGTTCATCATAAATTGCAATAAACTCAACGTCATGATAACTTTGTTCAAAAGTAAGCTGAGTCACATAATTCTTGAGTTGCTCATGAATTACACTTTTTTCTCCAACAAGTCCAAGATGCGCATTTCTTATATTTATAATCTGTGGTTTATCCATTTTCGAAAACTTAAATTTCAACTTCTTTCCATCTTCAACAAACTCATCAGAATTCAGCGCTAATTCATCAATATTGTTTTCGATTTTAAACGTAGTATCTCCGTAATAATGTCCAATAGAAATAGTTAAAAAATCATCATCGATAGATGTTCTTTCATAAATTCTGTTACTATAATCATTAACCATTTCCTCGATTTTATCTAAAGTTGGATAATTATACTCGTATGCATCTTTTTCCTTTTGCCACTGAGCATAAATTTCTTTTCTCTTCTTTAGGAGATACTCTGCGAAAATCTTTTGTCTTGTCTTTTCAGTTTCCTTATTATCCTTCTTATCTTGAAAAAATCTAACGACCGAGAAAATAGATGTCATAACCGTTGCCATTCCTGAAACAATCATATAGATACCACGATTAATCATTATTCCCATTGCAATTGTTACTGCAAGCATTCCTAAAGGTGGAAGAATAATCTGCAATAAACTATTTCTGTTTTTATAGTTATTAGGAAGCGGTGTGGTAACACGAATCGTTTCCTCTTTTATCCTTTTTACAATTCTTGGCGATCTCTTATAAACCGGAAACTGAGCTGTTCTATTCGAATTGATGTCAGTCTCTAATAAAGCTGATTTATAATTTTGCCCAAAAACTTTAATATAATCCTTTCCAATTACAAGCTTTATTTTGGACTCTGGCAAAAGAATAATACTTCCATTCTCTAACTTATACTCACCTGGCTTAATTCTAACCTGATCCAAGTAAATTTTTTGCTCACTGTCACACTGCTCACTGTTACAATGCTCACTGTTACAATGCTCAACAAAAAGCTTACCTTCATCAAGCAAAATCTTATATCCACAATCTGGAATATAAATATCCGAGTTAAGGTTTCCACTTATAAAAACCTTCTCTTTTCTTGTATATGCTTTATATTCTTCTGTAAAAAAAAGTTGACCTTCTTCTATCTTTTCATCATCATTGACAGGATACTCTTCATATCTATTATTCTTGTCAACGTATATATATTTCATAAAAAATAATCCTCTCCAAAATTAATATGTTTTTAGTTTTATTTAGTTAATTCATTCCTAGTCTATTTTAGTTCTAAAATATCTCCCGAGAAAATGTCTCCTTGCTTGAATGTAAGTTTTTTATTTACATATTCTTGATTACGAACAGAATAAACCATCATCTGATTTATATCATAAAAAAACAATTGATTTTCTTTTAAAACTTTTAAGACCTCGATGATTCTCTGATTTTTTTTAACCATGATGTCGAATTTTTTTTCTAAAATTTTAATTGTTAGGCGAAGCATCTTCTACAACCTCCCCACCATTTTGATTTGTTGCATTATTATCATTTGCCGTATTATTCTGATTTGAAGATGACTTTTTGTCCGAATCATTTAATTCCTTCTTATCATTTGCTTTATATTTTTCAGATATCTCTTTTATTTTTCCATCAAGATCTTTTAGTTTACTGCTCTTTTCATCTCCACTTAGTTTGGTATCATCCTCAACCTTGGCCTTTTCTTTTAAATAAGCATATAAAAGCAATTCCTCATCTGACATTTGCATTGCAAGGTCCTTTGCATCATTTATTTGCAAACGGCCAATCTGAATCCAATATTCTAAATATTTATTATTGCTATTTAAAGTTATATTCTTTTTAATATTCTTCTTTTGTTTAGAAGATAAATTTTCACTTTGTAAATACGCTAAGGCAAGAACGTATTTATGATTTTTATCAAGTTTATTAACTGACACTTTCTTAAGAGACTCAATTAATTTAACGTCATCATTTTGAATATATGCATTATCAGCCTTAATAATTGCATCTTTATATGGTTGTTCTACAAAATGAACTCTTCCTCCATAAATTCCTAAACAAAGCGTACAAATTGCAAGAACACAAGTCATAACTCTCATAACAGTATTCTTTGTTTTATTAACTGTAATCTTTGTTTTACTTTCATTATTAAGATATTCTGTTTTTAAATGATCTAAATATTCTTGAATTTCTTCAGGAGTTTTTAAAGAATAGATTTTTTCAGATATTGTATTCTTAGAAAATAAATCTTCTCCACCTTCGATATAATCTTTGAAACTATATTTTCCTATAAGGGCACAACAAACTACCGCCTTATATTCTCTTAAGAAATTTTCTTCAATCACTTCTTCTTTGATATCTGTAGTTTCTCTGACATCACGATTTTTTACTTTTAAAGTTCCATCATTGTTAAAAAACAAATTAGCAGGCTCTAAATAAAATAAAAGTTTTTTATAATCATCTAATAAGTTACCCACTTTTATTAAAATATTTATAATAATATCATATTTTTCTGAACGAATCTTTTTTAAAGAAGTCAAACGAGTCAAATCAAACTTTTGAATTAAATCCTCATCTTCTTCTTGAATAGTTACATCTACAAAATTACGATTTTTTACTGTAATTCGTGCATAATCGTAGATGGAATTAGCGTTCATTTTAGATTTTTTAATTTGTTCTGTTTCTATTTTTCGTTCCATTTTTCTTGTCCCATCTTATATAATTTTTCTTTCAATTTTCTTCTTCTCTTTTGGCAATAAACAATCATCAAATATAAAAAAACAATTATACATATTCCACTTATTGGTATAAAATAAGAAGTTTTTATTGATGTATTACTTTCTTCTTGTTTTGAATATAATTGATTTTCTGAAAGAAATAATTGCCCCACTTTAACATCTTCCTTATTTCCATGCATTTTGGCACAAAAAACTTTTTGGTTCAATTCTTTAATTGCCTTTCTATCGCCATTATTTTTTTGTCTCTTTGTTTTTTCAAACTGCTCAGAAAATAATGGCAGATTGTTCATATCAGTAAGAGAAGAATATTCCTTTACATTATGACTGTTCGGATTAGTAACTTCTAAATCTAAACCTGATTTTGAATTTACGTCTGTTTCTTCCAACTGCTTCTCCTCATGCTTTCTATGTTTATTTGTATATTTTTCAGTATAAATAAAACTATACCTTACTATGTGAATAGCACTATTTTTTCTATTCGAATAGGAACTAATTTATCTATAAAATTAGGGATTTTAGGCTAATATAACCCAGCATGGTCACTTCCACGCTGAGTTACATATTAGAATATCTCTTCTTCCTGCTCTTTATGCATTGCTATTTTTACAACATATGTTACAAAGCCAATACATAACAGTACCAGAATGATATATAAAATATTTTTCATGTTAATGTAAGAATTTTTATCATTTACGGTGTCTCTTGTGATATTTGATATTATTCCGCTTCCTTTTGATAATGATTTCTTATCTTTTCTAAGTTTTGCCGGACTTGTGATAAACTTGTAAGTGTTTGTTGCTTCAAGTTCACCTAGTCTGGTGTATGGAAGCTTCTGTGTAATTCCCATCAAGATATCACTGTTTTCTTTGATTGAAGTATCCTTTACTCCTATTGCCCCGTTTAAAAGTGATTCAACATTGGCATTTGATGTATCATTTGCCTGCTGGATTGATTCTTGCATCTTAAAAATATTATTCTGTGAATCCATTGTCAAATCGGATATATACTTTTGATTTGCAAGGAAGTTTTCTTCGTAAGCGTTCTGTATCTCCTGATTCTTGCTACGTGCTAAATCAAATGATGTTCCTAACTTCTCAGTATCTATATACGAACCTAAATTGAATTTATTAACATCTGCTACAAAACTTCGCAGTCCTTCATTCATTCCAATTTGTGTCTTAGAACTATCGCTTATGACTGTGTTTAATAGATTGTTCTTTATATTATTCTTTAGACCTTCTCTATCAAATCTTTCAATTACACTATCTTGATTTCCTGTGCTCTGATTCTTCGTTTGTTTTGTTAACAATTCGTCCGTACTTTTTAGGCAATCCCTTACTGTAGTTTTTGCACCATTAACATCAATACTATCATCAAAGTTCTGTGGTAAAGCATCACTTACTGCTTTTATTACAGCATCTTTTGAAGCACTCTTATTAAGAAGTACTTTATTAACGTTTGTATTAACTTGTTCTGTAACACTTACTTTATTTAAGACAGCAACATCTGGATTATTTCTTAGTTGATCTACAGCTGCAACTTTAGAAGCATTTTGGGGATTGGATTTGTAACTATTGTATTTTTCAATAAGCTCTTTATCTCCACTCTCAGTTATCATCTTCTCTAAATCTTTACTATAACTGTTTACATCATTTGTCAATGATGAATCATATGCATTTGTTTTAGCATCATCAACTAATAGATTTCCATCCTTGTAACTAATTGTTACCTTTCCACCTTCTTTTGATAAAGTTTCAAAAACTACATCTGATGTATGTTTTCTTACATCCTCAAGATGTCCGTTATAGTTACTTACTATATCAGCATACTGGTTGTTACAGGCTGATATATTAGCATTTGCTTTAATTAAGTTACTATAATAACTTTTTTCAAATTTCTCTAAGTTAGCATTATACTCATCAACCTGCTTCAATACTGTTTCAAGCTGTGCATCATAATTGACAGGCTTATTATTTTGGTTCTCTGGAACTGGTGGCAAAAAAGGATTTGGTGCTACGTTTGAAGACGCCGGTATCGGATTTTCTTTAGGTTCACCTGTCCATTTGTTTACTAATTCATTTCCACTTTCTTTAAGTTTATCTAAATCTTTTTGACCTAAACTTATGTAGTATGTATAATTAGTATTTATGTCATCAATTGCTGTATCACAACTCTTTGTATCAATCTGAGGCATTGGATTCATTGCACTCTCTGGTAAATCTGGAGTCTGTACCAATGTTGTTAAATCAGTTGGGGTTATAGCAAGTAATGCCTGTTTATCTTTTTGATCATTACCCATTACCACACTTGCGCCATCTTGAGTATTGTGAAACTCATTTAAAATGCTACTTATGTACATGTAACTCATACCTGCATTTAACTTCTTCTCAAAATTGATGACATCATAAACCACTTCTACTTGTGAGGTCTTAGTTATCTTTGAACTTATTTTATACTGTAAATCAACTGGCTTCGGTGTTGAATTTATACTTACAACTGATTGTGAAAATGTAGATGGTATTATGATATACGCACCATAGTTTCCATTTTTAACACCTTCTTTAGCCATTTCAAGGCTTACTGATTCAAAATTCTTAGGCATTCCACTAATTAGTTTATCTGCGTAATTGATTGTTTTGCCACCTTGAACTACTGCTTCATCTGCATTAACTAAGGCTATCTTTTTGGTGTTAAATCCTTTTTCTTTTATCTCTTTTGTGATAGTTACAGGACTTTTTAGTGCTCTAGCTTTTTGATTTATGTTAAATCCCTGTGCTCCAAAAAGATATCCTATAGTTCCGCAGAAAAGTGCAACACATACACCTATAATGCACGATAATATTTTATCTTTCTTCATCCCTAATTCTCCTATTTTTAATCTGTTTTGCCCTTCAAACC
>Ga0256405_10001149_pt1 | contig 76423 bp, 74 predicted proteins | sample RumenRJG_02DNA_FD_189096 | JGI IMG/M metagenome (GOLD analysis project Ga0256405, IMG submission 189096) | Bovine rumen microbial communities from Lethbridge, Alberta, Canada - RJG_02 | ecosystem: Host-associated > Mammals > Digestive system > Stomach > Rumen | place: Canada: Alberta... | reverse complement strand
AGGTAATTGACTCAACCCCGCGACTGCAAGCTATTTTCTCGATGTCCTATTCGACATCGCTTTCTGGTGCTTGTCTGTTCTTCGTTGTTTAATTTACAAGGTACTCGCTCCGTTTTTCGGCCTCGCCTCGCGGCTCAACCGCGGAACAGTCGCTACTATACACGGCTTCCCATGATTTGTCAACACCTTTTTCGACATTTTTTTGGGTTTGTGCAAAAGTGTGAAAAAACGTATACATAACAACGCTCTTTCTGCTCAAAAACACAGCGCACTTGTAAAGGGTGACAATTGGTGGTATACTTCCTCTATCATTTCAGTTGAGAAGGATTATATTTATGACTGTTCTTCATACGTTGCAAGAATATATAGACGCGCTGCGCGGCGCGGGCCTTCTGGTCGAGTCCACCGTGACCGATCCGCAGGTCATCATCGATTGCTTCAGCTACGATAACCGTGCGGTATTCGGTACGGCGCTGTTTTTCTGCAAGGGCGCGCACTTCAAAGAAGCATACCTGCGTGATGCGCTCGCCAGAGGCGCCGTCGCCTACGTCGCCGACCGCGCCTACGGCGTGGACGCGCCGCGGCTGATCGTCAGCGACATCCGGCACGCGCTGGTCGTGCTGGGGCGGCTCTATTATAATAATGTGACGGACAAGCTCATCACCGTCGGCATCACCGGCACAAAAGGCAAGAGCACCACAGCGTACTATATGCGCTATATTCTCAACGACTGGCTGTCGGCGCAGGGCAAGCCCGACTGCGCGCTGATCTCGTCCATCGACACCTATGACGGCGTCATCAGCGAGGAGTCCCACATCACAACGCCGGAGGTGCTGGAGCTCTATCAGCACTTCCAGAACGCTTACGACAGCGGCATCACGCACCTTGTGATGGAGGCGTCCAGCCAGTCGTTCAAGGTCGGCCGCGTGCGCGGCATGACCTTTGACGTAGGTGCGTTCCTCAACATCGGCGAGGATCACATCAGCCCCATCGAGCATCCGGATTTCGAGGACTATTTCCAATCCAAGCTGAAGATCTTCGACCAGTGCCGCATCGGCTGCGTCAACACCGACGCCGAGCACATGGAGCGCGCCGTCGCGTACGCCAAGGGCCGCTGCGAGCTCATCACCTTCGGCTCGCACGAGAGCGACACGTTGTACTGTGAAAAGGTGGAAAAGCGCGCCGACGGGCTGTACTTCACCGTGCGCTCGCCCCAGTACAGCGGCGAGTTCTCCATCACCATGCCGGGGCTGTTCAACGTGTCCAACGCGCTCGCCGCGATCGCCATGTCGATGGCGCTGGGCGTTCCCGAGGAGAGCGTCCGCCGCGGGCTGCGCGTCGCGCGGGCGAGCGGGCGGATGCAGGTCTACGAGAGCCGCGACAAAAATGTGACCGTCATCGTGGACTATGCGCACAACCGCATGAGCTTTGACGCGCTCTACCGCTCCACAAGGGCGGAGTACCCCGGTAAGTCGATGATCTCGATTTTCGGCTGTCCCGGCTCCCACGCGCTCCAGCGGCGCAAGGATTTGGGCGAGCTGAGCGGGCAGAACTGCGACTTTGTGTATATCACGGAGGAGGACAGCGGCGAGGAGCCGTTTGACCAGATCGCCGCCGATATTGAAAAGCATGTCGCCGCGCCGCATCTGGTGTTGGAGGATCGCGACGAGTGCATCCGCCGCGCCATCTGCGAGGGGGACAAGCCCCGCGTGATCCTGCTCACCGGCAAGGGCGAAGAGCTCTACATGAAACGCGGCAAGGAGTTTGTTCCCTTCCCTTCCGACGTGCAGATGACCTTAAAATACTTGAAAGTGTATGATGAGCAGCATGGCTAAAAAAGACTTTCTTCCCATTATCCTCGGCAGCGACGAAAACGCCTACGGCACGGCGCGGCAGTTCAGCGAGGCCTACGGCGTGCGTCCGTTGGTGCTGTGCACCATCCCGCTCTCGCCGACGCGAAACAGCAAGCTGTTCGATTTGCAGGTCATTCCCGACTTTGAGCGCGCCGAGGTGTTCCCCGACGCGCTGCTGGGCGTACTGCGCAAAAACGCGGCAACGTACGAAAAGCAGCTTGTCATTCCCTGCTCCGATTACTATGTTGGTCTGCTGTGCCGGCACTACGACCGCTTTGAGGGGCTGATCGCCAACCGGTTCAACAGCGCGGAGATGCTGGAGACCTTCGACACCAAGGATAAGTTCTACGACCTGTGCGAGCAGTATAGCATGGACTATCCCAAGACCGCCGTTGCCGCGCCGGACGAGCGCGAGAGTGTATTGGAGCGGCTGCCGTTCGAGTTCCCCATCGTGGTCAAGCCGGAGAACAGCAACGCCACCGACTATCTCCGCTGCCACTTTGAGGGGCAGAAAAAGGTGTTCTTCTTTGATACGCGCGAGGAATACCTTGCGATGATCGCAAACATGAACCGCTCCGACTACCGCGGCAAGCTCATTTTGCAGGAGTTCATCCCCGGCGGCGACGGTGCCATGCGCGTGCTCAACGCCTACTCCGACGCGGACGGCAAGGTGCGCGCCATGTGCCTTGGCCAGCCGGTGCTGGAATACTACGATCCCAAGTCCGTCGGCAACTACGCCGCAGTCATCTCCCGCGGCGACCGCGCGCTGTATGAGAAGATGCAGGCATTTCTGGAAGCCATCGGCTACGTCGGCTTTGCCAACATCGACATGAAGTATGACCGCCGCACGGGGCGCTATGTGCTTTTTGAAATCAATCCCCGGCAGGGCCGCAGCAGTTACTTCGTCCGCTCCGCGGGCATCAATCTGATGCAGATCCTCGCCGACGACGTGGTTTACGGCAAGCGCAAACCATGCGTCTATAATGAGAGCGTGGCGCTGTGGTCGAACGTGCCGCGGGGAATTCTGACCCGCTACGTCACCGATCCCGCATTGCGCGCGGAGCTTGCGTCGCTCAAGGCGGACCGCACGCTGATGAATCCCAACGACTTCAACCTCAAGCGGCTGTACCGCATCGCGCGGGTGGATTACGCGCAGTACAAGCTGTTCCGGCAATACTGGTTCGATAAGGAAAAGGAGCGCTGAAAAGCGCTCCTTTTTTCACAGCAGGATCGGCTGTAATTGTTTTCCCTCACAGGCGGCTTTCAGCGTCGCTTCGATCTGCGTGAAGTCCGCCACCAGTGAGTTCGGCTTTTTCTCCGCGTCGTCCTGCCCGAAGGGGACGAAATAGTAATTCCTGCGATTGAGCAGCGCGGCGATGCTCGGCGCGGACGCGGAGAGACCGTCGTTGGTCGCCGGGGCGATGATGACCGGCTTGCCGTTGCGAAGGTGCGATTTCGCCGCCATCGGCACGACGCCGTCCGTCATGCCCGCCGCCAGCTTCGCGAGCGTGTTGCCCGTGCAGGGCGCGATCACCAACGCGTCCAGCGCGTTGGACGGGCCCAGCGGCTCCGCCTCTACCACAGTGCGGATCGCGCGGCGTCCGGCGAGGCTCTCCACACGCTCGATCAGCCGCTCCGCCGTGCCGAAGCGGGTGTCCGTGGTTGCCGAGCGCTCGGACAAAATCGGGATCAGCTCATGTACCTCGGAAAGCTGCTCGTAAATCTTCAGCACCGCGGCGTGGTTGCAAAAGGAACCGCACAGCGCAAAGCCCAGTTTCATGTTTCTTCCTCCCAAATCCGATATAGGGTCTGCCGCAGCGCCCGCGCCGCCGTCTCCGGCGCGGTCTTGCCCGGCAGACCGTTTGCTTTGACATACTCGATCTTCCCCGCCGCCTCGGCGTCAATGCCCGGCAGCGACGCCAGCTCCACCACGACGCAGTCTCGCCGCAGCTGCGCGAGCAGCGGCGCGGTCAGCACCGGATGCGGCACGGTGTTGAAGATGGCACGGAAGCCGCCCAGCTTGCCGTCCAGCCGTTCCGTATGCAGCGCACGGTAGCCCAACGCGTCGATCCACGCGAAGTCGTCGAATCGCCGCGCGCTGACGCTGACGTCCGCGCCCAGCGCCGCGAGATCGTGCGCGAGCAGCTTGCCGATGTGCCCGAACCCGACCACCAGACAGGGCGTGCCGCGCAGCGTCACGCTCAGGCGATCCATCGCGGTCTGCACCGCGCCCTCGGCGGTCACGGCGGCGTTCGCCACCGTCAGCGCCTCGTCCGTATAGTAATCCGTCACGCGCAGCCTCAGCCGCTGAATTGCCGTCCACGCCGATTTCGGCACCGCGCCCGCGTAAATGCGCTGCTTCGCGCTCAAACGCGGCCAAAACTCCTCCAACGGCAGATTCGTGCCGTGGAGCTTTCCCTCCTTCGCAAGCGGCACCGGCAGGATCACCCGCTCCGCTGCCGCCGCCTCGCTGGGCGTTCCCTCGTTCGGCGCGTTCGCCAGCCCCCACGACCGCACCGCGTATCCGTCCGCCGCCAGCAGCCGCGCAAGATACGCCATCCGCGCGTCGCCGCCGAGGAACCCGATCGTCTCCATTCGCATCACCTCTCCCCACAGCCTACGCCGCAGGCGTGTACGAGGTGCAAAAAAGAGTCTGAGCGACGCTCAGACTCTTTTCAGTATCTCAAGGTATTCCTTTACATCCCGCAGCACAAAGGCGGGCTTCACGTCGCTCGTTGCGATCTCCGACTCCTTGGTCTCGCCGGAGAGCACCAGCACCGTGTCCACGCCCGCGTTGACGCCGCAGGCGATGTCGGTGTAGAGGCGGTCGCCGATGACCACGGTTTCCTCCGGCGATGCACCCGCCGCGCTCATGGCGAGGTACGCCATGTCCGGCTTCGGCTTGCCGATGACATAGGGGCTGCGTCCCGTTGCCCTGCGGAGCATCTCGCAGACGCTGCCGCAGTCCGGCACATAGCCGTACCACGTGGGGCAGACCCAGTCGGGGTTGGTGGCGACATAGTCTACGCCGCGGCCCAGCAGGATGCAGGCGTCCTCCAGCTTTCGGAACGTCAACTCCGTGTCGAAGCCCATCAGCAGCATGTCCACCGCCGCGTCACGGTCGTCCGTCAGGCGGAATCCCGCCTCGCGGAGCTGCGTCTTGAACGACTCCGTCCCGCAGACGTAGTACAGCTTGTCCCCTTCGCCGTGCTCGCGGAGATAGAGGATCGTCGCGTCCACGGAGGTGAGGAAATCCGCGCGCGTCGCCTCGACGCCAAGGCGGCGCATTTTTTCCACGTAGGCGTCGCCGCTTTTGGAGGAGTTGTTGGTCAGAAACAGATACCGCCCGCCGCGCTCACGGATGGTTTGCAGGAACTCCGCCGCGCCGTCGAAGAGGTTCTCATCGAGGTACAGCGTGCCGTCCATATCCAGCAGGAACAGGCGCTTTTGCCGCAGTCTGTCCAGATCCATCACTTGTTCTTCTTGCCCGCGCCGATGAAGATGAACGCCAGCGAGCTCACGCACAGCAGGTACGGATAATAGAGGTTCGGGATGATCTCAAAGGCAGACACCGTCGCGCCCATGACCGCCGCCTGAGAGATGGCGACGAGCATCTGTGCGCCGTAGGGGATGATGCCCTGAAAGATGCAGGAGAAGGTGTCCAGCAGCGACGCGGACTCCTTGGGCGTGATGTCGTACTCGTCGCTGATCTGCTTGGCGATGGGGCCCGCCATGACGATGGCGACGGTGTTGTTGGCGGTGGCAATGTCCATCGCGCCGACGAGCAAACCGACGCCGAGGCGGCCGCCCACCGCGCCCTTGAACGTGCGGCGGATGAACGCGAGCAGCGACTCAAAGCCGCCGTACTCGCGCATGAGGCCGCAGAGCGCGGAGACAAGCAGCGTCACCATGATGGTCTCGAACATACCGGACGCGCCCGCGCCCATGTTGCCCACCAGATCCAGCGCGCCGACGGTGCCGGTGGCGAGGGTGATGACGCAGCCGGAGAGGATGCCGACCAGCAGCACCACAAAGACGTTGATGCCCGCAATGCCGCCGATGAGCACCAGCACATAGGGAATGAGCAGCAGCAGGTTGTACTCCGGAATCTCGATCTGGGCAAGGCTTTCGCTGCCGGAGACGAGGATCAGCACCAATGTAACAAGCGCCGCGGGCAGCGCAATTTTAAAGTTCGCGCGGAACTTGTCCCGCATCTCGCAGCCCTGCGTGTTGCAGGCTGCAATGGTGGTGTCGGAGATGAACGAGAGGTTGTCGCCGAACATCGCGCCGCCCATGACCGAGCCGATGCAAAGCGGCAGGGAGAAGCCGGAAATCTGCGACACCGCGACAGCGATCGGGGTGATAAGCGAGATCGTGCCGACCGAGGTGCCCATGGCGGTGGAGACAAAGCACGCCGCGGCAAAGAGCACCGCTGCCGCCGCGCGGGCGGGCGTCACCGACAGCAACGCGTAGGCCACCGCCTCGGCGCTGGAGCGTCCTGTCACGCCGACAAACACGCCGGCGGCGAGGAAGATCAGGATCATCGTCATGATGTTCTTGTCGCCGACGCCCTGCGCCATGATCTCCAGCTTATCGTCAAACTTCAGCGCCTTGTTCTGGAGGCACGCCACCAGCAGCGCCACCAGAAACACGACCACGATGGGGATGGAATAGAAGCCCATCGGGATCTTCAGCACATACTCAAACAGGATGCCCATGCCGAGGTACAGCACCAGAAAGACCAGTACGGGCAGGAGTGCGCGGGAATTTGCTTTGGGTTTCATGATTTTCTTCCTTCCAATCTTTTCTCTTTATCTATCGTAAGCGACGATCGGATCGTCGATCTCACGCGTTGCGTAGGCGTTGAGCGACCAGTCCGCCCGCGCGCCCGCCAGATACTCGTAGTACCCCTGCGCGCCGATCATGGCACCGTTGTCGCCGCACAGCGACAGGGGTGGGAGGTACAGCTTGCAGCCTGCCTTGTCGCAGGCTTTTTGCAGATCGGCGCGGAGAAACGAGTTTGCCGCCACGCCGCCCGCGGCGACGATGACTTTGCGCCCGCACAGCTCCGCGGCGCGCATCGTGCGCGGCACCAGTTCGTCGGACACCGCCTGCATAAAGTCGCGCGCCAGCGCCGCGCGGTCGAGCGGCTTGCCCGTCTGCTCGGCATTGTGGGCGAGGTTCACGACCGCGGTCTTGAGCCCGGAAAAGCTCATGTCCAGCTCGTGACCCTCGATCTTCGCGCGGGGCAGCTCGTACGCGCCGCCCGCGCTGCCGTGCGCCAGCTCATCCATCGGCTTGCCGCCGGGGTATGGCAAGCCAAGTACGCGCGCCGCCTTGTCAAAGCACTCGCCCGCCGCGTCGTCCCGCGTCGCGCCCACTAGCTTGAAGTCCGTGTAGCCCGCCACGTCGACGAGGAGCGTGTTGCCGCCGGACATGCACAGCGCGAGGAACGGCGGCTCCAAGTCCGGGAACGCGAGGTAGTTTGCCGCGATATGCCCGCGGATGTGGTGCACGGGGATCAGCGGCACGTTCAGCGCGTAGGCGACGGACTTGGCGTAGTTGAGCCCCACCAGCACCGCGCCGATCAGCCCCGGCGCGTAGGTCGCCGCGACCGCGTCGATGTCCGTTTTCGTCACGTCCGCGTCGGCAAGCGCCTTGTCGCACAGCGCCGCGATGGCCTCCACATGCTTGCGGGACGCGATCTCCGGCACCACGCCGCCATAGAGCGCGTGCATGTCCGCCTGCGACGCGATGGCGTCGGAGAGTATGGTTCTTCCGTCCTCGACGACCGCGACCGCGGTCTCGTCGCAGGAGGATTCAAATGCTAAAATCTTCATGTGTCCTGTCCAATCCAAGGTATCTTCTTCGGGACGCCCATCGACGGCTCCCACGGGATCTGTATGTATTTCTTGTAGACCAGCTTCGGCATTGAGCTGCGGTAGCACGCCGCGTGCGCGGCGCAGATCTCCTCGTCGCTGACCGGTCGATCTGCCCAATACAGCGTGCGATACGGCACGCCGAACACGCAGGTGTCGTACCCCGCCTGCCGCGCGCCGTTGCGCCGATAGAACGCGAGCCGACGCTCCGCCATGGCGGGATCGGGTGCGTAGTCCGGGATCTCGGACTCGCCGAAGACCACGTTTCCCCGCTCCGATTCCACCAGCTTTTGAATGAGCGTTGAGCCGAGGCCGTCGTTGCGGCGCGATTCCGTCACGCAGAGGTAGTCGAACAGCGCAAAGCCCGGCACATGCGTCCACACGAACGCCTCGCCCACGATCTCGCCGCCGTCGAACAGGCACCACGGGCGGTACTCGCCGCGCTTCATCTCCTGCTTCATTTCCCGCAGGGGCTTGAGCTCCGCCAGCGGAAACGACGGCTTTAAGTCGCGCTTGTAGATCTCACTCAGCTGCGCCTCCGTCGGCAGCTTCATTTCCAGCATCGGTAAACTCCCTTGTCATGATGATCGCATCCTCTCTGGGATGCTCATAGTAATTCGTGCGCCGCCCGACGCCGCGGAAGCCGCGGCTGCCGTAGAGCGCGATGGCGCCGTAATTGGACGCGCGGACCTCGAGCGTCAGAAACGCCAATTGATTGCCCTCCGCGAAGTTCACGAACACGTCGAGCAGTGCGCCCGCGACGCCGCCGCGGCGGGATTCCGGACGCACGGCGACGTTGGTGATGTAGCCCTCGTCCACGACCACCATCAGCCCCGCGTAGCCCACCACGCTGCCGTCCTCGGTGTCCAGTGCGACCAAATACGCCGACATGGCGTTGTCCAGCTCCTCAGCGAGCATGTTCCGAGACCAAGGGTCTGCAAAGCAGGCGCGCTCCAGCGCCGCCACCTCGTCCAAATGCTCGTGCGTCATCGGCACGATGCGCACTTGTTTTTTTAAATGCTCCATTCGTCTTCCTCTTCGATCTCTGTATCGTCCACACAGCTCTCGCGCTCCGGATCGACCACGATGCTGCCGATGCGCTCGGTGTAATGCTCCCAGAACGACGCCGCGTCCCGCCGCTCGATGATGTAACGCCACTCGTCCTCCCAAAGCGGCAGCAGCAGATAGTAATTGACGATCTTGCCGCCGGGCAGCATCAGCCGCGTCGAAACGCCCGACTGCGTCGCTGCCGGAATGACAAACGCCCCGGCAAAGCCGCTGCCTCGGGTGACCGCACCGTGGTAGGCGTTGCCGACGCCCAGCATGTCGTGGTTCTTGAACGGAAAGCGCGCCGTGGTTTTGAGCAGGTGGAACGGCCAGCTGTCGTTCACGAAATCCCAGTCCGGCGGCAGGCAGACGCTCAACTCCGCAAAGGCGGCGTTTCGCTCCTCCAACGCCTTCGGCACCTGCATGCGGTGTGCGCCCATGCCGATGGTCAGCAGCGTATAGTACCGTCGCTCCTCGGTCGGCTCCGTCACGGCGATGTCCACGCGCACGTCCTCATCGTCGGCGTCATAGTACGTCCGCGCGATGGGACCGAACGCCTCCGTAATGTAGCGCTCGATCGCGTCGCGCTCAAACGCGCTGTAGGTCGTGCGCGCTTCCAACTGCTCCGCCCACTCCGCGATCTCCGGCTCCGAGAGCGGAGATACCGTCTCCAGAATCTGCGGCTCGCGCTTGGGGTTTTGCTCCGGCGGCTGCTTCGGCACTTGTTTCGACAGCTCGGCGTGTTTCTTTTTATAAAGTTCAAAAAAATCCCGAAAGAATCCCATTATCCCTTTGCCTCTAACCAGTTTTTGCCCCAGTGCGCCTCGGCGGTCAGCGGAACGGAGAGCGTCATCACCCGCTCCATCTCGTCCTCGAGCAGCTTCGCCGTCTGCTCCGCCTCGGCTTCGGGGCACTCGACGATCAGTTCGTCGTGCACCTGCAAAATGAGTTTTCCGCGCAGTCCCTTTTTTTTCAGCCGCTCGTCCACCCGCACCATGGCGAGCTTGATGATGTCCGCCGCCGTGCCCTGAATGGGCATGTTGAGCGCCACGCGCTCACCGAACGAGCGGGTCTGGAAGTTGCTCGCCGCCAGCTCGGGCAGCGCGCGGCGGCGATGCATCAGCGTCTCGACGTAGCCCGCCGCCTTCGCCTGCTCCACCACGTTCGTCATATAGTTCCGCACGCCGGAGAAGCGGGCAAGGTAGTTCTCAATATATGCCTTTGCCTCCGCCACGGTGACGCCGATATCCTGCGCGAGCGAGAACGCGGAGATGCCGTACACGATGCCAAAGTTGACCGCCTTCGCGTGGGAGCGCATCTGCTTCGTCACCTGCTCGATGGGTACGCCGAACGCCTGCGACGCGGTGACGGTGTGGATATCCTCGCCGCTGCGGAAGGCGTCCTGCATAGTCTTGTCGTCCGCGATGTGCGCCAGCAGCCGTAGCTCGATCTGCGAGTAGTCCGCGTCGACGAGTACGCAGCCGTCGGCGGGGACGAACATGCGGCGAAACTCGCTGCCAAGCTCCGTGCGCGTGGGGATGTTCTGCAAATTCGGTTCCGTGGACGAAAGCCGCCCCGTCGCCGTCACGGTCATCTGGAAGCTGGTGTGGATGCGCCCGTCGGGGGCGATGACCTTCAGCAATCCGTCGCAGTACGTCGATTTGAACTTGGCGTACTGGCGGTATTCCAGCACGTCCGCCACGATCGGCGTCTCCCAGCGCAGCTTTTCCAGCACGTCGGCGTTGGTGCTCCAGCCAGTCTTGGTCTTTTTCCCATGCGGCAGCTCCAGCTTTTCAAAGAGGATCGTACCGAGCTGCTTGGGGGAGTTGATGTTGAACTTCTCCCCCGCCGCGTCATAGATCCGCTGCTCCAGCTCGCGGGTGCGCTGCTCCATCACCGCGCCAAAATCGGCCAGCGCCTTGCGGTCCACCAGCACGCCCGCGTACTCCATCTTCGCCAGCACCGCGCACAGCGGCAGCTCGACGCTGTAGTACAGCTCATGCAGCTGCCGCTCCTCGATGGCGGGCCACAACGCCTCATAGAGCGCGCCCACCGCGGCGGCATAGCTGTGGAACGCCGCCTCCGCCGTCGCCGTATCGCCCAGCATGGAGAACGCGTCGGGATCGAGGTGGATGGGCTTGGGCAGCTCGTGGTGGAAATACGACACAAACAGCTTGTCGACGTCATAGCTGCCCGCCGTCGCGTCCACAAGATACGCCGCGAGCGCCGTGTCGAACACGAAGCCCTCGATGGGCAGGTCATTTTCGAGCAGCGTCCGCATGAGGTCCTTCACGTCGTGGGACACCTTTTTGACGTCCGCCGAGAACAGCGCGCGTAGCAGCGCGTTCCAGTCGCCCTCGTACTTTGAGAAAAACAGCTCCGCCGAGCTCTGCGTCGTCTCGCTCGTCCGGCAGTCCACGATCAGGCCCGAGAGGTCGGGCAGCGCGAGCAGCGTCACATGCTCCGCCTTGCGCCAGAGAGCCAGCAGCTCGTTTGCCCGCGCCCCGCTCGTCACCGCCTCCGCCGTCACGGTGAAGTCCGGCGTTTCCGTCTCCTCCACGCTCGGCAGGTTCGCCGGCGGCGTCAGCTTGTAGGTCTCGATCAGCTTGTTGAATTCCAGCTTCAAAAACAGCGGATACAGCGCGTCCGACGGCGCTTTGCGCAGATTCTCCTGCGGCGCGAAGTCCATCGGTACGTCAGTGAGGATCGTCGCCAGATGGTAGGACTGCCGCGCGCTCTCCTCGCCCTCGGTGAGCTTTTTGATCGCGGCGGGCTTCGCCTCGATGTCGGGCAGCTTTTCGTAGATCGCGTCGATGCTCGCGTACTTTTGGATCAGCTCCATCGCGGTCTTTTCGCCCACGCCCGGCACGCCGGGATAGTTGTCGCTGCTGTCGCCCATCAGCGCCTTGAGGTCGATGATGTGGACCGGGTCAAAGCCATACTCCGCGCGGAACGTCTCCGGCGTCATGTCCTTGGTGGTCGTCTGTCCCATGCGCGTGGAGACCAGCTTCACCGTCGTGTGATCGGTGACCAGCTGCAGGCTGTCCTTATCGCCGGTGACGATCACGCAATCCCAATCCGCCGCCTCGCATTTGCGCGAGATGGTGCCGATCAAGTCGTCCGCCTCGTAGCCCGCCTGCTCGTAACGCGGGATGTTCATGGCGTCCAGCACGTCCTTCATCACCGGCAGCTGCATCGCCAGCTCCTCGGGCATCCCCTTGCGCTGACCCTTGTAGTCTGGGAACACCAGATGGCGGAAGGTCGGCTCGCGGCGGTCAAAGGTGACGCACAGCGCGTCGGGCTCCTCCTCGTCCGTCAGGCGCTTCATCGTGGACAAAAAGCCGTAAATGGCATGGGTATAGAAGCCCTCCCGCGTGGTCAGCGGGCGGATGCCGTAAAATGCGCGGTTGAGGATCGAGTTGCCGTCGATCACCATCAATTTCATACGATTTCTCCTTATTTCAGCCTGCGGCGTTCTCCGGCGCCGGGAGCGTCATCGTCCATTGCGGCGCACTCTCGCCGTCCACCATGTACTGCACTTCCTCCACGCCCGAGAGCGAGAGGATCGAGCGGGATAGGGACTCCATGACCGGCGCGCGCTGCGCCTCGTCGATGGACTGCATCACATAGCCGCTTAAGTTGACATAACAAATGCCATCCTCGGTGCGCGCGGAGAGGATCGCAAAGCTCTCCGGCAGCAGCGTTTGCAGCGTGTCGTCCCCCGCAGGGCCGCGCTTGAGCGCGTCCACCACGGCGCTGACGCGGGACTGGCCCTCGTAGAGCGCGATCGTCTGCTGCTGCGCACGCAGGGCCGTCGTGTCCTTATCCGCAAACCAGAGCGACACGTTGATCGGACGGATCACGTCCTCGCCGCTCGAGAGCAGCGCGTCCGCCGCGGTGAGCAGCTGCGTCCGGCGGTAAGGCAGCTCGCGGCCGTTTGCCGTAATATGCACGGCATAGATGCCGTCGAGCTGCGTCAGCGTCAGCGTCAGACACGCGTCCGCGACGGAAAGATCAATGCCTGACAGCCGCGCATACGGCTCCGAGAGATCGACGTTCGCGCGACCGCCCGCCACCGTCAGCTTTTGCAGGCTGGTTCCGCTCGGGAACGGCGAGCGCAGCTCCAGATCGTCGTCGGCTTCCAGCAGCTCCGAAATCAGCGTCTCCGCAAGCTTCGCCGTCGGCATCGCGCCGCTGTCCGCCACGCGGACGCTGCGCTCCCGGATCGCGTCGCCGCCATCGCTGTCCTCGAGCTGCGCAGCGAGATAGAGCGTATAGTCGTCGGCGGACTGCTCCTCCGCCGACGGGGCGCAGGCCGCGAGCAGCAAAAGCGTGAGGGTCAAAATCGCAAATCGCTTCATGTCTCGCCGCCCCCTTCCGCTCGGGGCAGGCGCACGGTAAACACGCTGCCGCCGCCCTGCCGCGCCGCCGCCTCCACCGTGCCGCCGCGGCGGCGGACGGTGTCGGAGACGATGGACAATCCCAGTCCCGTGCCGCCGTAGGCGCGGGAGCGCATCTTGTCCACGCGGTAAAAGCGGTCGAAGATGCGTGGCAGATCCTCCTCCGGTATACCGATTCCGTTGTCCTCTACCGTGAGGATTACTGTATCGTCATCCCCCGTGAGGCGAATACGCACAAAGCCGCCGGAGTAGTTGTACTTGATGCCGTTTTCGGTCAGATTGTAAATGACGTGGTGCAGGTCGTCCTCCGCCGCGCGCACCGCCGCCTCCCGCTCGATCTCATAGGAGAGATCGACAGAGCGTTCCTCCGCCACCAGGCGCAACGTGTGCACGACGCGCTCGATGACCGGCGTCACCGCCACCGGCTCCGCCGCCTCGGAAGTGCCGCTGTCCAATCGCGTCAGGCGCAGCAGATCCTCCGTGATGCGCGTCAGACGCTCGGACTCCTGCTCGATGTCCCCGACGAACTCGCGCACCGTCTCTTTGTCCATGTCCTCGGTCTGCAAAATCGAGTCGGACAGCAAGCGGATGCCCGCGAGCGGCGTCTTGAGCTCGTGGGAAGCGTCCGCGACGAAGCGGCGGCGCACCTCCTCCGTGGTTTGCAGTCGATCGGCAAGGCTGTTGAACTCGCCCGCGATCTCCGCGATCTCGTCGTGTCCGCCGACAGACGCGCGGCGGTCGTAATCGCCTTCGCGCATCTGCCGGATCGCCTCCGCCAACAGGCCGAAGCGCCGGGTCAGGATTCTCGAGAGAATGAAGCTCAACGCGATGACGAACGTGAGGATCGCCTCGGAAAAGTGCAGCAGCGTGCTTTGCAGGTTGTGCAGCAACGTCGCCTGCTCGGTATCGTACTCATACGCATAGACCGCGCCGATGGTCTGGCTGCGGTAAATAACCGGGGACGCGCAGCGGCTGTGGAATGCGCCGTCCTCATAGGCGGCGTAGAAAACATCATTGCCATGCAATGCCTGCACGATTTCCGTATAAAATGCATAGCGGCCCAGCGCACTATCCGTCTCGCGGCTATCGTAGAGAATACGCCCCGCCTCATCCGTGACGAGGACGCGGGAGATGCCCGTCTCCTCCGTCACCGTCAGCGCTGCCGCGACATTTTCTTCGGTCAGCGACTCCTTGCCCATCAGCGCCGTCGTCATGACGGACACGCTGTTTTTGAGGGTCGATTCCTTGGAGCGGAACACCAGATCCTCCGACGCCGTCAAAGGGTAGGTGTTCATCAGCACCAGCACCGCTATGATGATCGCGACATAGCTCAGGCCGAACTTGACCTGCAAACTCACATGTCTGATGACGCTCCCCCCTTCGATCAGATCAGATGCCCGTCAGCCCTTGAAGTAGTAGCCCACGCCCCACTTGGTCAGAATATACTCCGGCTCGGCAGGGTTCTTTTCCAGTTTTTCGCGGAGCTTGCGGATGTGCACGTCCACCGTACGGTAGTCGCCGGCGTAGGTGTAGCCCCACACGAGGTCCATCAAGCTCTCGCGGCTGTAGACCCGGCGCGGGTTTTTGATGAGCAGCTCGATGAGGTCATACTCCTTCGCCGTCAGCTCCACCACCTCGCCGTCCCGCAGCGCCACGCGCTGCGCGGGGTCCACCGAGATCGGTCCCGCGGTCAGCAGCTCGCGCTCGTTCGGCTGTTGCGCGCCGCCGGAGCGGCGCAGCAGCGCGCGGATGCGCGCCTTGAGCTCCAAAATGTTGAACGGTTTGGTGACATAATCATCTGCACCGTATTCAAAACCAAGCAAAATATCGGTATCTTCGCCTCTTGCGGTTAACATAATAATTGGCACATTGGAGAACTCACGGATTTGCATGCAGGCGGTGAGCCCGTCCACCTCCGGCATCATCAGATCCAGCAGAATGAGGTCAAAGCCGCCGTTTCGCGCCAGCTCCACCGCCGTCGCGCCGTCAAAGGCGGTCTCCACGGTGTAACCCTCGTTTTGCAGATTGAACTTGAGACCCTTGACGAGCACCTGCTCGTCGTCCACGACCAGAATTTTCACGGCGCGTCCTCCTCTCCCAGCGTGATATCGTTCCGGATGTTGTCCAGCTTCGTTTCCCCGATGCCGCTGACTTCCAACAGTTCGTCCACGGAGGCAAACGGGCCGTGTTCCGCGCGGTAGTCCACGATCGCCTGCGCCAGCACCGGACCGACGCCCATGAGCTGCTGCAATTCCTCTGCCGTGGCGGTGTTGATGTCCACCGGCTGTCGCTCCGGCACAATCTCCTCGGGTGGAGCGCTGCGCTCCACGGCAACCGTGTAGTTGTCCGCTGCGGTCACAGGCTTGCCATGGATGGAGAAATATGCCAACGCGCCCAAAAAAACTACGGTTAACAAAATCATAACAAGATGTGCGGCTCCGAATCTTTCTTTGCGTTCCACGGTTGCACTCACCCCGATTCTCTGCTATACTGACGAAAACAGTCGAAATCTGCCGTTTCCCGGCTCATCTTATCACCATCTTTTTATTATAACATATACCGAGGTATTTTTCCATGAAAAAACAGCGTATTGCGTCTCTTTTTTTCATATTCGCCCTTCTGCTCTCTTTGAGCCCCGTCGCGTATGCCAAAGACGCCTACAAAGCCGAAGCGCGTGCCGCGTTACTCATTGACGTCGGAACGGGCGAGGTCTTATTGGACCAGAACGGCCATGAGCACAACTTCCCCGCCAGCATCACCAAGGTCATGACGGCGCTGCTGACGCTGGAAGCTGTCCGCGACGGCAAGTTGAGCCTCGATCAGGAGATCATTGCCTCGGAGAGCGCGTTTGAAGGGCTTGCCGCCGACGGCAGCACCGCCAACATCAAGCCGGGCGAGGCGATGAGCGTGGAAAACCTGCTCAACTGCCTGCTGATCGTCTCGGCCAATGAGGCGGCGAATATCCTTGCCGAAGCTGTGGCCGGCGACGTGCCCAGCTTTGTTGCGCTGATGAATCAGCGAGCGGGTGAGCTGGGCTGCAACGATACCCATTTTGCCAACCCCTCGGGACTGCACAACAACGAGCACTATACCAGCGCGTGGGATATTTACACCTTTACCAATGAGGCGCTCCAGTATGACACCTTCCGTGAGATTATCGCGCGCAAGGCCTATGATGTGCCGGCGACCAATCTTTCCAAGGCGCGCGGGCTGCACACCACCAACTATCTGATCTCTAACTGGCGCACGCGGGGCTATGTTTACGAATATGCCACCGGCGGAAAAACCGGCTCCACGCCTGAAGCGGGCTACTGCCTCGTCGCCACCGCCGAAAAGGGCACGCGCAGTCTGATCTCCGTCGTTCTCGGCGCGGAGCGCGTCACGCTGGAAGACAAAACCGTTTTGACCAAGAGCTTTTCCGAAACCATCCGCCTCTTCGACCATGGTTTTGACGATTTCAAAAGCATGGAGCTGATTGACACGGGCGAATATATCCAAGAGGTGCCGGTGGAGCTGTCCAGCGAGACGAACTATGTGGTAATCCACCCTGCCGAGGGCATCCGCCGCATGGTGCCCGCTGATTTGGAGCTGGAGGATCTGGAGCGCGACATCACCCTGTTTTCCGAAAGCGTGGACGCGCCCATTGCCGAGGGCGACGTGCTGGGCAAAATGAGCATCTCCTATGACGGGGTGGACTACGGCACCGTCGATCTGGTTGCGCTCAATGACGTGTCCGCCTCTTGGCTGCTGACCAAGGAGCGTGAGGCGAAGGAATTCTTCGGCCAGACCTGGGTCAAGGTTGCAACCGCCGCCGTAGTCGTGCTTGCCGTTGCTTTGATTGTGCTGCGCGCCGCTGTCGGTTCCCGACCCAAGCGCTACGGTAATCGCGCCAGGAGCGTGCAGTACAACGGCTATCGGGGCCGCAAAAGACGTTAAAAAAGAAGCCGCTTGATCGCGGCCTCTTTTTATAGAATCAACGGGATCGCCTGCACACGGCAGCTCTGCATATCCACATGCGTGCCGTCGGCAAACGCCACGCCCTCCGCCCGGAGCAGCTCCACCTGTCGGTTCGCGCCGCCGAAGGCAAAGGCGCTGGACACCTCGCCGTCCCGCTTCACCACGCGATGGCACGGGATCACGCCCGGCTGCGGATTCACGTGCAGCGCGTAGCCTACCACACGCGCAAGGCGCTTGTTGCCGATTGCCTCCGCGATCTGTCCGTAGGTCGCGACGCTGCCCTCCGGGATCAGCTTCACCGCCTCGTACACCTTGTCAAAAGTCGTCATTTCTCCCCTCCTTTTGTGAAAAGAAACGCCTTTCGGCGTTTCTTTTTCTTATCCCTTGTTGCGCATGCCGAAGTGCATCTCGCGCATGCCCTCCACCTCGTCGCAGATGGGCTTTAAGTTGCACGAGCCGCAGTCGGTGGGGATACCCTCCAGAATGTGCGTCAGCGTTCTGGTGATGTCGTCCACCTTCTTCGCGGTCTTCGCCAATTCGGACACCACGTCGTTGTCCGTGATAAACACGATCTGCACGCGCTTGACGTGAGGGTTCTTGTGATAGCCCTTGATGTACGCCGCGCCGACGGCGCGGAAGTCGATGCCGCGGCCAACGGCGGTCTTGCTCAGGCGCACCTGCTCGCGGTTGCTCTCCGACGAGATACGCACCATGTAGCCCTCGGGGAACACATGGTACTTGACGAACTCCATGTCGCGGATCGCCTGATAGATCGCCTCGTCATCGCCGCCGAGGTCGTCGGTCAAGAGGAACGCGAGGCGCGCAAAGGACACGTCGCCTTTGAGCTCCGGCAGATCCTTGCCGTAGAGCAGAATCTCGTCCTTCGGGATGAGCGCTTCATCGCTGGTTACGCAGGTAAAGTTCGCGGACGGACAGCCGCTGCCACCCAGCTCGAACGCAGCGTCGCGGAGCATGACCAGCTCGCTCTCGCCGGTGTCGCGCCAAGCCTTTGCGGGATCATAGTCCCACTGCCGCGGCGCCGCGCCGTCCAGTCGGGCACGGGTCGCGGTGATGATCGAATGATACAGTTCCATGGGCTAGAATTTGATGTCCACGTTCTTGCGGTCGTGGATACGGTTGACCTGCGTGTAGACCCAGCCCAGCACCTTCTGGTCGAGGTTCCAGAAATACACAACGAACAGCACCGCCACGACGACGAACAGGATCTTGAAGATCGTCCAGAGGACGTTCAACACAGTCTTCATAAAAACCTCCGTTCAGGTTTTGTTCAGGCGCTCTTTTTGGCGAGCCCCTTCTGGCGGGCGTACTCCGCCGCGCCCAGCGCGCCCATGAGCTGCGGGTCGGTCTTGAGCTCGACGACCTTGAGCTTCAAAACGTGCTCGATCGCCTGCTTGAGGCCGTCGTTCTTGGCGCAGCCGCCGGTCAGCGTGATGCTGTCCACCGCGCCCGCCTTCTTCGCCATCACGAAACAGCGCTTGGCCACCGCCATCTGGATGCCCGCCGCGATCTCGTCCATGGGCTTGCCCTCGCCAACGAGGGTGATGACCTCGGACTCGGCAAACACCGTGCACTGCGCGGTGATGGGGATGACGTTCTTCGCGCCGAGCGACAGCTTGGAGAACTCGGGCAGCGTCATCTCGAACGAGCGCGCCATCGCCTCGTAGAAGCGGCCCGTACCGGCGGCGCACTTGTCGTTCATGGCGAAGTTCTTGACCGTGCCGTCGGCGTCAATGCTGATGCCCTTGACGTCCTGACCGCCGATGTCGATGATCGCCTTGACGTCGGGATTGGTGACGTGCACGCCCATGGCGTGGCAGGAGATCTCCGAGATGTTCTCGTCCGCGAACGGCACCTTGTTGCGGCCGTAGCCCGTGCCGATCAAATATTCCAGATCCTTGGAATCCTTGAGACCCGCGGTCTTGCAGACCTCCTCCATCGCCAGCGTGGCGCTGATCTCGGAGTTGATCTTGGAGCGGATGGTGGTGTCGGCAACGATTTTGCCGGTTTCGTCCAGAATGACCGCCTTGGTGTACGTGGAGCCCACGTCGCAGCCGCCGAAGTATTTCATAGTTTATTTTCCCCCAAATTTATTATTGTTGAATTGTTTATTTACCACGTTGCATCGTCTTCAAAATCAACGAGAGATTCGTCGATGGGCGTCGCGCCCATGACCGTGTACATGAACTCGTTGATCTTGTCGCGCATGGCGCGGCGGGACACGGTGCGCGGGTCCATCAGATCGTGCTCGATCCAGACCATCTTGTAGTCCTTCTGCCGCGCCTGCTCGTCAAGGATGCCCTGCAGCGTCGCCATGTTTTTGCACGCGACGTTCTGATACATGAGGATCATGTCGACCTTCCAGATCTCGCACTGGCGCCACAGCTCGTTGACGACGTTGTGATAGCCGCCGTTGGTGTGACGGCGCATGACCATGCGCTCGTAGAGGCGGGCGAGATCCTGGAGCGCCAGCTCCTTGTCCTCGGTCTCCAGCGGGCGGGTGAAGTTCAGGCTCTCCATCTCCACCAGCACGTCCACGCCCCAGCAGTTGGCGATCCAGTTGGTGAGGTTCGCGTAGTAGTGCGCCGGGCACGACCAGACGATCGCGCGGTACTTCATCTTGCCGCGCCACGCCTCCTCGCGCTTTTCGTACGCCTCGAGCATGATCTTGTTGACCTTCTCGAAGGTCTTGATCACGCGCGGGTCGGCGCCGCCGTCCATCTCGTAGTTCCACTTGCGGAACAGCTCGTAGCACGGCCCGATGAGCTGCGGGTACGGGGTCTGGTTGACCTCCCACTTTTGCAGCTCGTACTGGGTTTCAAGGTTGAAACGCTTCATCTGCTTGAAGTACGCGTCCCAGTTCCACTTCGCGCCGGTGGTCTCCTCGATGAACTTGATGCAGTGCTTAATGTCCTCCGCCGCGTCCTCGACGGTCTCCTCGTACTCATAGCGCACGGGGAAGGTCAGGTGGAACACCGGCAGATCCGGGAAGCGCCGCGCCATATAGGACGACGCCATGGTGGAGCCGTCGCAGGGCATGGAGCTCGAAATGAAGCAGGAGCCCATGTGCGGCAGGGCGTCGAGGACGATCGCGCCGCACTCGCTCGACGGTACCGGGCAGGTGTCGGACGGCAGCCCAAAGCTCTCCACCGCGTCGATGTACGGCACGCAGGTGAGCTGGTCAACCTCGGAGACGAGGAACACCGGCAGCAGCTGGTACGGAATGCCCAGCAGGTCAGGGAAGCCCGCCATGATCTGGCCCATGGTCATCTCGTCGAAGAGTACGACCTTCTTGTTCAGCTCCGTGGCATTGCCGTTCTTTTCGTCGCACTTGGCAAGGAACACCAGGTTCTCCGCGACGTAGCGGAAAATGTCATAAATGAGCAGGTGGCTCATGCGCAGCGCGCTGCCGCGCTGGCCGAGCGTGTTCTTGTCCATGAACGAGTGGGCGCAGAAGTAGGAGATCATCCAGCGGTAGTAGAGCGTCGCGTTCATCGCCGGGATCAGATCCTTGCCGAACGTCGTGAGGAACATGCCCCACATGCGGCACCACTCATAGAAGTCATAGGCGGTGTCGCCCACGCCGCGCCACTCGCGGCGGACGGTCGCCATGCAGCCGGAGCGGTAGAGCTTTCCGAGCTTCTTCTCGCCGTTGAGGATAATGTCCTTGCGCTCGTCATTGGACATCGCGGCGAACGCCTTCGCCTCGTCCGCGATGCGCTTGCCGGTGAGCGTCAGGTTTTTCTTGTGCCGCGCGGCGACGGCATGCCAGTCCGTCTCGCGGAGCATATCGCCGATGATGCCGCCAACCTCCTTAAGGTTCTTTGCCTGCGCCTTCCAGTCGATGTGATCCTTGTACCGCCAGAACGACGGATTCGGGAATTTCGCCTCAGCCATGGTTTGCCACCCCCTCTGTCTGATGGATGCGCTTGATCTCCAGCGACTCCACGAACGCCTGGAAACGCGTGCGGAGCTGTCCGGAGGTGCGGGCGTTGTACGGACGGTCGATGGACAGCACCGGCCAGCCGTATTCCTCGTTCATGATGTGGCTGACGAGCGCACGCTCGAAGCCCCAGTAGTCGCAGAACTTCATCTGCTCGTAGATGATGCCGTCGGCGTGGAACTTCTTCGCCAGCTTGTCCGCGGTCTCACGGCGCTGGAGCACCTTGTCGTCCGCGATGTAACGCGCGCACTCGGAATGGCGCATGTAATGCTCGCAGATCTGCGTCAGCACGTCGTCGGTGTCGTTGAGCTCGATGACCTCGCGGCCCGGCGTGGAGCCGTAGCAATAGCGGTCGGACACCACGAACGCCCCCGCCTCCTCGATCATTTTCGTCAGCGACGGATCGTCGATCTCGCTGCCGACGATGGCGACGCGGGCGCGGTACCACGGCTTGTCGTCCACCTTGCGCTGCTTGATCTCGTCGAGCGTCTCGCGCAGCAGCGGCAGGATCAGGTACTTCGGGCAGGTGTAGCTCACGAGGTTAAGGATGTGGAACTCATAGCCCGTGACGGGCGGGTTCTCCAGCGCGCGCAGCTCGCCGATCTCGCTGATGATGCGGCAGACCTCGTTGTGCTCCTCCACCGCCTTGCGCAGCGCGGCGTCGGAGGTGTCGATATGGTAGTTGTCCTCCATGTAGTTGAGCAGGCGGTGCTTCATCTGCTTGACGTACTGGCGGATGGTGTAATCCTCGATCTTGAACGGCACGTCCACATGGCTGACGAACATCTTGGGCTTTTCGTTGAGCTTCAAAAGCTCAAAGTGTTCATAGAAGCGGTTCATCATGGAACACGCGTCCACGCCGGCGAGGCCGTCGAGGAAGTTGTAGCCGCCCTCGATGCTGCGCTCGAGCAGTGCGCGGGCAAACTCACAGGTGTAGTTCGACATGTAATAGGTCGCCATGTCGATCGAGCCTGTTCTCGGCGCGCGCAGGCGCACGGAGAAGCAGTTGCCCAGATTCAGCAGCACCTCGGGAATGTGGTAGCAGGTGTAGCCGATGGCGAGCTTGCCCTCCGCCTGCGCCTGCTGTACCAGCTCGTTGTTGGCTTCCTCGAGCAGGTTCTCAAAGTAGATCAGATGCTTGAGATCCTTCAAATGGTACACCTCTCTTCCTATTAAAGTTCCAGTTTCAGGAGCGCCTGCCGCGCCCCGTTCATCACATTGGAGTCACCGTCGAGCTCAAAGACGCTCTTGCCCTGCACGTCGTTTTGCGACTGCTGCGCGTCCGCCTCGATCACCGCGAGCACCTCCGCGCCCGCGATGCTGGGGTCGGTGACCAACTCCGGTCGGGTGGCGCGGTTGATGATGACGCCGCATTTGTCATACATCACCAGCTCGTCCGCCACACGCTTGATCGTGCCGATCACCTGATAGCCCTTGCGGCTTTGATCGGTGATGAGCAGCAGGTGCGTCACCTTTTCCATCACGCGGCGGTTGATCTGCTCGATGCCCGCCTCGCCGTCGATCACAACGTAGTCGAAATCGCCCGCGAGCAGACTGATGACCTCTTTCAAGTAGCCGTTCACCGTGCAGTAGCAGCCCGCGGTCTCCGGCCGCCCAATGGCAAGGAACGCGAAGCCCCGCGTCTCCACCATGGAGTCAAAGAGCCGGAAGCGCGCCTCGGCGATCAGCTCGTCTGGATTGGTCTTGGTGGCGTCGTTCGCAAGGCTCTTGCGGATATCGTCCAGCGTCTCCGTCACCTCGACGCCCAGCGCCGTGGAAAGCCCCACCGCGGGGTCGGCGTCGATGGCAAGGATTCGCGCATCCGCATGCTGCTCTGTCAGCAACCGCAGCACCGCCGCCGAGATCGACGTCTTGCCGACGCCGCCCTTTCCCGCGACGGCGATGATCTTCGCGTCCAATCGCATCACCCCTTCTGCACAGCATCACACTATCCCAATATGACAGTTAACATTGTAGCATGAAACCCGACGCTTGACAACAGGTTTTTGTGGAAATCTGACAAATCACAGTTGTCCGTTTCCGGTGCTTATGGTATACTATGGCAGTATCCTGTTGCATCAAAAGGAGGCTCCATGAAGCTCTTTCGCAAACTTGCCGCCGTATTGCTTGCCGTCTCCCTCTTGCTGACGAACGCGGCGGCGTATTACGAAGCGTTTGACCATCCGGACGTTTCCTTTCCGGAAATGGTTTACAACGGCATCGTCTTGGATGCCGTTGACGACTTCTGCGCGCGTTTTGCGCGGGACCCGATCACGCTCTATCCGGAGTTGGTCGCGCTGTATGATCAGCTCTACACCCAAAATGAGCTCGCCTACATTCAAATGTGTCAAAATCCCGGCAATGAAGCCATTGCCGACGAAGCCGGCCGCGCGGCAGATGCCTTCGCGGCGGCCAGCGACCGCATTTATACCGCATTGGGCGAGGCACTGACCGGTCCCCAAGCCACGGCGCTGGCTGCGCTGATGCCGGAGGGGCAGTCTGATGGCTTTTCGGGCTACGAACCGCTCTCCGACGAGGATACCTCGGCAATGAACGCAGAGGACGAGCTGGTGCGTCAATACTATCTGCTGCCAGAGGACGAAAACTACGCCGACGCGGCGGGAGAGCTCTATTTGCAGCTGATCGCGCTGCGGCGCGCCGAAGCGGAGCGCGCAGGGTTTGACAGCTACCCGGAGTACGCCTACTACATGCTCTATGGGCGGGAATATGAGCCATCCGATCTTCAGGCGTTGCAGCGCGTTGCGAAGCAGCAGCTTGCGCCCCTTATGGTTCGCTGCTACGAAGCATACGACGAGCCGAGCTTCGGCGAATTACCGTCAGACGAAACGCTTCTGGACGACATTGCCGCCCACATCGGCGAGGTCTCGCCGGAGCTGAACGAAGCCATGGACTACCTGATGCGCAACCGGCTCTATTGCTTCGGCAGCAGCGACGAGCTGCTGGAGATGGGCTACACTGCCTCGCTCCCCGCCTACCGCAGCGCGTTCATCTTCAACTGTGCCGACACGCGCTTCCGCGCCTACAAGGACACGGTGCACGAATTCGGGCACTTCAACGCGGCGTATCACGATCCGACGCCGATGCTCTATCAGCTGGACAACACCGACGTTGCGGAGATCCAGTCGCAGGCGCTGGAGCTGCTGTTTCTCCCCGCTTTGCAGGACATTCTCGCCAAACAGGAGCATGAGCGCGACGCGGTTGCCATTGCCGTACTGGGTGAGATGCTGGATTCCGTCGTCAGCGGCTGCCTGTACGATGAGTATGAACAGGCGGTCTACGCCCGGTCGGAGCTTACGGTCGATGGTCTCCACGCATTGGAGCAAAAGCTGCTCGCCGAGTACGGACTCGACCGCCTCTATGGCACCGAGCCGGGCTGGGTATACATCACGCATCTTTTTGACCGCCCCTGCTACTACATCTCCTACGCCGCCTCCGCGCTGGCGGCGCTGGATATTTGGCTTCTGTCTCTGGAGGATCACGACGCCGCAGTGGACACCTACTTGCGGGTCTCCGCTGCCCGGACGGACGCTTGGTTTTTTGACGTGCTTTACGACAACCATCTGTGTGATCTCACCGATCGAAACGATGTTGCGCGGCTTGCGCGTTCGCTGACGCAGCAGCTAGAGCCAATGCTCGGTTCCAGCGTTCCCCATGGCGTGTGGTACGCCCTCGGCGGCGTCGCGCTGCTGGGCGCAGCCGTTGTCGTTGTGTTCCGCCGCAGCAAAGCAGAGGATGAAACGATTGCCAGTGCCGATGGGCCGGACAATAGCGAATAAAAAAGAGAACGTACTCTCGTACGTTCTCTTTTTTGTTTGTGGGAAGTGTCTTACTTGAGCTCGACCTTCGCGCCGGCCTCTTCGACCTTCTTCTTGAGCTCTTCGGCCTCGTCCTTGCTGACGCCTTCCTTCAGAGCCTTCGGAGCGCTCTCGACGAACGCCTTGGCTTCGGCCAGACCCAGACCGGTGATCTCACGAACGACCTTGATGACCTTAATCTTCGCAGCAGCGTCGAAGCTGGCGAGGACGACGTCGAAGTCGGTCTTCTCCTCAGCAGCGGGAGCGGCAGCGCCGGCAGCGGGAGCGGCCATAGCGGCAGCGGAAACGCCAAACTCTTCCTCGAGGGCGTGGACGAGCTCGGAGAGCTCCAGAACGGTCAGAGCCTTGATCTCTTCGATCATAGCAGTCACTTTCTCAGACATGGTAAAGTTCCTCCTGATTAGAATTTTGTTTTTGGTTTGAGTGATGTACCGCGATTATTCCGCGGCGGGAGCCTCATCGGCAGCCTCAACAGGGGCAGCCTCTTCGGCGGGAGCGGCAGCTTCGCCGCCCTTTTCGGCGATCTGCTTGAGCACGACAGCCAGACCCGTGATGGGAGCCAGCATGGTGCCGAGCACCTGCGCCTGCAGAACGGGCAGAGCCGGGATTGAAGCGAGGGAGTTGATGGTCGCCATGTCGATGACCTGGCCATCCATAAAGCCGCCCTTGATCTCGAACTTGTCGTTCAGCTTCTTCGCGAAGTCAGCGATCACACGGGCAGGAGCCACGGGGTCACTCGCGATGGCGAGGGACGTGGTACCGTTGAGCTGGTCATCCAGCGCCTCGAGGCCGACGTTGTTGAACGCGCGGCGGAGCATGGTGTTCTTGATAACAGCATACTCGACCGCGTTCTCACGGCAGGCCTTGCGGAGCTCGGTGTCCTCAGCCACGGTAATGCCCTTGTAGTCGACGATGACGCCGGCCGCAGCGTTCTTGAGCTTTTCGCTCAAGCTCTCCACGATCGCCTGCTTCTCAGACAGGACTTTTGCGTTAGGCATTCTGGGTTTCACCTCCGTTAGATTAGGTGCGTTCGAAAAGAAAACTGTCCTCATGCCCAAAGGCACAAGGACAGTCTAAAGCAATGTAACTTGCTGTCCTCGGCAGGATTTACGCGGCTAACCGCACCTGCTGTCTTTGGAACGCTCCGTCATTATATTCAGGCTTTTCCGAAAAGTCAAGCCCAAATCACTTGTTTTTGCTGTTTTTTACAGCTTGGCAGTCGCCATCTTGACGCCGGGGCCCATGGTGGACGCGACGACGCAGGACTTGATATACTGACCCTTGGCTGCGGCGGGCTTGGCCTTGATGATGGCGCCCATCAGCGCGTCGAAGTTCTCAGCGAGCTTCTCGGGGCCGAAGGAAACCTTGCCGATCGGGCAGTGGATGATGTTGGTCTTGTCGAGACGATACTCGACCTTACCGGCCTTGGACTCCTGGACAGCCTTGGCGACGTCGGGGGTGACGGTGCCCGCCTTCGGAGAGGGCATCAAGCCCTTCGGGCCGAGAACCTTACCGAGACGGCCAACCACGCCCATCATATCGGGGGACGCGATGACGACGTCAAAGTCGAACCAGTTCTCCTTCTGGATCTTTTCAACGAGATCCATCTCGCCGACGTAATCCGCGCCAGCTTCCTTGGCGGCGTCCGCCTTGTCGCCCTTGGCAAAGACGAGCACACGGGCGGTCTTGCCGGTGCCGTTGGGAAGGACGATCGCGCCACGGACCTGCTGGTCAGCGTGACGGGAATCGACGCCCAGACGGACGTGCAGCTCGACGGTCTCGTCGAACTTGGCGGAGGCGGTCTTGCAGATCAGACCGAAGCCCTCTGCCGGCTCATACTGAGCGTTTCTATCGATCTGCTTCGCAGCATCCTGATACTTCTTACCTCTAAACATATCTGCTTACCTCCCCTCTCAGTCTTCCACCACGACGCCCATGGAGCGCGCGGTGCCGGCGATCATGCTCATGGCAGACTCGAGGCTGCCGGCGTTGAGGTCGCGCATCTTCATCTCGGCGATCTTCTGGATGGACGCCTTGGAGATCTTGGCGACCTTCTCCTTGTTGGGCACACCGGACGCCTTCTCGATGTTGCACTCCTTCTTGATGAGGACGGCAGCGGGAGGGGTCTTGGTGATGAAGCTGAAGGAACGGTCGGCGTACACGGTGATGACGACGGGGATGATGAGGCCCATGTCATTCTTGGTGCGCTCGTTGAATTCCTTGGTGAACGCCGCGATGTTGATACCGTGCTGACCGAGCGCGGGGCCGACAGGGGGCGCGGGAGTTGCTTTGCCTGCAGGGATCTGCAGTTTCACGAAACCGACTACTTTCTGTGCCATAACGTATGGCCTCCTTTTATAAATGTGGTAACGAGCGAGGCGCGGCTTTTCGCGTCTCTCCCACTTTGCCGGAGCATATCCGGCTCATCGCAGTTAGCGATATACGCGGGGTTATTTGTCTACGACCTCCACCTGATCGAGCTCCAGCTCAACCGGCGTCTCGCGCCCGAACATGGACACGACCACGCAGACCTTGTTTTTCTCGGCGTCGATCTCGTCGACCGTTCCGATGAACGTCGCGAGCGGCCCATCGGTGATCTTGACCTGATCGCCGACATTGTAGAGCACGACGATCTCGTGCTTCTCCATGCCGAGGGCCAGAACCTCCTCCTCGGTGAGGGGGATGGGGTTGTTGGCGGAACCGACAAAGCCGGTCACACCACGGATGTTGCGGATCAAGTGCCAGGTGTCGTCCGTCATGATCATCTTCACAAGCACGTAGCCCGGGAAAACCTTGCGCTCGACTTCCTTCGTCTTGCCCTCCTCCGTCACCTCGGTGACGTTCTCCATCGGGATCTGGATATCCAGGATCTTGTCCTCCAGATGGCGGTTGGCGACGAACTTCTCGATCGCAGTCTTGACGGCGTTCTCATAACCGGAGTAGGTATGGGCAACATACCATTTTGCGCTCTCAGCCATGATCTGCCCTTTCTCAGCCCGCGAGGCCGATCAGCAGACGCACTGCCGAAACGGCGGCATAGTCGAAGACCCAGATGCACACGCCGACCACGAGAGAGAACATCAGCACGGTGCCGGTATCCTTCATCGTCTTCTTGGGTGTGGGCCAAACGACCTTTTTGAGTTCGCTTTTCATTTCACGGAACCACTTGCCGCGGTCCTTCTTTTCCTTCTTTTCTTCTGCCATGACTCTACAACCTTTCGCTTACTTCGTTTCGCTGTGGACGGTATGCTTTCTGCAGAAGGGACAATACTTGTTCAGTTCCAGCTTGTCCGGGGTGTTCTTCTTGTTCTTGATCGTGTTGTAGTTTCTCTGCTTGCACTCGTTGCAACGGAGAGTGATCTTCACGCGCATAACGGCACCTCCTTATTTGATTGCCTCCCTGCGTAGATTGAAGAGATCCTTTCCCGTGCGCAAGAAAAGCGAAAATTGCGCACAAAAAGAAAGCCCTCTTTCACAGGTAAGAGAGACTATACCACAAGCCTCCCCGAAAGGTCAAGCCTTTTTTCAAGTTTTTTGCAAGAAAAAAGCGGCTCCTCACGAGCCGCTTTCCATCTTCGCTTCCAGCTGTTCCAGCGCCGCGCGCGCCGCGTTCTGCTCCGCTTCCTTTTTGCTGTGTCCGGTACCTGTGCCCGCGACCTCGTCGCCCAGCATGACCGCGATCGTGAAGGTCTTGGCGTGATCCGGGCCGGTCTCGTCGGTCAAACGGTAGCGCAGGACATTGTTCGGCGTCCGCTGCACCAGCTCCTGCAGCGCGGTCTTATAGTCGCGGCGCTGCCGGACAAAGGTCGCCTCCGCCGCGCCGTCGAGCAGCATGCGGTGGATCAGCGCCGACACCGGCTCGATGCCGCCGTCGAGGTACATCGCCGCCATGACCGCCTCCGTGGCGTCCGCCAGGATCGACGGGCGCTCCCGTCCGCCGCCGGCTTCTTCACCGTGGCCGAGGCACAAAAAGCGCCCCAAGTCCAGCCGCTTGGCCACCTCGTACAGGCTCTCCTCGCACACCAGTCGCGCGCGGATGCGGGTCAGATCGCCCTCCGGCGCGTCGGAATGCTTCTCAAAGAGATACTCCGCAGTCACGAAGCCCAGCACGCTGTCTCCCAAAAACTCCAGCCGCTCGTTGCTGACCGCCTCCTCCCCGCGATGCTCGTTCGCATAAGAGCTGTGGCGCAGCGCCTCGCGCAGCAGGGCGGTATTCTTAAATCGGTAGCCCAGCGCTTCCTCCAATGCCTGCATGGTTCCCTCTCCTTTTCTTCCAAAACAAACGATGCCCCGCGCAGGCAGGGCATCGTTTCCTATCAGTTCAACTTGCTGCTCAAGAACTTCACACAGTCGCCCACTGTCTTGAGCTGTGCCAGATCATCCTCTTCGATCTCGTCGAGCTCGAATTCCTCTTCCATGGCCATCACCAGCTCCACCAGATCGACGGAGTCGGCGCCGAGGTCATCCGTAAACGAGCTACCCATGGTGATCTCGTCCTGATCGATCGCAAATTGCTCCGCGATCAATTCCTGCAGCTTGCTGAAAATTTCTTCCGGGGTCATAGTTCTCTCCTCCTGAGAAACGTAGCGCTGATTGCGCTGATTTCGCTTACAGGAATCCTACAACAAAGGCTATTCGCTGTCAAGAGGCTTTTCCGCAAAAATTGTCGTGGGGCAGTCACTCCGCCTTCTCGATCCGCTCCAGTCGCATTTTGTCGATGTCCCGGGCAATATCGTCCGCGATGCCGCTGCGCGCGACCTCGACGGCCTGACGCACCGCGTTGCAGAACGCCACCTCATTGGACGAGCCGTGCGCCTTGACCACGGGCTTGGAGATGCCGAGCAGCGCCGTGCCGCCGACCTCATTGGGGTCCAGCGTCTTTTTGAAGTCCTTCAATCCGCCCTTTAACAGCAACGCCGCGACCTTCGTGCCGGCGCTCTTGAGCAGCATGCCCTTGAGCATACCGCTCATCAGCTTGCCCGCGCCCTCGACGCTCTTGAGCATCACGTTGCCGGAGAAACCGTCCGCCACGATGACGTCGCACCGGCCCAGCATTGCCTCCTTCGCCTCCACATTGCCCGCGAAGTTGATGTCGCCGCGCTCGCCCGCCTCCTTGAGCTTCTGATAGGTCTCCTTGCGGAGCGTATCGCCCTTTTCCTCCTCGGCTCCGATGTTCAGAAGTCCCACGCGGGGCTTGTCCACGCCCAGCACCTTGGAGGCATAGTAACTGCCGAGATACGCGAATTGCAGCAGGTACTCCACCGTACATTCCGCGTTCGCGCCGCAGTCCAGCAGCACCGCGCGGCCGTTGGCGGTGGGGATCGTCGGCGCGAGCGCCGCGCGGCGCAGGCCGCGGATGCGCTTGACCACCAGCGTCGCGCCCGCGAGCAGCGCGCCGGTGCTGCCGGCGGAGACGAAGCCGTCCGCCTCGCCGTTTTTCACCAGATTGAGTCCGACGGTCAGCGATGAGTCGGGCTTTTTCTTGAACGCCGTGGCGGGATCGTCCGCGATCTCCACCACCTCGGTCGCGTTTTGGATCGTAATGCCTGCGGGCACGACCGGCCAGCCGATCTCCCGCAGCACGCCCTGGATCGCGCTCTCCTGTCCGACGAGGACGATCTCCACGTCGGGGTACTTCTCCCGCGCCAGCAGCGCGCCCTTGACGGGCGCCTGCGGCGCGAAGTCGCCGCCCATGGCGTCGATGGCAATTTTCATAGCTCGTTCTCCTTGATGTCAGAAAGGATTTCGTCGCGCAGGGAGTCGATGATCTCCAGGGAACGCTTCGAAAGCTCCGCGTTCTTGTTGCGCTTGCCCTTGACGCGGTAGCCCAACGGCGGAATGATGCCGAAGTTGACGTTCATCGGCTGGAACTCCGTCACGCTGCCGTTGCTGACGTACAGCCCCAGCGCGCCGATGGCAGTCTCCTGCGGAAAGTCCACGGGGGACTTTCCCTCCAGCCGCCGCGCCAGCTCCACGCCGACGAGGAAGCCGGACGCCGCGGACTCCACATAGCCCTCCACGCCGGTCATCTGCCCCGCGAACGCGATGCGCGGGTCGGCGATGAGCCGATAGTAGCGGTCCAGCAGGCGCGGGGAATCGAGGTAAGTATTGCGGTGCATGACGCCGTAGCGCACGAACTCCGCGTTTTTGAGGGCAGGAATCATCGAAAACACCCGCTTCTGCTCCGGAAAGCGCAGGTGCGTCTGGAAGCCCACGAGGTTGTAGACGCTGCCCTCCGAATTGTCGCGGCGCAGCTGCACCACGGCATAGGGTTCCTTCCCCGTCTTGGGATCTTTCAGGCCGCGCGGCTTGAGCGGGCCGTAGCAGAGCGTATCGCGCCCGCGGCGCGCCATGACCTCGACGGGCATGCAGCCCTCAAACACATTCTTATCCTCAAAGCCATGCACCGGCGCTTCCTCCGCCGTGGTCAGCGCCTCCCAGAACGCGAGATACTCCGCCTCGGTCATCGGGCAGTTGACATAATCCGCCGTCCCCTTGTCGTAGCGGGAGGCGAACCACGCGCTTTCCATGTCGACGCTCTCAAAGGTCACCAGCGGCGCCGCGGCGTCGAAGAAATGCAGAGTGTTTCCCGCGTCGTCCCCGCCGCCGATCTTGCGTACGATGGCGTCCGCCAGCGCATCGCTCGTCAGCGGGCCGGAGGCCACGACGACGAGTCCCTCCGTGGGGAGCTCCGTCACCTCGCCGTCCACAACGGTGATATTGGGATGGCTGCGCAAGCGCTCGGTGACGAGGCGCGCGAAGCCGTGGCGGTCCACCGCCAGCGCGCCGCCCGCCTCCACGCGGGTCTCGTCCGCGCAGTGGAGGATCAGCGAGCCAAGGCGGCGCATCTCCTCCTTGAGCAGACCCACCGCGTTCTCCAATTGATCCGAGCGCAGGGAGTTGGAGCAGCACAGCTCCGCAAAATTGTCGGTTTCATGGGCGGGGGTGCGCTTTTGCGGCTTCATTTCCCGCAGCGTCACGGACACACCGCGCTGCGCAAGCTGCCACGCGCACTCGCTGCCCGCGAGCCCCGCGCCGATCACTGTTACCTGATTGCTCATTTGTCCTCAAAATCATCCGCGTTGACGGTTACCGCTTTGGTTTTCGTCGTCGTTTTCTTGGTGGTTGTCGTCTTTTTCGCGGCGGTCTTTTTCGTGGTGGTTTTCTTTGCCACCGCCTTGGTTGCGGCTTTTTTCGCCGTTGTCTTCTTGGCGGTCTGCTTCTCTTCCGCCTTTTCCTCGGTCGCGGCAGCCGCCGCGGCCTTTTTGGTGTAACCGCGCTTGTCCTCGGGCACGAAGTTCGCGCATTCGGGGTTGATGCAGTACGGGCGCTTGTAGCCCTTGCCGGACTTCTTGAACATCGTGTGGCCGCATACCGGGCAGTCGTCCTTCACCGGCACGTCGAACGTCGTGAACTCGCACGCCTTCGCTGGATCCTTGCTGCCGCGGAACTCGCAGGCGTAATAGGTGTACTGCTTGTTGGTCTTTTTGCTCACACCGGTGCGCTTCATGAGCCGTCCCCCGCACAGCGGGCAGCGGCCCGGCATCTCGATGACCAGCGGCTTGGTGAACGTACATTCGGGATAGCCCGGGCAGGCGAGGAATCTGCCGAAGCGTCCGGATTTCACCACCATGTTACGTCCGCAAACGTCGCACTTTTCCTCGCTGACCTCGTCGGGCACCTTGAGGTGCTGCCCCTCCAGATCCTCCTCGGCCTTTTTCAGCTCCGCCGAAAACTCGCCGTAGAAGCTGCGCAGGATGTCCTTCCATGGGGTCTTGCCCTCCTCGACGGCGTCCAGCGTCTCCTCCATGCGGGCGGTGAACTTGGTGTCCACAATGTCGGGGAACTTGTCCTCCATCAGACCCGTCACCACCGTGCCGAGCGGCGTGGGGCGCAGGTACTTGCCCTCCTTGACCACATACTCGCGGTCGAGGATCGTGGAGACCGTGGGCGCGTAGGTAGACGGGCGGCCGATGCCGTTTTGCTCCATGGCGCGGATCAGCGTCGCGTCGGTGTAACGCACGGGCGGCTGGGTGAAGTGCTGCTCCGGCGTAAAGCCGTCCAGCTCCAGCACCTGCCCCTCGGTGAGCGGCGGCAGCTTGACCGCCTTTTCCTCCCGCTCGTCGTCGCGGGATTCCTCGTAGAGTGCGGTATAGCCCGAAAACTTCAGATCGCTGGCGCTGGCGCGGAACTCGTGACCGTTCGCCTCGATCTCCACGCTGATGCTGTCGTAGACCGCGTTCGCCATCTGGCTCGCGAGGAAGCGGCTCCAGATCAGGCGATACAGGCGGTACTGCTCGCCGGTGAGGCTCGCCTTGACGCGCTCCGGCGTCAGCTCGACGCTGGAGGGGCGGATCGCCTCGTGCGCGTCCTGCGCGCCCGCCTTGGCGCGGAAGCGGCGCGTGGTCGCGGGATAGTAGTCCTTGCCGTAGCGGCCGAGGATGAACTCCTTGGCGGCGGCGAGCGCCTCCTCGGAGATGCGCAGCGAGTCGGTACGCATGTAGGTGATGAGACCCACGGTGCCCTCACCCTCAATGTCCACGCCCTCATAGAGCTGCTGCGCGATCGCCATGGTGCGGCGCGGCGTCATGTTCAGCTTGCGGGACGCCTCCTGCTGGAGCGTCGAGGTGGTAAAGGGCGGCGAGGGGGAGCGCTGCTTGTCCGCGCGCTTGATGGTCTTGACGCGGAACGCGGCGCTCTTGGTGTCCTCGATGATGGCGTCGATCGCCTCGCGGGAGTCCGGCTCCGCCTTCTTGCCGTCCTTGCCGTAATAGTGGGCGAGGAAGGGCTTGTTCTTCGGCGCGTCGCGCAGCGCCGCCTCCAGCGTCCAGTACTCCTCGGGCTTGAATGCCTCGATCTCCTTCTCGCGGTCGTCCACCATGCGCATGGCGACGGACTGGACACGCCCCGCGGACAGGCCGCGGCGCACCTTTTTCCACAGCAGCGGCGAGAGCTGATAGCCCACGATGCGGTCCAGGATGCGGCGCGCCTGCTGCGCGTCCACCAGATCCTGATCGATGGCGCGGGGTTCCTTGATGCTCTCGCTGACGACCTTCTTCGTGATCTCGTTGAAGGTCACGCGCTTGGCCTTGTTGTCGTCGAGGTCCAGCAACGCCTTGAGGTGCCACGAGATCGCCTCGCCCTCGCGGTCCGGGTCGGTCGCGAGATAGACGGTGTCGCTCGCCTTGGCGGAGGCCTTGAGCTCCTTGATGAGCGCTTCCTTGCCCTTGATGGGCTTGTAGTCTGGCTCAAAATCGTTTTCGATATCAACGCCGAGCTTGCTCTTGGGCAGGTCGCGCAGGTGGCCCATACTCGCCGTCACGGTGTAGTCCTTGCCCAGATATTTTCCGATGGTCTTGGCCTTGGCCGGCGACTCGACGATCACCAGATGTTTCTTTGCCATGATCGTTTACTCCTCTATCAATTCTACATTCAGCGAAAAGCGCTTGCCGCTGCTCTGGGTGATGTACTCCTCGATCTCCAACACCGTCAGCGCAGACAGCACCCGCCGCGTCGGCAGGTCCACCGCCTCGATCAGGTCGTCCACCTGCATTTCGCCGTCCTTGAGTTTCTTCAAAATAAGCACCTGGTCGTCCGACAGGGTAGTCTCATTCTTTCGAACGTCCAGGGTCGCGCGCTTTTCAGGCTCCTGCTCCGCCGCCTTTGCCGCGGCGGCCTCCTGCCGCGCCTGATAGCCCATGGTCTGCGGCATCTCTACGCGCCCGCAGTGCAGTTTATGCGGAAACCGCGCTTCGTACTCCCACAGCACGTCCGAGGTGTCCGCCACCAGATGGGCTTCGCCGTCGGCGATCATGCGGTTGCAGCCGCGGCTCATGGGCGCCTTGATCGGGCCGGGCACCGCGAATACCTCGCGGCCCTGCTCCAGCGCCGTATGCGCGGTGATGAGCGCGCCGCTGCGCTCCGGCGCCTCCACGACCACGGTCGCGAGACACATGCCGCTGATGATACGGTTGCGAATCGGAAAATGCTGACCGAGCGGCGGCGTACCCGGCGCATACTCGGTCACCAGCGCACCGGCTGCCGCCACGTCCCGGTACAGCCACTCGTTGCCCGCGGGATAGACCACGTCGATGCCGCAGCCGAGCAGCGCCACCGTCTTGGCGCCCGCGCGGAGCGCGCCGCGGTGCGCCGCCGTGTCGATGCCGTAAGCGCCGCCGGACACGATCAACGCGCCCTGCTTTGCCATGGCGTAGGCGAGCTCCTGTGCAGTCTCAACGCCATAGGGCGTCGCCTTGCGGGTACCCACCATGGCGATGGCAACCTCCTCGTCGATCAACGGCAGCTGGCCCTTGACGTACAGAAGGCAGGGCGGCTCATAGATGTTGCGCAGGCGCACGGGATAGTCCGCGTCCTGCATCGTGAGGATACGCAGCTCCAGCCGCTCACAGTCGCCGAGGATGCGGTCCGCCGCCGCGGTGCTCTTGTCCGCAAGCTGCGCGGCGAGACGCGGGTTCATACCCTCGACCTGCAAATAATCCTCGGTATCGGCGTAGTAGATGTTCTCCGGCGTTCCGAAATGCTCCAGCAGCTGGAGCCGCATGCGCGTGGACAAGCCCTTGTGCTCACTCAGCCAGACCCAGTATTTGGTTCCCGCCATACCATTCTCCTCACTGTTCGTTTATCGGTACATTTCCCACAGCAAAACCGACGCTGCGATCGCGGCGTTGAGCGACTCGCAGCGCTCGCTCATGGGGATCTTCACCGTCCGGTCGCACAGGTTAAGCAATTCCTGGCTGATCCCCCGCCCTTCGCTGCCGATCGCCACCGCCGCGCGGCTCAAGTCCGCGTCCCGCAGGGACACCGTGTCGCCGCGAAGCGCCGCGCCATAGAGCGGCAGGCCGCTTCGTTGCAGCAGCGCCGCCAGCTCCGCCGACGCGCACGTCCATACCCGACAGCGGAAGATCGCGCCCATGGTGGCGCGGACGGTCTTGGGGTTATACAGGTCGGCGCAGGCGTTCACCAGAAACACACCATCACACGCAAACGCGTCCGCCGTGCGCAGGATCGTGCCCACGTTGCCGGGATCCTGCACGCCATCCAACACAAGGTAGTGCGCGCCGTCCAGCTTCTCCGGCAGTGCCGGACGCTCCAGCCGCGCCGTGAACAGCGCGCCCTGCGGCGTCTCCGCCGGACTGACGGATCGCATCAGCTCCCCGCTGACGCGCACGACGCGCGCGCCGTCCGGCAGCTCCGGAATCTCCACACCCTCGGAGAACACCGCCGTTTGCAGCGGAGCGCCCCACTGCACCGCCTCGCGCAGCAGCTTGACCCCGTCACCGAGGTACTCGGCGCACTCGTCGCGGTACGCGCGGGAGGACGCGAGCTTGCGCAGATGCGTCAGCAGCGCGTTGTGGCGGCTCGTGATGGTCTCGATCTGCATGGTGTCCTCCCCTCTATACATTAAAACAAAGAAACAATAGCACAACCTTTTTTCAAATGCAAGGACAAAAAAGAAGCGGGTCATTTCGACCCGCTTCCGCTTCAGGGCAATTACAGCATGTTCAGCGCCAGCGTCAGCACGATGAAGACCGCGCCGACCCACTTGGTCGCGCGCGCGAGCTTCGCATCGAGAGACTTGGCCTTGTTCTTGGACATGAAGCTGTCCGCCATGCCGCCGATGGCGCCGGACAGACCGGCGGACTTGCCGGACTGGATCAGGACGACGGCAATCAGGAACAGGCCGCACAGAACCTGCAGGATCATCACAAACGTAAACATAGGACTTTTTACCTCCGTTATCAAGTCATGCAGGGTATTCCCCCGCAATTTTCAATCGCAGGGGTTATCCTAACATATCTTTTTCCGAATTGCAAGAGGGAATTTTCAGCGTCCCATCTCGTCCTGCGCCTCGCAGAACTCGACGATTTCATCGAATTCCGCCCCCAGCGTCTTGCGCAGCAGCGAAATGAGCGCCACGGTGCCGTCGCGCGTCATCAGCACGCTGGTCAGCTGCTCGCTCTTGCGCACGGACGCGGCGACCGGACCATTCTTCGTCATCTGCGATTCGGCGTCCATGTATTGCAGCATGAAGTCCAGCTGCAGCTCCACGGTGCGCCCCTGGGCGTTGGCGTTGCGGGCAATGCCGAACGCGTTGGTAAAGTAGGGCTTCATCGGCTCACTCCTCTCCATCCGGCTCCGCGTCGTCCGCACCGCTTGCGCGCAGCGCCGCGATCTTCTCCTGCGACGCGCGGATCGCCTTCACAATATCCGCCACCGCCTCGGGCGCGTCGTCGCCGCACTGCGCGACGTACCACTCACCCAGCGCCTGACAGTTCTTCGCAAGGCTGCGCTTTTCCGTCAGCAGCGCGGCCTTTTCCTCGGCATAGTCCTTGAGCGCACCGGCCTTTCCCCCGGCGTACTCTTTCAAGGTGCTTGCCTTTTCTCCCGCGTACTCCCTGAAGGCGCCCGCTTTTTCCCCCGCGGCGGCCGCGGCCTCCTGAGCAAGCTCCGTCGCCGCGTATGCGGCGCTTTGCGCCATGCGCTTGAGTTCTTCCAGATTCGGCATGATCGTATCTCCTTTTTATAAGAATCAGTTTTTCTCGACCCAGCCGCCGGCGCAGTTCACTGCGCGCTTCCAGCCGCGGTAGATCTCTTCACATTCGTACTGCTCGCGCTGCGGCTCGAATACCTTCGCGCTCACGCGCGCGGCGCGCACCTCGTCAAGGCTGTTCCACAGTCCCACCGCAAGCCCCGCCAGCGCCGCCGCGCCGAAGGCGGTGGTCTCCACCATCTCCGGACGGTCCACCGGAATCCGCAGCAGGTCCGCCTGGAACTGCATCATGATGTCGCTGACGCTCGCGCCGCCGTCCACGCGCAGCACCGTGATCTCGCAGCCCGCGTCCTGCCGCATGGCGGTCATCAGGTCGGTGACCTGATACGCGATGGACTCCAGCACCGCGCGGGCAAAGTGCGCGCGCGACGTGCCGCGGGTCATGCCCACCACGCAGCCGCGGGCGTACATATCCCAATACGGCGCGCCGAGACCGGTGAACGCCGGCACGAGATAGATGCCGCCCGCGTCCGGCACGCTCTCGGCGAGGCGGTCGCACTCCGGCGCGCTGTCGATGAGGTGCATCTCATCGCGCAGCCATTGGATGGCGCTGCCCGCGTTGAACACGCTGCCCTCGAGAGCGTAGGTCGTCTCGCCGTTTACGCTCCACGCCACGCTCGTCACCAGTCCCGCGCGGGAGCGCACGGGCTTGCCGCCCACGTTCATCAGCGTGAAGCAGCCCGTGCCGTAGGTGTTCTTCGCCTGACCGCGCTCAAAGCAGCCCTGCCCGAACAGCGCGGACTGCTGATCGCCCGCCGCGCCGCAGACCGGCACGCCCGCGAGATCCTCCAGCCCCTCGATGCCGTCGGCAACAACGCCGTAGACCTCGGAGTTCCCCACGGGCTTTGGCAGCATGGACATGGGGATATTCAGAAGACGGCACAGCTCCTCGTCCCATTTGAGCGTGTGGATATTGAACAGCATTGTGCGCGAGGCGTTGGAGTAGTCCGTGACGTGCGCCTTGCCGCCGGTGAGCTTCCAGATGAGCCACGTCTCCACCGTACCGAAGAGCAGCTCGCCGCGCTCCGCCTTCTCCCGTGCGCCCGGAACGTTGTCGAGCAGCCACTTGATCTTTGTGCCGGAGAAGTAGGCGTCGATCAGAAGTCCCGTCTTTTCCGCCACCAGCTCGTTGACGCCGTGATGCTCCCGCATCAACGCGTCGCAGATCTCCGCCGTACGGCGGCACTGCCAGACGATGGCGTTGTGGATGGGCTTGCCCGTCGCCTTCTCCCAGACGATGGTGGTCTCGCGCTGATTGGTGATGCCGATGCCCGCGATCTCCGTGGCAAGGCCGGACTCCCGCAGCGCTTTCGCCGCGACCATGCGCTGCGTGCCCCAGATCTCCAGCGGGTCATGCTCCACCCAACCGGGCTTGGGATAGATCTGCGTGAAGTCATGCTGCGCCTTGGCAACGATCTTTCCCGCCTTGTCGAACACGATCGCGCGGGAGCTGGTCGTACCCTGATCGAGGGCAAGGATGTAGTTTTTCATCGAAATCCCCCTGTTCATTTTTTGCAAGGTGTGATATGATAGCATTTGATAGAATTATAACACAGGGAGGATGATTTTACCATGCCTGAACGCAAGGAATTTTATTTCCCCTCCTCCGACGGGAAAACCCAGATCCACGCCGTCGAGTGGACGCCCGACACAACTCCGGTCGGCGTGTATCAGATCGCCCACGGCGTGGCGGAGTACGCGCTGCGCTACGAGCCGTTCGCGCAGTTTCTCTGCTCCAAGGGCTTCGTGGTGGTCGCCAACGACCACATCGGCCATAGCCTCTCCGTTGCGGACGGCGCGGCGCCGCTGTATTTCGGCGCAAAGGACGGCTGGACACACGTGGTGGACGATATGTTCACCCTGCGGCAGCAAACCGGAAAAAAGTACTCCGGTCTCCCCTACTTCCTCATGGGACACTCCATGGGCTCGTTCCTCGCGCGCACCTATCTCATCCGCTACCCCGGCACGGTGAAGGGCGCGGTCATCATGGGCACCGGTCAGCAGCCGGGCTACATGGTCGCGCTCGGCAAGCTGGCGGCGAAGGTCATCGGCAAAAAGAGTGGCTTCGACCAATTCAACGCCACCGTCGACGCTCTCGCCTTCGGCGCGTACAACAAGCCGTTTGAGCCCAAGCGCACCAAGTACGACTGGCTCAGCGCCAACGCGGAAAATGTCGACAACTACATCGCTGACCCGCTCTGCGGCGGCGACGCGACCGTAGGGCTGTTTCTCGACATGCTCGGCGGCATCGGCTTTATCGGCAAGCAGGCCAATGTGGAGAAGATGGACAAGAATACGCCGATCCTCTTCATTTCCGGGGAAATGGACCCCGTGGGCGACCTCGGCAAGGGCGTGAAGAAAGCCTACGAGAGCTTCCGCAAGGCGGGCGTCAAGGACGTGTCGATCAAGCTCTACCCCGGTCTGCGGCATGAGATTCTGAACGAAAAAGAGCGCGAGCAGGTCTGCGCCGACATCTGGGCGTGGGTCGAGCCGCGCATGTGAACCCATGCCTACTTCGTGGGAAGCGCTGGAAAGCGCGTGCAAGAACTGTCGGGAATGCTCGCTGTGCGAAACGCGTACAAACGTCGTCTTCGGCGTCGGCAGCCATGACGCCGAGGTGCTGTTCATCGGCGAGGGTCCCGGCGCCAACGAGGACCTGCAGGGCGAGCCCTTTGTCGGCAAGGCGGGCATGCTGCTCGACGACATGCTGGCGATCATCGGCATGAACCGCGAGAACGTCTATATCGCCAACATCGTCAAGTGCCGTCCGCCGAACAACCGCGATCCTCTCACGGTGGAGCAGGACGCCTGCATCGGCTGGCTGCGTCGGCAGACGGCGCTGCTGCGTCCGAAGATCATCGTCTGTCTCGGCCGCATCGCGGCGATGAAGCTCATCCGCGAGGATTTCAAAATCACCCGCGAGCACGGGCAGTGGTTTGAAAAAGCAGGCGTGCAGATGATGGCGATGTACCATCCCGCCGCGCTGCTGCGGGACCCGCACCGGCGGCCCGAGGCCTTCGACGATCTGAAGGTTCTTCAGGCAAAGGTACACGAGCTGTGCGATCATACGGAGGTGGATTAAATAGTGGAATGTCCGTATTGCAAGGAAGCGATGGATCTCGGTTTCATCCAGAGTCGGGACGGCGTGTATTGGGTCAAGACCAAGCGCGCGATCTCCCACGCACTCCCGCCGCGGCGAAGCAAGGACGTGGTGCCGCTGAACTTTGACAAGGTCAGCTACTTCAACGGCGGCTACGCCGAGGCATGGCTCTGCCGCGTCTGTAAAAAGGTCGTCGTCGACTATGCGCCGAAGAAAACCGGCGAGGACGAGGAATAAAGCAAAAGCTCGGGACATATCCCGAGCTTTTATGTTGTCTTGCGCAGATCGACCATTTCATCGATCCGCAGGGATAGAAACCCGCGAAACTCCTCCCAATCGCCCCAGGAGAGCTCCAGCGTTTGCAGCGCCATCGCGCGGCGCGCTCCCGTCAGCACCAGCAGGTCGCTGGACTCGAAGGCAAACTGAATCTCCGGGTACGGCACCAGCTCCTCGCCGCCCTGCGCCGGGCAGATGTGCATACCGCCCTCGTTGAAGATCACGCGGGCGCCGGCGCGCTCCGCCTTGCCCACCTGCGTCATCAGCTGATCCTTCGACGCGGCACGCGCGGGCCGCGCTTCGCGGCTGATCCAGAGCCACAGGGCGCAGCAAACCGTCAGCGCCGCGCCGCCGAGCAGCATCTTGATCTCGCCCACGGGATCAGGCAGCGAAAAGGTGATCAGCACCAGTCCCATGAACGTCAGCGCGGCGAGGTAAATGCGATAGCGCAGTTTTTTGCGCCGCAGACGTTCCTTCGGGCTGAGCGCGCCCTTTTCCCGCCGGGGGTGCGCCAGCAGCTGTGCGCGCTCCTCCAGCGCGTCCGCCAGCTGGGCAAGCACCGCGGGATTTCGCAGCGGACGCAGCTCAAACGTGTACTCCACCGCGCCTCACATGCGCTTCCACTTCGCGCCGTTCGGAATGTCCGTCAGCTCCACGCCCTGCGCCTTGAGCTCGTCGCGGATGCGGTCGGCTTCGGCAAAGTTCTTCGCCTTCTTCGCCTCGGCGCGCTGGCGGATCAGCGTCTCGATCGACTCGTCCGGCGCGCCGTCCTCGGCGATGACCGTGAACTCGGCGCTCTGCGTCGCGGCAGCTTTCGCGTTCTTTTCGCGCAGCGCGTCCGCCTTTTGCAGCAGATCGAGACTCAGCACGCCGTCAATGTCCGCGAGCATGGTGCGCTTGGTGGCGTCGTTGGTCTGCGCCTTGAGGATATCGTAAATCACCGTCACGCCGTTGGGCGTGTTGAGATCGTTGTCCATCTGGGCGATGAACTTCTCGCGGTACTCGGCCCGCGCCGCCTCATCCACCGCGCCGTCGTCCGGTTTGAGGCTCGCAATGCGCCCGATCAGCTTCTCGAACGCGGTCTGAGCGTTATCGAGGTTTTTCCACGTAAACACGAGGTTTTTGCGATAGTGGCTTTGCAGGCAGAAGAAGCGATAGGCGATGGGATCGTACCCCTTCTCCTCCAGCAGCGATACGGTCAGAAACTCGCCCTTGGACTTGGACATCTTGCCGTCCAGCGTATTGAGATGGGCGACGTGCACCCAGTATTTCGTCCACTTGTGACCGAGGTAGCTCTCGCTCTGCGCGATCTCGTTTGTGTGGTGCGGGAACGCGTTGTCCACGCCGCCGCAGTGGATATCGAGGTTTTCGCCCAGGTGCTTCATCGAAATGCAGGAGCACTCGATGTGCCAGCCCGGGTAGCCCACACCCCACGGGGAATCCCACTTGAGCGCCTGATCCTCAAACTTGGACTTGGTGAACCACAGCACGAAGTCGTTCTTGTTGCGCTTGTTCGTGTCCGCCTCCACGCCCTCGCGGACGCCGACGGCGAGGTCCTCCTCGTTGTGGTCGTTGAAGATGTAGTAATGCTCCAGCTTGCTGGTGTCAAAGTACACGTTGCCGCCGGCAACGTAGGCGTAACCCTTTTCCAGCAGCCCCTCGATGATCTTGATGTACTCGTCGATGCAGTTCGTCGCCGGCTCCACCACGTCGGGGCGCTTGATGTTGAGCTTTTTGCAGTCGTCAAAAAACGCGTCGGTGTAATACTGCGCGATCTCCATGACGCTCTTGTGCTCGCGCTTCGCGCCCTTAAGCATTTTGTCCTCGCCGGTGTCGGCGTCGCTGGAGAGATGCCCCACGTCGGTGATGTTCATCACGCGCTTGACGTTGTAGCCGAGGAAGCGCAGGTACTTCTCCAGCACGTCTTCCATGATGTAGCTGCGCAGGTTGCCGATGTGCGCGAAGTGGTACACCGTCGGGCCGCAGGTATACATTTTGACGAGCTTGGGATCGATGGGGACAAATTCTTCCTTGCGATGGCTGGCTGAATTGTAGATATACATGAACGCTTCTCCTTATTTTGCGTTTTTGAACACGTCGCGGTTCTTGATGAAATACTCCGCGCCGGAATAGAGCGTCGTGGCGACAATCACGATGTTGCTGATCTGCGCGATAAAATCGGGCGCGGAGTCCCCGACCGTCGGCGCGCCGATGAGCAGCATCAGGCACAGGCACACCATCGTCGCAGCGGTCTTGACCTTGCCCGACCAGCCCGCGGCGATCACGCGTCCCTGCTCCACCGCGACGAGACGCATACCGGACACCGCGAACTCGCGGAACAGCACAACCGCCAGCACCCAGCCGGGCATCCGCCCTTCCTCGACAAACCAGCACATCGCCGCCATGACCAACACCTTGTCCGCCAGTGGGTCCATGAACTTGCCGAAGTCCGTGATCTGGTTGTAGTGCCGCGCGATATAGCCGTCCAGCATATCCGTCAGGCTCGCGGCGATGAATACCCCCAGCGCCACATATTGCGAGTTAGGAAAACCCGCGTACAGCACGCCGAGGAACACCGGAATCAGCGCCATGCGCAAAAGCGTCAGCTTATTTGCAGTTGTCATAACAACTCCTCCATTCTTACACACCACTTCAATTTGTGGCGACGCGGAGCGCGTTAAAGTTCTTTTTGCCTACTTTTTCTTTCAAGAAAAAGTATGGCCTGTCAGCTCGCCGTCCATCGTACCGGTGATGCGGACGTTCACAAACTCGCCCGGCTCCAGATCGCGCTCCGACGAGAAATAGATCTTGCCGTCGATATCGACGGATTCGGCGTAGCTGCGGCCGATGTAACCCATGGACGCGGCGTCAAAGCCCTCGCACAGCACCTCGACAACGTCGCCCATCTTGGACTCGTTGTAGTCGTCCATGATACGGCTCTGCACGTCGACGAGCAGCTCCGCGCGGCGGCGCGCCTCCTCTTCATCGACGCGGTTTTCCATCTGCGCCGCGCGGGTACCCTCCTCCGGCGAATACGGGAACACGCCGGCGCGCTCGATCTTCACCTCGCGCAGGAAGTCGCACAGCTCATCGAACTCCGCCTCGCCCTCGTAGGGAAGGCCCGTGATGATGCTCGTGCGCAGCACCAATCCGGGGATACGCGCGCGCAGCTTTTGGAACAGCGCCGTCAGGTATTCCTTATCCCCGCGGCGATTCATCGCCGCGAGGATCTTATCGTTGCAGTGCTGGATGGGGATATCCAGATATTTGAGCACCTTCGGCTCCGAAGCAATGGCGTCGATCAGCTCGTCGTCAAACTCGTCGGGGTAGAGATAGTGCAGACGCACCCAGTGAAAATTAAGTTTACATAATTCATGTATCAGCTCCGGCAAGCGACGCTTACCATAGTTGTCGGTGCCGTAGCGCGTGATATCCTGCGCGATGACGATGATCTCCTTCACGCCCATGTCGGAGAGCTTCTTTGCTTCAGCGAGAACGTTCTCCCATTGGCGGCTGCGGTATTTCCCGCGCAATGATGGGATCACGCAGAACGCGCAGTGGTTGTCGCAGCCCTCCGCGATGCGCAGGTACGCTGTGTAGGGCGGCGTCGTGATGACGCGATCCAGCTCCTCCACGGGGGCGTGGATGCTGCCGAAGCGCCGCGGCGTCTCGTCCTTGAGCACCTCGTCGATGGCGCCGACGATCTCGCCGTAGCTGCCGGTGCCGAGCAGGCCGTCCACCTCGGGCATGGACTCGGTGATCTCATCCTTATAGCGCTGGGAGAGACAGCCGGTGACGAGGATCTTTTTGAGCCGCCCGCGCTTTTTGAGCTCGCCCATGGCGAGGATATTGTCGATGGCCTCCTCCTTGGCGGAGTCGATGAATCCGCAAGTGTTGATGACCACCACGTCGGAGCCCTCCGGCGCGTCGGTGAGCGTCAGCCCCGCGTCGCGGCACAGCGCCATCATCTGCTCGGTGTTCACAAGGTTTTTCGCACAGCCGAGGGAAATAAATGCAACTTTGCTCATGGATCAGTCCTCCGGTATCTCTTCACCCAGCGCGGACAGCGCCGCCCGCACATCGCGCCACGCGAAGCCGCGGCGCAGCAGCGCTTCGGAGAGTTTTTTGCGCTCCTTGTCTCCAAGCGCGCCGCCCTTGGTTTTCGACGCGATCACCCGCGCGATGGTCTCCGCCGGGTCGGGGGCGGTAGCAAGCGCCTCGTCCCAGTATTCGCGGGGCACACCGCGGCGGCGCAGCTCGTCGCGGAGCTTCGCCTCGCCGCAGCCGTTTGCGCTGTAGTGGCGCACGATGGTCTTGGCGTAGGCGAGGTCGTCCAGCGCGCCGATGTCCTCCAGCCAGTCCGCCGCCGCTTCCGCGTCAGTATCCGCCGCACCCTTGTCGCGCAGGCGCTTTTGGAGTTCCTTCTTTGACAACGGGCGCGCGGAGATCATGTTGACCGCGCGGACGCGGGTCTCGCTTCGCGCGGCGCACTTTTGTAATTCTACCATAGTATCGGGGCTGATGTCCAGTCCCGTATACAAGTCGAAATGCAGGAGCTCATCCTCCGTGATCCGGAGGAGGTCTCCCCCCTCCAGATGCACCAAGATACGCCCCTGCTTATGCTTCGATTTTTCGATCTTTTCGATCCGCATTTAGCCCTCAAAATCATCCGCGCTGACGTCCACCGCGCGGCCCGCTGCCTTGGCGGCGATGCGCTGCTGACCGGTCATCAGCTTGTCGAAGTTGGCGCGGATGTCCGCCTCCAGCTTGTCGGCGACCTCGGGATTGTCCTTGAGGTACTGCTTGGCGGCGTCGCGGCCCTGCCCGATGCGGGTCTCGCCCATGGAGTACCACGAGCCGCTCTTCTGCACGAAGTCCAGCTTCACGCCGAGGTCGATCAGCTCGCCGAGGAGCGAGATGCCCTCGCCGTACATGATGTCGAACTCCGCCTCGCGGAACGGGGGCGCCATCTTGTTCTTGACGACCTTGGCGCGGGTACGATTGCCGATCATCTCGCCGCCGTTTTTGAGCGTCTCGATGCGGCGCACGTCAATGCGCACGGAGGCGTAGAACTTCAGCGCGCGGCCGCCGGTGGTGACCTCGGGGTTGCCGTACATCACGCCGACCTTCTCGCGCAGCTGGTTGATGAAGATGACGATGGTGTTGGTCTTGTTGATTGCACCGGTCAGCTTGCGCAGCGCCTGCGACATGAGGCGGGCATGGAGGCCGACGAAGCTGTCGCCCATCTCGCCCTCGATCTCCGCGCGGGGCACGAGCGCCGCCACGGAGTCCACCACGATGACGTCGATCGCGCCGGAGCGCACCAGCGCCTCACAGATCTCCAGCGCCTGCTCGCCGGTGTCCGGCTGGGAGATCAGCATATCCTCGATGTTGACGCCCAGCGCCCGCGCGTAGGTCACGTCCAGCGCGTGCTCGGCGTCGATAAAGGCGACCTCGCCGCCTTGTTTCTGCGCCTGCGCCAGCACGTGCAGCGCCAGCGTAGTCTTACCGGAGGACTCGGGGCCGTAGATCTCGATGATGCGCCCGCGGGGCAGGCCGCCCACGCCCAGCGCCAGATCCAGCGCCAGCGAGCCGGTGGAGATGGACTCGATGTTCACCGCCGCCTTGCCGTCGCCGTAGCGCATGATGGAGCCCTTGCCGTAGGTGCGCTCGATCTGCTGCATGGCGGTCTCGATCGCGCGCTTCTTCTCCTCGGAAGCCGCCGTCGCCGCCTTTGTCGCTTTCGTCTCTGCCATAGTTGAATCCTCCGTATGATGTAAACTTTTTATCCTTGCTATACCTGTTCCCACAGCGTGCCGAATACCACGCGGGGGATATCGTTCAGATCCTTGACGATCTCCACGTCGCCGAAGCCGCTCGCGCGCATCAGCCGCAGCACGGCGTCCGCCTGGCCGATGCCGACCTCAAAGAGCAGCTTGCCCTGCGGCCGCAGCGCGTCGCGCCACTTTTCGCAGATCGCGCGGTAGAAATCCAGCCCGTCCGCGCCGCCGTCGAGGGCAAGACGCGGCTCGTGGTCGCGCACGGACGTGTCCAGCGTTTCAATGTCCGCCGTCGGGATATAGGGCGGATTGCTGACGATCACGTCGAACTCCCCCAGCTGCCGCGAGGGCTTCTCCCGCGCGTCGATGCGCACGGTGCTGACGCGCCCGCTTAAGTCGTTGCGCCGGACGTTCTGGCGGCAAACCTTGATGGCCTCCTCGTCCAGCTCGCCCAGCGTCACGCGGGCGCTCGGCACATGTTTCGCCACCGCGAGGCCGATGCAGCCGCTGCCCGCGCAGAGGTCCAGCACCCGCGGCTCTTCGCGGCTCTGCGCCGCCTCAATGGCGCGCGCCGCCAGCACCTCGGTGTCCGGACGCGGGATCAGCACCGCGCGGGAAATGTCCAGCGGCATGCCGTAGAACTCCCACTCGCCGATCAGATACGCCACCGGCTCGCCGGCGAGGTGCCGCGCGGCAAGGTCGTTGACCTCGCGCTCTACCTCCGGCGGGATATAAAGCCGGCTGTCGCGCACAAACTCCGCGTTGGTTTTCCCCGACGCCGCGCAGATCAGCTCCCGCGCCGCCCGGGTCGGGTCGAACACGCCCGCCGCCTTAAAGCGGCGGCGCGTGTCCAGATACAGGTCATTGTACGTCGTCGCCATGGCCTACCACGCGTCCTTGCCCTTCTCGGCGGGGATCACCAGCTCGATCGCCTTGATCGCCACCTCCAGCATGGAGTCGTCCGGCTCGTTGGTCGTGAAATTCTGGAGCCACAGGCCCGGGCGGGACAGAAACCGCGTCAGCGCCGTATCGTGTCCGCCGACGTAGCGGTTGAACTCATACGCCACGCCCACAATGGGAATGAGCAGCAGCAGGTGCATGGCAAAGCGCACCCAAAGGTTGCGCCACTCCACAAAGCTGAACACCGCGCTGGAGATGATGACCGAAATGACGATCACCACAAAGAGAAAGCTAGTGCCGCAGCGGGGATGAAAGCGCTTTTGCTTGCGGCAGTTCTCCACCGTCAGCGGCAGACCCGCCTCGTAGCAGAAGATGGTCTTGTGCTCCGCGCCGTGATACTGGAACACGCGCTGAATGTCCTTCTGCTTCGACACCAGCAGCATGTACGCGAAGAAAATCAGCAGCTTGATGGCCGACTCCACCACGTTATGCACCGCTGCGCTCTTGATGTACGGGTCGATGAAACCCGCGAGGAATGTCGGCAGCAGGAAGAACAGGCCGATGGTCATACCCAACGACAGGATGATCGCCAGCACCGTGATCATCTTCTGCGCCGTCTCGCCGCTGAAGTGCTGTTCGATCCAGAGATCGAACTTCGACGGCTGCACCAGCTCGTCGTCGGGGAAATAGTCCGCCGAGAACATCAGCGCCTTGACGCCGCGCACCATCGAATCCACGAAGGTCACCGCCCCGCGGATGATGGGCAGGCCGAGGATCGGGTACTTGTCCCGCGTGAGGGTGATCTCCTCCTCTTTGATGACCAGCCCTTCCGGCGAGCGGACGACGATCGCCTGCTTGCCCGGACCGCGCATCAGGATGCCCTCGATCAGCGCCTGACCGCCGATGCTGGTGCGAAATGTGCAGCTTTGTTGTTCTGCCATGGTGTTACTCCTTATGATGTGCCATCATAGCACACCTTTTTCTAAAATGCAATATTTGTTCGATAACTTTTTATTCTTTTTCGATTTCTCCGTTGGCGGAGAGCGGAATCGCGATGGTCACCACCGCGCCGCTGTGCCCGTCGTCGGCGTTCGACACCTCGAAGCTGCCGCCGTGGAGCTTCACGATCTCGTCGCACACGGCGAGGCCGATGCCGCTGCCGCGCGCCTTGGACGAGCCTTTGTAGAACTTCTGCTTGACGAAGGGCAGCTCCTCCGGCGGGATGCCGGGGCCATAGTCCCGCACACGGATGACAAGGTCCTCCGCCTCCCGGGACACCCGCACGTCGATGCGCTTGCCCGCGCCGCCGTGCTTGCAGGCGTTGTCCAGCACATTGGAAAAGACCTGCTTCATGCGCTCGCCGTCCGCCGCCGTGCCGGGGATGTCCTCGTCCTCCAGCGTGTAGGTCAGCTCGATGCCCTCCTGCCGGAACAGCTCGCGGTAGGTATAGATCGTATCCTCCAGCTCGGAGACCAGATCGACCGTGTCCACCCGCAGGGTGAAGCGACCGTCCTGGATCTTGGTGAAGTCCAGCAGCTCCTCCACCATGGTGGTCAGACGGCGGGACTCCTTTTTGATGATGGCAAGGCCGCGCTTCGTCTGCTCCTCATTGCCGAAGGGGTCGACCTCCAGCGTCTCCGCCCAGCCGTTGATGGCGGTGAGCGGCGTGCGCAGCTCATGGGACACCGAGGAGACGAATTCCTGCTGGATCTGCTCCGCCTGGGAGATCTTCAGCGACATGTCGTTGATGTTGTCCACCAGCTCGCCCAGCTCGTCCTGATAGTGGTTGTCGATGCGGATGCCGTAGCTGCCGCCAGAGATGCGGCGCGCCGCGTCGGATACCACCGCCACCGGCTCGACCACGTTGTTGATGAAGATGGTGTTGGAAATCAAAATCAGAATGACCACCAAAAGCGCAATACCTGTCGCGATAAGAAAACTCATCAAAATCTGATGCTCCACCGCGCGCAGGCTCGTCACATAGCGCAGCACGCCCATGACGCGGGCGTTGAATTGCAGCGGGCAGGAGACCGAAAGAATGTTCTCCCCGGTCTGCGGATCGCGCCCCTGAAAGTAGCCCATGCTGCCGCCCACCGCGCTCTCAATGTCCGGCGTGCCCGGCGACGTGCCCGCCGTCAGGCCGTAGGAGGACGCCTGCACGCGGCCGTTGGTGTTGATGAACTGGAGCTCCAGCACGTCCTTTTCCTCGAAGGTCTCCACGGAGTAGGACGCGAGGCGGTAGTATTCATTGTAGCTGCGCACGCCGTAGCTGGTGAAGGTATCCGCCGCAATGCGGGCGCGCGCTTCCAGGCCGGAGATCATGCTGCTGTAATAATACTGCGCGGAGGCCACCGTAAAGATCGCCACCGCCGCCATGACCAGCAGCACCACCGGCAGTACCGCGCTCACGAGCCAGCGCTGGCGCAGGCCGCGGATGCGCAGCACGCTGCGGATGCCGTGCGTCACTCGAGATTCCATTTGTATCCAAAGCCCCAGACGGTCAGAATATACTTCGGCTCCTGCGCGTCATCCTCCAGCTTGATGCGGAGCCTGCGCACGTTCACGTCCACGATCTTCGGCTCCCCGAAGTAGCCGTGGCCCCAGACCGTGTCCAGAATCTCCTCGCGGGAGAGCGCCTTGCCCTTATTCTCCATGAACAGCTTGACGATGGCGTATTCCACCTGCGTCAGCTTGATCCGCTCGCCGTTTTTCTCCAGCGTGCGGTTCGTCAGATTCAGCCGAAACGGCGGCTGAACTAGCTCTGCGCTCTTGGTCTCCGCGGCGCTTGCCGCGGGCGCGTCGCCCATGCGGCGCAGCAGCGCGTCCACGCGCGCCGTCAGCTCCGCCGGGGAAAACGGCTTGGTCATATAGTCGTCCGCACCGGTCATCAGCCCCGTCACCTTGTCCATCTCCTGCGAGCGCGCCGAGAGCATGATGATACCGATGTGCGGATCGGTCAGCCGGATGCGGCGGCAAACCTCAATCCCGTCGATGCCGGGCAGCATGATGTCCAACAGTACGACGCGGGTATCCGGATTCGCCGCGAGTTTTTCCAGCGCCTCTTCGCCCGTCTCCGCCTCGACCACCTCGTAGCCCGCGCGGCCGAGGTTGATGACGATGAAGCTGCGGATGCTGGATTCGTCCTCCAGAACCAATACTTTTTTCATAGGTCAGTTCTCTCCTGTTGTCCATTCCGTCACGATCAGGCCGAAGCGCTCGCGGACTGTCTGCTCGTCGATCATGCCCGCGCCGCCGTCATAGAGTTCCGCAGCGTATACCACCTCAGGCTGACGGGACAATACGATACGTCCGCTGCGGGAGGCGATCGACGCGCGATTATCGCCGGTAAAGGCATAGATCGTCAGAAAGGGCGCCGGCTCCGCGGTTCCGAGTCGGTAGAAGGTCACGCCGCTGCCATCCGCGTTGCTGCTGCGGCTGACCGTCACCTTGTCCGCCCAATCCTCCGGCAGGAGCAGGCTCCAGCCGCTCTGGGTATCCTGATAGCTCTCCCGGACAACCTCGGAGTCTCCCGACGCCGCGTACTGCCGCCAGCAAATGCGGTAATAGATGCTGCTCTCCGGATCGGTCTGCGGAAACGGGACGGATTCCGGCACCTCAGTCACGCCGTCGGCATTTGCGTCGCTGGGATAGAGATCCAGAAAGCGAAATGCCCTGCCGGACGCACCGCTCACCACACCGCACAGCGTTCCCTTATCCACGCGGAGAATATCCACCCAAGCGGCGCCGTCCTGGGAGACCGCGGTGACGTACAGCGCGTTTTCCCCGCCAGACAGCGAGCCGTAGGTCAGACGGCTCAACTCTGCTACCGTGGCGGAGAGGTTCATGGACGAGCGAAGCGCCAGCTCCACGCCGTCCCATGCATAGTAATCCGCCACAGCGTAGCTCTCCTCGTCGCTGCGCAGCACCACCAGATCCTGCTTGCCGTCGCCGTCCATATCGCGGGCGGCATAGCGGGAATAGCCGGTGAGCAGCCACTGCTGCGGCTCTCCGGTCTCCAGCGAGTAGACCGCCAGATTCTGCACGTCCAGATCGCCGCGAATGCCCGCGAGGATCTCGCGCCAGCCGTCGCCGTTGAGGTCAACGTAGTTGATGCTGTAGATCGAATTGGACGTGCCCTCAATCTTGCAGAACTGCTGATAATTGTCGTCTACGGCGCGGAAAATGTAGATCTTCATCGGCCGCTCGTCGCTGGCCACGCGGAAGATCGCCACCGCTTCCTCCTCGCCGTCGCCGTCAAGGTCGACCATCTGCACGCTTTGCAGGTTGCTGCCCGATGTGGGCGCAGCATACTCCGCGCCGGAGGCGATCAGCGTGTCGATCTGCGTCTCCAGAGACTCGTACTCCGCCGGCAGCTTCGGCAGACGATAGAGCGTTTCATCGGAGGAGCCTGACGCACAGCCGCACAGCAGCGCCGCGCACAGCACTGCGAGCAGCGCGCCGCATTTTACCATTCGTCGCACAGGTCTCCCCCCTTTCCAAGGCAATGATAACAGAAGAATCGGCATGTCAAGACATGCCGATTCTTCTCTGGTGCCGGTGACCGGACTCGAACCGGTACGCTGTCGCCAGCGGTGGATTTTGAGTCCACTACGTCTACCAATTCCATCACACCGGCACATCGAAAGATATTATACGGGAAACGGCGGCATTTTGCAAGACTTTTCTTATGATTCCGCTGTACTGACAGATAATACCTTCAATTGGTCCGCGTCCAGTGCGCCCGCGCGCCAAAGCGCCGCCAAAAGCTCGTTGGGATAGGGGCTGTCATAGGTCACGCACAGCGAGTCGTCCAACCGCAGCACCGCACCCTCCGCTTCCGCCTCGTCAAGCGCCACCGTCAGGTCGGCGTGTGCACGTTCTTCTCCGCACAGGCGGACGGCGACGCCGCGCTCGCGCTGCAATCTCCGCGCCAGTGACGCGCCGTCCGGCACGCGCAGCACGAGATAACGCACGTTGGAAGCCAGCGATCCGATCGCGCCGCACAGCTCCGGCGTCAAGCGCTTTGCGGCAAAGGCAAGCGTGATCCCCCGCGGGTCCATGCCCTCCTGCGCCAGATACCGCCGCACGATCTCCGCCGCCGTCGCGCAATAGAGCGGCACGGCGCTGATCGGCATGACGCCGCGCTTTGCGAATGCGGCGCGCTCTGCCCCCTCCGCCAAAAACACCGCCTCACGCACGCCCGCGCGCGCTAGGCTCCGCGCCGCGCCGCGGCAGCTCATCCGTGCGCGCAGCGCGTCCCCCTCGGTCACATAGGCCGCGCGGAACCGGACGCCCTCCACCACGCGCTCCCGCGGCTCCTGCGCGGCGTGCGCGCAAACCATGCCGAACATCGCATCACCTCAAAAAAGAGTTCCCTCCATTCTATGGAGGGAACTCTCGGTTCAGTCAGATCTACCAGCCCTTGATGTAATTGGTCAGATATTTCAGCGGATTGACGATCTGCCCGTTTTCCGTGATCTCAAAGTGCAGGTGCGCGCCGCTGGACACGCCGGTGGAGCCGGTGACGCCGAGCACCTGTCCCTGCGACACCTTCTGATTCACGCTCACCGAACGCTTGGACAGATGCTGATAGGTGGTGGTGTTGCCGCTGCCGTGGCTGACGACCACATAGTTGCCGCGATACCGGTTATAGCCGGAGATGATCACGATGCCCGCCTTCGCCGCCACCACCTGCGTCGAATAGCCCACGCGGCCGATGTCGATGCCCATGTGGTTCGTGGAAGCGCCCGCGATGCCGGTGTAACGCGAGCCGAGCGGCGAGGTGATGTAGCGGCTGCTGCACGGCCAGATGTAGCCGCCCTTGGTCGCCGTCTGCGCTTGCTGCGCCGCCAGCTCCCGGGAAAGGCGGACGATCTCCTCCTGCTCCTTCGCCGCCGCGGCCTCCTTCTCCCGGATGAGCTTCTGGTACTCCGCCTCATCCGCGGCAAGCTCGGCGATCAGGCTTTGTGCCGTTTTGAGCTGTTCATTGAGCTCTTCATTGCGTGCGGCAAGCTCCCGGCGCACCTCTTCCTGACCGGCAAGCTGCTCTTCCAGAGACGCCTGTTCTTCGGCCAACTGATCCTCCGTTGCCTGCAGGTCGTCGATGACCTGCTGGTCGCTGTCCATGATCTCGCTGATAAAGTCCGCGGCGGAGAGCATCTCGGAGAAGTTCGACGAGTGGAACAGCACCGACCAATAGGTCACCGTGCCGCGCTCCTCCATCGCCCGCACGCGGGCGCAGAACAGCGCGTACTGCTCTTCATGCTTTCTCTGGGTCTCGGCGATCTTCAGCTCCGTCACGTCGATCATGCTCTGATACTGCGCGATCTGATCCTCGGTGTTGGAGATCTCGGAGCGGATGATGGAGATCTGCGTGTCCAGATTTTCCTTCTGTGCCAAGGCGCTGTTCTTATCCTTCTGCAGGGATTTGAGCTGCGACTGGAGCTTGCTCTTTTCCGCCTCAAGACTGGATTTTTCTTTTTTCTTCGCGTCGATCTGCGCCTGCGTCACGGCGCGGGCATCCTGCACGACGGACAGCGGCGTCGCGTCCGCCAGCAGCAGTGCCGCGAGGCAAAGCATCGCCAGCAGGCTGCGCGCGAGTTTTTTATTCACGGTCATGCGCCCCCTCTCGTCAGACTTGCAGGAATTTGCGGATCGCGGTCAAGCTGCCGCCGACGCCGATCACCATGCCCGCGGCGGTGAAGGTCAGCGCCACCGGCTGCCAAATGTCCGCAAACGGTACAACGTGCAGGAATTGCAGCGTATCCGCAGCGCTGATGCTTTGTGCCAGCGTCGCATAAACCAGCCATTGCAGTCCGAACGCAATCAGCGAGCTGAACAGGCCGAGGAAAAAGCCCTCGTATACAAACGGCCAGCGGATAAAGGCATTGGTCGCACCGACCATCTTCATAATGGCGATCTCATCGCGCCGGTCAAAGGTCGTCAGACGGATGGTGTTGGAGATGATGAACACCGATACCACCAGCAGCACCGCCACCAGCGCTAGGCTCACCGCACCGGCAACGTTGCGCACCAGAATAAAGCCACCCGCGATATCCTCGTCCACACGCACATCACCCACACCCGCTACGTCGCGGACCTCCTTCGCGGTCTCCCGCACGAGGTTCAGATCCTCCACAAACACCGCATAGCGGTCACGGAACATATTGGGGTCGAGGTGCGCGCGGGTATAATCGTCCAATGTACGCTGCTCAAAGGCGTCCATGGCCTCCTGCCGTGTAATGAACTCCACGCTCTTGACATTGGAAATCTGTTTCAGCTTTTCGCCCACCTGCTGCGTTTGCGCTGCGCTGATCTCCTCGTCAACGAAAGCAAGAATCTCATACTCGCTCTCCAGTGTCTTGAGCAGCATTTCCGCGTTGTAGGCCACCAGACTGAACGTGCCCATAATCAGCAGGCACGCCACCGTGATGCCAACGGCCGCAAAGGACATGAAGCCATGGCTGAACAGATTGCTGGCGCCCTCATGCACAAAATAGGTAAAATCGTGTCTCTGCATTCCTTCGCCTCACTTTGCCTCGTAGCCGACGCCATCGCCGGTAATGAGCCCCTGCTCCAGCATCACGACGCGCTTGCGGAAACGGTTGACCAGATCGCGCTCATGGGTCACGACCACCACGGTCGTTCCCAACTCGTTGATGCGGTCCAGCAGGCGCATAATCTCCAGCGAACGCGCCGGGTCCAGATTGCCCGTCGGCTCGTCGGCAATGATGGTGTTCGGGTTGTTGACCAGTGCGCGGGCGATGGCCACACGCTGCTGCTCACCGCCGGAAAGCTCGTGCGGATACTGGTTTGCCTTTTCCTCCAGTCCCACCAACTCCAGCACATAAGGGATGCGGCTACGGATCGTGCGCGGCGAGGCGCCGACGGCGCGCATCGCAAAACTCAAGTTTTCGTAGACCGTCTTCTTCTCGATCAGCCGAAAATCCTGAAAGATTACACCGATAGAGCGCCGCAGCAACGGGATCTGCCGGTCAGAGATCTTCGTGAGGCTGAAGCCGTTGACCACAATGCGGCCGCTGGTGGGCATGATCTCGCCCGTGAGCAGCTTGATGAGGGTCGATTTGCCGGAGCCGGAGGGCCCCACCAGAAAGACAAATTCTCCATCGTCAATGGTCATCGTGATCCCGCGCAGCGCGTAGGTCCCGTTTTCGTATTCTTTTTCAACATCCTTGAGCCGAATCACCCGCGTACTCCGCCTTTCTCAAATGGGTCACAGCCCCATATTACGCCATAATATCTGATATAGTATAGCGGAATCCCGCAAAAATAGCAACCCAAAATGTTGTAAACAATTTAACACCCGGTTGAAAAAGCGCATAAAAAATCACGCAGCAGAGCTGCGTGATTTGAAAGATCGGTGATTATGCCTCAATGCCCCGGGAGGCAAGATACTTTTTGACCATCAGCGCGACCTTGAAGGTGATCGCATCGTCAAACTCACGCAGGTCAAGGCCGGTGAGCTTCTTGATCTTCTCCAGACGGTAGACCAGCGTATTGCGGTGGACAAACAGCTTGCGCGCCGTCTCCGAGAGGATCAGGTTGTTCTCGAAGAACTTGTTGATCGTAAACAGCGTCTCCTTATCGAGCGCGTCGATCGGGTTCTTCTTGAATACCTCCTGCAGGAACATCTCGCACAGCGTCGTCGGCAGCTGATAGATCAGGCGCCCGATGCCGAGGTTTTCATAGTTGATGATGAATTTCTCCGTGTCGAACACCTTGCCGACCTCGATGGCGATCTGCGCCTCCTTGTAGGACTTGGCGAGGTCGCGCAGGTGGTTCGCCACCGTGCCGATGCCGATGACGACGGTGCTCTCGCCGCCGGCGCGCAGCGCGTCGACGATCTGCGCTGCGATCTTCTCGAGGTCGCGGGTCTCTGCGTCGGCGTCCACCTGCTGGATCAGCACCACGTCGCTCTCGCCCATGGAGACCACGATGCCGGTCTGGCGATCCGAGAGCAGATTCTGCACTGCCTCCACCGTCACGTTGTCCGCGTGCTCGTCGCGGCGGCGGATCACAAAGACGCCGCGCGGGAGCTCCGCATCCACGTGCAGTTCCTTGGCGCGGATGTAGATATCACTGAGCAGAATGTTGTCGGAGATGATGTTCTTGACGAACGAGGTCTTGTCGTGCTTTTCCTCGTAATAGCTCTTCGCACCGTTGAGCGCCACAGCCGCCATTGCGCAAGCCGTGCGGCTGACTTCGTCCTCGCCCTCTGCGTAGGCGGCAAAGTCAAACTGGCCGCCCCAGCCGGGCAGCGCCTTGAAGGTCTTGCCCTCCAGCGTCACGCAGCCGTCGCCGACATCATTGATGGGCTGAACGAGCTGCGGCCATTTCTTGCCGATCTCCTGCAAATCCGTACAGGCAATCACCGTACCCTCGGAGTCGATCACGCCGATCCGGGTGTCCGTCGTCTCCTTAAACTGGGCGACAACGTTCAGAAACATTCTTCCCGCCATTGCTTTCCTCCCCTGGTCTGTGTCAAGCGTTTTGTGCAACCCGTCAACTAATTTTTCTTATTATACGCGAAGGGTCGGAGTATTGCAAGTTATTTTTTCTTTTTTTCACAAATTTTTTTGTTTTTTTTGGCCATTCCGTAAATAACTATCGGTATTCCATGAGAATGTTTCATACTTCACTTGGGCAATTTGTCTAGTTGCCTTCTCGGCAAAGCGCCGCCGCTTCCTGCTCCGTCAGCTCCCGCCACGCACCGGGCGCCAAGGTCTCGTCCAGCTTTAGCGTACCCATGGACAGACGTTTGAGGTACAGCACCGGCTTGCCGCGCGAGGCGAGCATGCGCTTGATCTGATGGAACTTTCCCTCCCGGAGCGTCACCAGCGCCTCGCTCTCCGCGCCCGCGGACAAAATCTCCAGCCCCGCGGGCAAGCACACCAGGCTGTCCCCCAGTGTCATACCGGCGGCGAACGCAGCGCAGTCCTCGGCGGTCAATTCGCCGTCCACGCGGGTGTAATAAACCTTATCCACATGCTTTTTGGGGGAAAGCAAATCATGTGCCAGCGCACCGTCATCGGTCAAGAGCAGCAGCCCCTCGGTGTCCTTATCCAGCCGTCCCACCGGAAACAGCCCACGCTTGCGGTACTCCGGCGGCAGCAGGTCCAGCACGGTTTTACCGCGTCCGTCCTCGGTGGCGGACAGCACACCCGCGGGCTTGTGGAGCATGAGGTAGACGTGCTTGCTCATGCGTACCGCCTCGCCGTCCACCACAAGGGCAGCCGTCTCCGCGTCGTACTTTTCCTCGGCGGACGCCGCAATGCGACCGTTTGTCAGTACGCGGCCTTCGCGCACCAGACGCTTGACCTCGCTCCGCGACCAACGTCCCGTGGACGCCAACAGCTTGTCCAACCGTTCCATGCCCATCGTTTGCCTCCCATTGCTTTTTTTAGGATTGTATCATATTTGAGCACCGTTTGGAATAGGATACCGCTGAAAGGAAGTGTCCTCCATGTTCATCGTCACCGCCAAGGTGCCCAAACGCCGAAGCATTACGCTTGCCGCAATTGCAATACTTGTCATCGTGATTGCTGTGGTCGCGCTGCTTCCCCATTCCCCAAAGGCCGCGGAAAGCGAACCGTCCTTACAGGCGGAGACCAACGAGCAGCGCGTCGCCTATCTGGAATCCCTCGGCTGGGAGGTCGATCCGGAGCCTGTGGAGTCGCTGCGGTTGACGCTGCCGGAGGAGCTGGTGGAACCCTATCTCTCCTACAACCAGTTGCAGCTGCGACAGGGCTTTGATCTGACGTCCTGCCTCGGCAAGACCCTGGAACGCTGCACCTACCGCGTCACCAACTATCCCGATCATCCGAACGGCTGCCAGGCGGATCTGTACATCTGCGACGGCGTGATCGTCGCGGGCGACATCGTCTGCACCGGGGCAAATGGGTTTATCAATACGCTGGAGTTCCCGAAATAAAAAGAAAAGCAAGCCTCTGGCTTGCTTTTCTTTTATGGTTCAGAATTAGTCCTTGGTCTCAATGACGACGCCGGAGCCGACGGTACGGCCGCCCTCGCGGATAGCGAAGCGGAGGCCCTTCTCGATGGCGATCGGGGTGATCAGCTCAACGCTCATGTCGACGTTATCGCCGGGCATGCACATCTCGGTGCCCTCGGGCAGGGTGATGACGCCGGTGACGTCCGTGGTACGGAAATAGAACTGCGGACGATAGTTGTTGAAGAACGGGGTGTGACGGCCGCCCTCGTCCTTGGTCAGAACGTAAACCTGGCCAACGAACTTGGTGAGGGGGTGAATGGAACCCGGCTTGGACAGAACCTGGCCGCGCTCGATCTCGGTCTTGGCAACGCCACGGAGCAGCGTACCGACGTTGTCGCCGGCCTCGGCGTAGTCGAGCAGCTTGTGGAACATCTCGATACCGGTGACGACGGTCTTGCGGCGCTCCTCGGTGAGGCCGATGATCTCGACTTCCTCGCCGAGCTTCAGCTGACCACGCTCAACTCTACCGGTGGCGACGGTGCCGCGGCCGGAGATGGTGAAGACGTCCTCAACGGGCATCAGGAACGGCAGGCTGTCATCGCGCGGCGGGGTCGGGATATAGCTGTCGACCGCGTCCATGAGCTCCTTGATGCAGGCATACTCGGGAGCGTTGGGGTCAGTGGACTCGGAAACCAGAGCGTTCAGCGCGGAGCCGCGGATGATGGGGATGTCATCACCGGGGAACTCGTAGCTGGAGAGCAGCTCACGGACTTCCATCTCGACGAGCTCGAGCAGCTCCTCATCGTCGACCTGGTCGCACTTGTTCAGGAACACGACGATGGCGGGCACGCCGACCTGACGGGCGAGCAGCACGTGCTCGCGGGTCTGAGCCATGGGGCCGTCGGAAGCGGCGATGACGAGGATCGCACCGTCCATCTGCGCGGCGCCGGTGATCATGTTCTTGATATAGTCGGCGTGGCCCGGGCAGTCAACGTGCGCATAGTGGCGCGCGTCGGTCTCGTACTCAACGTGCGCGGTGTTGATGGTGATGCCGCGCTCGCGCTCTTCGGGAGCCTTGTCGATGCTGGAATAGTCGGTGTACTCAGCCTTGCCCTGCAGACCGAGCCACTTGGTGATGGCAGCGGTCAGGGTGGTCTTGCCGTGGTCGACGTGACCAATGGTACCAATGTTTACATGGGGCTTGGTACGCTCGAATTTCTGCTTAGCCATTTGGATAATCCTCCTGTAAGATAATTCGTTTCGTTGTTGATTGGTACATTATCGCATAACATGACTATTTTACAGTATGTTACGCTATTTTGCAATAGTTAAATTTTGATGTTACATCGTGCGGCCGCCATGGCGCTGATCCACGATCTTCTCCTGAATGTTCTTCGGGATCTCGACGTAGTGGGACGGCTCCATGGTGTACTGGCCGCGGCCCTGCGTGCGGGAGCGAAGGTCAGTGGCGTAGCCGAACATCTCGGCCAGCGGCACAAACGCGTCGATCTGCTGCGCACCGGAGCGGGCTTCCATACCCTGGATCTGTCCGCGGCGGCTGTTAAGGTCGCCGATGACGTCGCCCATATACTCGTCGGGGACGATGACGGAGACCTTCATAATCGGCTCGAGCAGCGTGGCGCCCGCCTTCTGGCAGGCCTCCTTGAACGCCATGGAGCCGGCGATCTTGAACGCCATTTCAGACGAGTCGACCTCGTGATACGAGCCGTCGTAGAGCGTGACCTTGACGTCGACCACCGGGTAACCGGCGAGCACGCCCGAGAGCATCGCGCCCTGGATACCGGCGTCGACCGCGGGGATATACTCCTTCGGCACGGCGCCGCCGACGATGGCGTTGACGAACTCGTAGCCCTTGCCGGACTCGTTGGGTTCGACCTTGATCTTAACGTGACCGTACTGGCCCTTACCGCCGGACTGACGGGCATACTTCGTATCCTGCTCGACGGCCTTCTTGATGGTCTCCTTGTAGGCGACCTGCGGCGCGCCGACGTTCGCCTCGACCTTGAACTCGCGGAGCAGACGGTCGACGATGATCTCCAGATGGAGCTCGCCCATACCGGCGATGATCGTCTGGCCCGTTTCCTCGTCCGTGTAGGTCTTGAACGTGGGGTCTTCCTCGGCGAGCTTCATCAGCGCGACCGTCATCTTCTCCTGACCGGCTTTGGTCTTGGGCTCGATGGCGACGCGAATAACGGGCTCGGGGAACTCCATACTCTCAAGCACGATGGGCGCCTTCTCGTCGCAGAGCGTGTCGCCCGTCGTGGTGTTCTTGAGGCCGACCGCCGCGGCGATGTCGCCGGCGTAGACCGTCTCAATGTCCTCACGGTGGTTGGCGTGCATCTGCAGGATGCGGCCGATGCGCTCACGATGGCCCTTGGTGGCGTTGAGCACGGCGGAGCCGGTGTTCAGCGTACCGGAGTACACGCGGAAGAATCCGAGGCGACCGACATAGGGGTCGGTCATGATCTTGAACGCGAGCGCCGCGAACGGGCCTTCGTCCTCGCTGTGACGCTCCTCCTCCTGCTCGGTCTTGGGGTTGATGCCCTTGATGGCAGGAATGTCGGTCGGGGCGGGCATATAGTCGACGATGGCGTCGAGCAGCTTCTGCACGCCCTTGTTGCGGTACGACGTACCGCAGACCACGGGGATCATCTCCACGGCGACGGTCGCCGCGCGGATCGCCTTGCGGATCTTTTCGGTGGGGATGTCCTTGCCTTCGAGATACATTTCCATGATCTCGTCGTCAAACATCGACACGGCGTCGAGGAGCTTCTCGCGATACTCCGTCGCCAGATCCATCATGTCCGCGGGGATGGGCTCCACGCGCATATCCTTGCCCATCTCATCGTAGTAGACGTCGGCGTTCATCTCGACGAGGTCGACGATGCCGCGGAAGTCCGCTTCCTTGCCGATGGGCAGCTGGATGGGAACGGCGTTGCACTTGAGACGCTCGTCGATCATGCGCAGCACGTTGTAGAAGTCGGCGCCCATGATATCCATCTTGTTGACGTAGATCATGCGCGGAACATGATAGTGATCCGCCTGACGCCAGACCGTCTCGGACTGCGGCTCGACGCCGCCCTTGGCGCAGAGCACCGTCACGCTGCCGTCGAGCACGCGCAGGCTGCGCTCGACCTCAACGGTGAAGTCGACGTGACCCGGGGTGTCGATGATGTTGATGCGGTGCTCCTTCCAGAAGCACGTGGTCGCGGCGGACGTAATGGTGATGCCGCGCTCCTGCTCCTGCTCCATCCAGTCCATGGTCGCCGTACCCTCATGGGTCTCACCGATCTTGTAGTTGACGCCGGTGTAGTAGAGGATACGCTCGGTCGTGGTGGTCTTACCGGCATCGATATGCGCCATGATGCCGATATTTCTGGTTTTTTCGAGAGATACCTTTCTGGGCATACAGCAATACCTGCCTTACCAGCGGAAGTGGGCGAATGCCTTGTTGGATTCGGCCATCTTATGGGTATCTTCGCGCTTCTTTACGGCACTGCCGGTGTTGTTGGCAGCGTCCATGATCTCGCCGGCCAGGCGCTCCGCCATGGTGCGCTCGCCGCGGGCGCGCGCATAGGTGGTCAGCCAGCGAAGGCCGAGGGTCTGACGGCGGGCCGGACGGACCTCCATCGGGACCTGATAGGTCGCACCGCCGACACGGCGGGCCTTGACCTCGAGGCTCGGCATGATGTTTTCGAGCGCCTGGGTGAACACGTCAAGCGGCTCGTTGCCCGTCTTCTCCTTGATGGTATCGAAAGCGCCGTAGACGACCTTCTGCGCAACACCCTTTTTGCCGTCGAGCATGATGGAGTTGACGAGCTTGGTCACCAGAACGCTATTATACATAGGATCGGGCAGAACTTCTCTTTTGGGAACATTACCTCTTCTGGGCACTATGCTTCCCTCCTTCATTAAAAAATGATGTCATCGGTACTCACGCTTCAAGCAGCGTGTTTCGGCCTGCCAAAGAGGGTTTATCTATGATGGATAGAGAACCTTTTGGCAAACTACTTTTTGCAGAGCCTTATTTCTGCTTCGGGCGCTTGGCGCCGTACTTGGAACGGCCCTGTCTGCGACCGTCGACGCCCTGGGCATCGAGCGTGCCGCGGATGATGTGGTAACGCACACCGGGGAGGTCCTTGACACGGCCGCCGCGGATCATGACCACAGAGTGCTCCTGCAGGGAGTGGCCCACGCCGGGAATGTAAGCGGTGACCTCGTAACCGTTGGTAAGACGCACACGGGCGATCTTACGGAGGGCGGAGTTCGGCTTCTTCGGCGTCGCGGTACGGACCGCGGTGCAGACGCCGCGCTTCTGCGGGGAGCTGAGGTCGGTCTGCTTGTTCTTGAGGGTGTTCAGGCCGTACTGCAGCGCGGGAGCGGTGGACTTGTAGGTCGACGTCTCTCTGCCCTTGCGAACCAGCTGGTTAAAAGTAGGCATTCATGTTCTCCTTTCTCATTTTTTGTGCATGGACGCACCATGCAGAGCGGGATTATAACACGAAAATCCTGCCAAGTCAAGAAAAAATCAGAGAAAAACCCGCCCTTTCAGGCGGGTTTTTCAGGCAAATTGACAATGAATCGGTTTATTGCACCGCGTTGGTGTAGCCGTCGCGCAACGCCGCGTACATGTCGGGCTCTTCGGGCTCGGGCACGATCTCCTGCGCAAAGTCGCGGTAGGCAGTCAGGCCTGCGCCCGCGGGGATCAGCTTGCCGATGATGACGTTTTCCTTCAGGCCTACGAGGTGGTCGACCTTGCCCTTGATGGCGGCTTCGGTCAGCACCTTGGTGGTCTCCTGGAAGGACGCCGCGGACATCCACGAATCGGTGGCAAGGGACGCCTTCGTGATACCCATGAGCAGCTGCGTAGCCTCCGCCTCGCGCAGCGGCTCGCCGGTCTCAGCGTTGACTTCGCCGGCCGCGATGCGCTCACGCACCTTCTCGTTCTCGTCCTCAAGCTCGAGGAGGTCCACCATCGCGCCGGAGAGCAGCGTGGTGTCGCCTGCGTCCTCGACGCGCACCTTGCGCATCATCTGACGGACAATGACCTCAATGTGCTTGTCGTTGATATCGACGCCCTGCTGACGGTAGACCTTGAGAACCTCGGAGATGAGGTAATCATGGACCGCGCCGGTGCCGCGGATGCGGAGAATATCGTGTGGGGACAGAGCGCCGTCCTGGAGCTGGAAGCCCTTCTCAATGGTGTCGCCGTCCTGCACGCGAAGACCGGTGTGCGGGATTGCATAGTTGCGCACGTCGCCGTCGTCGGCGGTGACGATGATGTTGACGAGGCTGCCCTTCTGGGACTCCTCAAAACGGACTTTGCCGGAGATCTCGGAGAGCGTCGCCATCTTCTTGGGGCGACGCGCCTCAAACAGCTCCTCAACACGCGGAAGGCCCTGCGTGATGTCGCCGCCGGCAACGCCGCCGGTGTGGAACGTACGCATGGTCAGCTGCGTACCGGGCTCGCCGATGGACTGCGCCGCGATGATGCCGACCGCCTCGCCGGGGCCGACGGGCTTGCTCGTGGCGAGGTTCATGCCGTAGCACTTCGCGCAAACGCCGCTGTGCGCCTTGCACGTCAGCACCGTGCGGATCTCGACGGCGTGGATATCGAAGTCCTCGAGCACCTTGGCGTCGTCGGAGGAGAGCATATGATCCTTGGAGAAGAGCACCTCGTCCGTGCCGGGCTTGAGGATGTCGTTGACCGGATAGCGGCCGTTGATGCGCTCGGAGAACTGCTCGATGACCTGGCCGTTCTCGCTGATCTCGGCGGCCATGATACCGGTGGTCGCGCCGCAGTCGTCGCTACGGATGATGACGTCCTGGCAGACGTCGACCATGCGGCGGGTCAGGTAACCGGAGTCCGCGGTACGAAGCGCGGTATCGGCGAGGCCCTTACGGGCGCCACGGGACGAGGTGAAGTATTCCAGAACGGACAGGCCCTCGCGGAAGTTGGCCTTGACCGGGATCTCGATGGTGCGGCCGGCGGTGTTCGCCATCAGGCCGCGCATACCGGTCAGCTGGCGGATCTGCTTCATCGAACCACGGGCGCCGGAGTCCGCCATCATAAAGACGGGGTTGTAGCGGTCCATGTTCTTTTGCAGTGCGTCGGTGACGTCGTCGGTGGTCTTCTCCCACTCCTTGACGACCTGACGATAGCGCTCCTCGTTGGTCATGAAGCCCATCTTGTACTGATCCTCGATCTCGACGACGCGCTTTTCGGTCTCGGCGATGAGGGTGTACTTTTCAGCCGGAATGGTCATATCCGCGACGGAGATCGTGATGGCGGCGCGGGTGGAGTACTTGTAGCCCGTCGCCTTAATGTTGTCGAGCACCTCCGCCGCGATGGTGAAATTGTGGCGCTTGATGGCGCGGTCGACAATCTTGCCCAGCAGCTTCTTGCCGCAGGTGTCGGTGATCTCGTAGTCGAAATACTGCTCGGTGGGGTCGCCGTTTTCGTCCACGCGCTTAACAAAGCCAAGGTCCTGCGGGACGTTGCGGTTGAAGATGATACGACCGATGCTGGTACGCACGATCTTGCTGCCCATCGTGCCGTCGGGAAGCTCTTTGCAGACGCGCACCATGATGGGCTGGTGGATACCGATGAGGTGATCGTCATACGCAAGCATCGCCTCATCCTCATCGCGGTAAACGTTGAGGTGGATCGAAGTGCGCTCCTCATCGGTGAGCTCGTTGTAGTCCTTGCCGGCCAGTTCAAACGGGATGTTCTCCGGCCAGAACTCGTCGTTGTCCAGCTGGGACACGCCGTTTTCGAAGCGCTCCAGCGTCAGATAGTAGGAGCCCAGCACCATATCCTGCGTCGGCACCGTGACCGGGCCGCCGTCCTGCGGACGCAGCAGGTTGTTGGCGGAGAGCATCAGGATGCGCGCCTCTGCCTGCGCCTCGGCGCTCAGCGGAACGTGAATGGCCATCTGGTCTCCATCGAAGTCGGCGTTGAACGCCGTGCAGTTCAGCGGGTGGAGCTTGAGCGCGCGGCCCTCGACCAGCACCGGCTCGAACGCCTGAATACCCAGACGGTGCAGCGTGGGGGCACGGTTGAGCATGACGGGGTGGTCCTTGATGACCACGTCGAGCGCGTCCCAAACTTCAGCCTCGCCCTTGTCGACTTTCTTCTTGGCGGACTTGATGTTGTTGGCGGTGCCGTCTTCAACCAGCTTCTTCATAATGAAGGGGCGGAACAGCTCCAGCGCCATCTCCTTGGGCACACCGCACTGGTAGATCTTCAGCTCCGGACCGACGACGATAACCGAGCGGCCGGAGTAGTCCACGCGCTTGCCCAGCAGGTTCTGGCGGAAGCGGCCCTGCTTGCCCTTGAGCATGTCGGAAAGGCTCTTGAGCGCACGGTTATTCGCGCCGGTGACGGCGCGGCCGCGACGGCCGTTGTCGATCAGCGCGTCGACGGCCTCCTGCAGCATGCGCTTCTCGTTGCGCACGATGATGTCGGGCGCGTTGAGCTGAATGAGGCGCTTTAAGCGGTTGTTGCGGTTGATGACGCGGCGGTAGAGGTCGTTGAGGTCGGAGGTCGCGAAGCGGCCGCCGTCGAGCTGGACCATCGGGCGGATCTCCGGCGGGATGACCGGCAGCACGTCGATGATCATCCACTCCGGCTTATTGCCGGAGATGCGAAACGCGTCCACAACCTCAAGGCGCTTGACGATGCGTGCCTTCTTCTGGCCGTTGGCGTTCTTGAGCTCCTCATGCAGCTCCACGGACAGCGCGTCGAGGTCGATCTGCTGGAGCAGCTTCTTCACGGCCTCGGCGCCCATACCGGCGTCGAAGTCGTTCTCATACTTCTCGCGATAGTCGCGGTATTCCTTCTCCGAGAGGATCTGGTTCTTCATCAGCGGGGTCTCACCGGGGTCGGTGACGATATACGCCGCGAAGTAGAGCACCTTCTCCAGAATGCGCGGGCTGATGTCCAGCAGCAGGCCCATGCGGGAGGGAATGCCCTTGAAATACCAGATGTGGGACACGGGCGTCGCCAGTTCGATGTGGCCCATGCGCTCGCGGCGCACCTTGGCGCGGGTGACCTCGACGCCGCAGCGGTCGCAGATCTTGCCCTTGTAGCGGATCTTCTTATACTTGCCGCAGTGGCACTCCCAGTCCTTCGTCGGCCCGAAAATGCGCTCGCAGAACAGGCCGTCGCGCTCGGGCTTGAGCGTGCGGTAATTGATGGTCTCCGGCTTCTTGACCTCGCCGTAGGACCATTCACGAATCATCTCAGGGGAAGCGATCCCGATCTTGATCGCGTCAAACGTTGCGTAACTCATGGTTCTTCTTCCTCCCCTTCCTTAGTCTTCCTCGTCGCCGTCGTCGAAGGCGCCGGCATAGGCGCTGCCTTCGTCCTCGTCGCCCTCGCCGATGCCAAAGCCGGCGCTGGCGAACTCCGCCTCATCGTCGAACGGGTTGCGGCGGTTGCGCTCATCCTCCGCGTCCATACGCGCGAGGTTGATCGTATCCACGGCGTCTTCGTCTTCCTTGAGCTCGATCTCGTTGCCGTCGCGGTCGAGCACCTGAATGTCAAGGCAAAGCGCCTGCAGCTCCTTGACCAGAACCTTGAAGGACTCCGGCACACCGGGCTGCGGGACGTTGTGGCCCTTGACAATGGCCTCGTAGGTGCGGACACGGCCCGTCACGTCGTCGGACTTGACGGTCAAAATCTCCTGCAGCGTGTAGCTCGCGCCGTAGGCCTCGAGCGCCCAGACTTCCATTTCACCGAAGCGCTGGCCGCCGAACTGCGCCTTGCCGCCCAGCGGCTGCTGGGTAACGAGGGAGTACGGGCCGGTGGAGCGGGCGTGGATCTTATCGTCGACCAGATGGTGCAGCTTGAGGAAGTAGACGTAGCCGACGGTGACCTTGTTGTCGAAGCGCTCGCCGGTGCGGCCGTCGTACAGCCAGCTCTTGCCCTCGGGATCGAGGCCGGCCTTGACGAGCTCTTCCTGAATTTCTTCATAGCTCGCGCCGTCGAAGATCGGCGTCGCGACCTTATAGCCGAGGGTCTTGGCGGCGTAGCCCAGATGGACCTCGAGCACCTGACCGATGTTCATACGGGACGGAACGCCCAGCGGGTTCAGCACGATGTCCAGCGGCGTGCCGTCCGGCAGGAAGGGCATATCCTCCTGCGGCAGTACGCGGGACACGACGCCCTTGTTGCCGTGGCGGCCCGCCATCTTGTCGCCGACCTGGATCTTGCGGCGCTGGGCAATATAGACGCGGACGACCATGTTGACGCCCGGCCCCAGCTCATCGCCCGCCTCGCGGGAGAACACCTTGGCGTCGACGATGATGCCGCTCTCGCCGTGGGGTACCTTCAGCGAGGTATCGCGCACCTCGCGCGCCTTCTCGCCGAAGATCGCGCGCAGCAAGCGCTCCTCCGCCGTGAGGTCGGTCTCGCCCTTGGGCGTGACCTTACCGACAAGAATATCGCCTGCGTGAACCTCCGCGCCGATGCGGACGATGCCGCGCTCGTCAAGGTCTTTGAGCGCGTCGTCGCCGACGTTGGGGATATCGCGGGTGATCTCCTCGGGCCCGAGCTTCGTGTCACGGGCGTCGAGCTCATACTCCTCGATGTGGATCGAGGTGTAGAGGTCCTCACGGACCAGGCGCTCGTTGAGCAGCACCGCGTCCTCGTAGTTATAGCCTTCCCACGTCATGAAGCCGACGAGGATGTTGCGGCCGAGGGCGATCTCGCCCTGATCGGTGGCGGGGCCGTCGGCGAGGACGGTGGGATCTTCGAGAATGTGGCCGTGATCGTCAACCTTGCGGCCGTGTACGCGCTCGCCCACGTCGACGATGGGGTGCTGATTGATGCAGGTGCCGTGGTTGGAGCGCAGGAACTTGGTGAGCTTGTACTCCTTGACGCCCAGCTCGGGATCGTCATAGGCGACCGTGATGCTGCGGGCGTCCATTTTGGTCACGACGCCGTCGCCCTCGGCAAGGACGGCGACCTCGGCGTCCATGCAGATCTTGTGCTCCATGCCGGTGCCGACGATCGGCGCCTCGGGGCGGAGCAGGGGCACTGCCTGACGCTGCATATTCGCGCCCATCAGCGCGCGGTTCGCGTCGTCGTTCGGCAGAAACGGGATCATTGCGGTCGCGATGGAGACCATCATGCGCGGGGAAACGTCGATGTAGTCGACGCGGTCGCGGTCGACCTCGACGATCTCGTCGCGGTGACGGCAGGTGATGCGCTTGTTGATGAGGCAGCCGTCCTTGTCCACCGGCTCCGCCGCTTGACCGACGATGTACTGGTCCTCGACGTCGGCGGTCATGTAGGTGATGTCGTCGGACACCTTGCCGGTGGCGTGGTCGACCTTGCGATACGGCGCCTCAATGAAGCCGTACTCGTTGATGCGGGCGTAGGTCGCGAGGTAGGAGATCAGGCCGATGTTCGGGCCTTCCGGCGTCTCGATCGGGCACATGCGGCCGTAGTGGCTGTAGTGCACATCTCGGACTTCCATGTTCGCGCGCTCGCGGGAAAGGCCGCCGGGGCCCAGAGCGGACAGACGGCGCTTATGCGTCAGCTCGGCGAGCGGGTTGGTCTGGTCCATGAACTGGCTCAACGGCGAGGAGCCGAAGAACTCCTTGATCGCCGCGGTGACCGGGCGGATGTTGATGAGGCTCTGCGGGGTCACGATATCGAGATCCTGCATGGTCATGCGCTCACGAATGACGCGCTCCATGCGGGAAAAGCCGATGCGGAACTGGTTTTGCAGCAGCTCGCCCACGCAGCGCAGACGACGGTTGCCCAGATGGTCGATGTCGTCCTTGAAGACGATGCCGTGTGCCAGCGCGTTCATATAGTTGATAGACGCGAGAATATCGTCGACCAGAATGTGCTTCGGCACCAGACGGTCGATGTTGTCACGGACGGCTTCCTTGAGCTCCTCGCCGGAGTACTGCTCCAGCAGCTCGTTCAGCACGCTCTGGCAGACGCGCTCCTTGATGCCCAGCTCCTTCGGATCAAAGTCCACGAAACGGCTGATGTCCACCATGTGGTTGGAGAACACACGCAGCGGACGGCCGTCGAGATCCAGCGTGACGTCGTTAACGCCGATGGCGTCCAACTCGTCGGCTTCCTCGCCGGTCATCACATGGCCGGCGTCAAAGAGGATCTCGCCCGTGCGCGGATCGGCGACGGGGAACAGCAGCTTCTGGCCGCGGATACGCGCGCGCAGCGCCAGCTTTTTGTTGTACTTGTAGCGGCCGACCATGCTGAGATCATAGCGGCGCGGATCAAAGAACAGGTTGTTGATGAGGGTCTCGCAGGCCTCCACCGTGGGCGGCTCGCCCGGGCGCAGCTTGCGGTAGATCTCCAGCATCGCCTCTTCGTAGGTCTTGCAGGCGTCCTTGTCGAGGGTCGCCACGACACGCTCGTCGTCACCGAAGAGCTCGGTGATCGCGGCGTCGGTGCGCAGACCGATGGCGCGCAGCAGCTCGGTGACGGGCAGCTTGCGGTTCTTGTCGATGCGTACCCAGAAGATCTCGCTGGCGTCGGTCTCGTATTCGAGCCATGCGCCGCGGTAAGGGATCGCCTGCGCGGTCATCAACGGCAGGTCAGTCTTGAGGTCGATCTCCTTGCCGTAGTAAATACCGGGCGAACGCACGATCTGGGAAACGACGACGCGCTCGGCGCCGTTGATGACGAAGGTGCCGGACTGGGTCATGAGCGGGAAGTCGCCCATGAAGATCTCCTGCTCCTTAATCTCGCCCGTCTCCTTATTGTAGAGACGTACATTGACCTTGAGGGGGGCCGCATAGGTCGCGTCGCGCGCCTTGCACTCCTCCACATCGTACTTGGGCTCCTCGTCCATCTTGTAGTCGATGAAGCTCAGTTCGAGGTTGCCGGCATAGTTTGCGATCGCGTCCACGTCCGCAAACACCTCGCGCAGACCGGAGTCCAGAAACCACTTGTAGGAGGTCTTCTGGAGCTCGAGGAGGTTGGGCATCTCCATGACTTCCTCGTGCCGTGCGAAGTTCTTGCGAAGGGTCTTGCCGTACATTTTGTCGTGGGCCATTTGCTCTTCACGCCTTTCTTTCCTCTCCGCCTCTCAGTCGCGGAGAAAAATCATGTGCTTTGCGACACGCCCGGTTTTGTTGATACAAACATCGCCGAAGCGCTTGCTTTTTTCAATGCAATTTGCTACACTTGCGTTAGTAGGTGAGGTTTTGCCAACGACCCACTTTCGCATATAAGCGCTTTATCTTACCGTATGTTCTCCCGATTGTCAAGGGATTTTTTCTTTTTTCCCATTTTTGCAAAAAAGCCCGCGGCACAAGCCGCGGGCTTTTTTAATGATTAGCTTTCCCCCGTCAGGACGCTTATCGCCAGCCGAAGGTCGCGAGACCGTAGACGTAGAGCACCACGATGATCGCGGGGACGCAGAATTGGAAGATCGGCTTCATCCAGGGCTGCACCTTGAGGCCCTTGCCGGTGTTGGCTTCCTTCATGAAGTTATCCCAGTCCCAGCCAAACTTGTTGCAGCAGAACAGGGCAAAGACTAGGCTGCCGATGGGCAGGCAGTTGGTGGAGACGATGAAATCCCAGAAGTCCAGCCAGGCGGAACCCTCCGCGAAGGGCTGGAAGCTGAACACGCTGTAGCCCAGCGCGGTGGTCAGGCCCAGCAGGAACACGACGACGCCGCAGATGAGGCTGCCCTTGGGGCGGCTCCAGCCGAAGAGGTCGCGGGTCATGGCGAGGATGTTCTCGCACACCGCCAGCACCGTGGACATGGCGGCAAAGACCATGAACAGGAAGAACAGCGTGCCCCAGAAGCGGCCGCCGGCCATGTTGTTGAACACGGTCGCCATGGTGTCGAACAGCAGGCTCGGGCCCGCGCCGACCTCAAGGCCGTAGGTGAAGCAGGCGGGGAACATGATGAAGCCCGCGAGCAGCGCAACGAGGGTATCGAGCACGATGACGTTCACGGACTCGCCCATCAGCGCGCGATCCTTGTCAATGTAGCTGCCAAAGATCGCCATGCTGCCGATGCCCAGAGACAGGGTGAAGAATGCCTGATTCATGGCGCCGACGATAACGGAGCCATTGATCTTGGAGAAGTCGGGCACGAGGTAGAACGCAAGGCCCTCCTTCGCGCCGGGAAGCGTAATGCTGTGAACCGCCAGCACCAGCATCAGGAGCAGCAGCGCGACCATCATGTATTTCGTCACGCGCTCCAGACCGCCCTGCAGGTTGAAGCTCAGGATCACGAACGCGACAATGACGGTGACCGCCAGGAAGGTCACATTCAGGCCGGCGTTGGTGATCATGGGCACAAAGCCGAGATCCTGATTCTGGCCCACCAAGAACTTGCAGAAGTAGTTGATGATCCAGCCGCAGACGACGGTGTAGAACGCCATCAGCGCAACGTTGCCGAGCAGGGAGACGTAGCCCATGATGCCCCACTTCTGGCCGGGCTTCTCCAAAGCCTGATACATCTTAACCGGGCTCTTCTGGGCCGCGCGGCCCACGGTGAACTCCATGGTCATGACGGGCAGGCCCAGGATCAGCAGGCAGATGATATACACAAGCACGAATCCGCCGCCGCCGTACTGGCCGGTCATCCACGGGAATTTCCAAACATTGCCGCACCCGATGGCGCAGCCCGCCGAGAGCAAAATAAAGCCCAAACGGCTGCCAAGTCTTTCTCTTTCCATTTTAGTTTTCTCCTTTAAATGCCTAAAGTGGTTTCCCACAAGGCGGCATTATACAACGACGTTTTTGTTTTTGCAAGACTCTTTTTGCACATCATTTATAATACATCTACCCAGGTTGCCGCCAAAATGCACAAAAAGGCCGCCGAATCGCTTCGGCGGCTTTCTCTTATTCCGTTGTGCGGCTGCGATCTTCTTCGCTGAAAAACACGCAGCCGTTGCGTCCGGCCTCCTTGACGCGGTAGAGCGCCTTGTCCGCCATTTTGAACAGCTCCTCGCCCTCCTGACGCTGATCGCTGAACGCGACGCCGATGCTGAGCGTCACCAGCGGCAGACCGTCCGACACGTCCCGCAGGCCCTCCTGCACGGCCTCTACCCTGCTCATCACGACCTGCTGCTGATCTGGCGTGATCTCCGTCATGATGACGGCAAACTCGTCGCCGCCGGTGCGGCAGGCATAGTCCGACGCGCGGAAGTCGCCCGCCAGCAGCCGCGCCACCTTTTGCAGCACCTTGTCGCCGATATCGTGGCCGTAGGTGTCGTTGATGCCCTTGAACTTGTCCACGTCGATCCACAGCAGGGCGATGCTGTCCTCACGCCCGTGCTCCGCCAGCAGCTTCTCGTAAGCGCCGCGGTTATAAAGCCCCGTCAGCGCGTCGTGCTCGACCTTGTAGCGCAGCTCCTCGTTGCGCAGCATGTTCTCCTCGAACATGGCGTTGTACGCCTTGGCGAGATAGCGCAGCTCATACGCGCCGCGCAGCGGCAGCGTTTTCTTCTCGCGGATGCGCCCGATATATTCCTCGACAGGCCAGAGGATCAGCCCTACCACGGAGAACACCTCGATCAGCACCACCAGCAGCAAAATGCCGGTGAGCATCTGTTGGCGCTCCATCAGGTCGCGCAGCAGCTCCACGGCGGTGCCGTCCGTTCCAAGCAGCTCCTCGATGAGCGCCTGCTTGCGCTGGATCGTTGCTAACAGCACCAGCGAAGTCAGGCATGCAATGGCGGCGATAATCCCGTTGATGCTTTGCAGCCGCATCGAGCCCTTTTCATGCAGTCCGGGCTTTTCGGGAAGGTCGGTGCTGCGGCGGTGCGGGCCGTGGTATGCCGCGCCAAGGGTCGTCGGGCCGCTCCAGCCTTTTTGTTCAGTTGGCGTCTGCTCTGCCATAGCGCAGCCTCCGGGTACGTCAGATTACCCTATGCTTATACCACATTTTTCCACATATAGCAAGTCATTGCTCCTGCGGAATCTCCGCTTCGGCTTTGGTCAAAAGCACTACCGTCTCGACGTGATCATCTTTGTCCAAACTCAAATCCATATCCTTCTCGATGATGGGAAGCTTGAATTTGATGGATTTTAACCACTGTCCGTTAGGTTGGCGATCTTCATGAATCTGCACCTCAGAAATCAGAGACTCCATCAACTGCCGCCGCTCACTATCGCTCATATGCGCATACAGCTTATCAAAGTAAGTCAGTACTTTATAAATATTATCACTGGTAAGCTTTTCTGCCTCAATTGACTGTTTTTTTGCCCGCGCTGAAATCAGTAGTGTTTCCACATCCTCGATTTTATCATACATCCGATAGAGACGATTATCAAGGTCAGCTTTTATCTGATTGTAATGTTTGTCATCCGGATCGAGCGCGTCGATCTCCTCCATCAACGAGTTTTTTATGCCATAATGACGACGTAATTGCTTTTCATAGTTCTCAATTTCTTGATTGATAGCTGTCGTATCCACTTTGCTGTTGATTTTTTCCTGCATCAGCGCCGCAAATCTGGGATTGCTGACCAGCATAATGATTACTTCAGCTACAGCGCCGTCCAGCACTTCTTCTTGAATCTGTTTTTTATAACTGCACTTGTGTCCATGCGTCATGCTCCTATGTTTGCAGCAGTAATAAAAGAAGTCTTTGTATTTTGTTCCATCGCTTTTGTACTTGACACTTTTGTTTCCGTACATTCCCACCCCGCACAGCGGACACTTTACAATTCCCGAAAGAAGATGGACGTGTTCATCTTTACCTCTATTCACATGCTCGTACTTATGTGCTTGCTCCAATAACTTGATCTGTGCATCCTGCCAGTCTTTTTCTGATACAATGGCTTCATGCTGGCCATCAACTAGCAAGAAGTTTTCCTGCTCCACCAAACGATACTGATTTCTCGTACCATGAACTTTCTCTGTTTTTCTTCTCCCATAGGCGATTTTTCCACAGTAAACCGGGTTTTTCAGGATCATTCGAATCAAATGAGAATCAAACAGCGGATTCTTGCCATTTTGCCTTTGAATTTTATGAATGCCATGGTTTTCTAAATACTTTGCAATTCCTGTGGAGCCGCTGTTAGTATGAATGTACTGGTCAAAAATAACGCGAATTGCTACTGCCTCTTCCTCATTGATTACGAGCTTTCCGTCAATCAATTCATAACCATACGGAGCAAACCCGCCATTCCAGCGGCCCTCACGTGCTTTCTGAATACGCCCTTCCATGGTTTGAATTCGGATGTTTTCACGCTCAATTTCTGCAACGGCGGATAATACGGAAATCATTAACTTACCCGCGTCTTTAGAAGAATCGATACCATCCTCAACGCAGACTAGATTTACGCCAAAGTCCTGCATCACCTGCAATGTGGAAAGCACATCCGCTGCATTTCTACCAAAGCGAGACAGCTTAAAGACAAGAACAAAAGTGACCCCGTCTTTCCCTGCCTTGATGTCCTCCATCATTTGGCTGAACTGCTCACGCCCCTCAATGGACTTACCCGATTTGCCCGCGTCCTCATACTCTCCAACGATCTCATAGTCATTGTAGTCCGCATAGGCTTTCATTCGCGCCTTTTGCGCATCCAAGGAGTAGCCGTCAATCTGCATGGCGGTAGAGACACGTGTGTAGGTGTAAACTTTTACTTGTTTCATCGCTATCGCCTCTCATATTCGCAACGATTTGCAGCCTTTATGACTCTTGGTTTGGACCGCCGTAGTATGTTATTATATCATTCTCTTTTGTCTGTTTCAATAGCAGAATTGTCATCCTCCGCAGCATCAAGTTCCGGTAAATCATCCAAATCCAATTCTGAAGCGTACTTCTCAATCATATTTGCCAAAAAATCAGCAAAACCACTCCATTCATCAGTACATCCCATAGGCACCGCCTCTATTTACTGCGCAGAATGAACTTAATCTCTTTACTTTTTAGCATTTTCTCAATGTTCATTATGTAGCGCATATGATTTCCGTAATAAAATGATTTCATATGATTTCTCCAATTTTCACTGTCAAGCAGTTTTAGATTATGCTTCTTTTGATGTATGCACTACCATATAAATTGCTAAAACAACTACATAGCAGAAACTATTAGCACAACTACTTGACATAAAATAACACCTCCACGCTCCGGGCCATTTCCTGCGCCCACCTTTTGACCGCGTATTGACGGGCTGCGCTATGCACCATTTATGCTGTCGGCGCGCTTCATGCACACTATCGACCGCTCCCGTATAACTCCCGGATGGAGGTATGAGCCGTGTCGTTCAGGGCTGTTTTTCAAGGTACAGGATTTCCCTCACAACATCAAAATGCGAATACAACCGCCCCGATCTCCTCATTTCCCCACAAATAATTGACAAAAGCTCAACTTGTGCCTTATCTTATTGACAACCGCAAGATATTGTGGTATCTTTATGTTGTAATTGATTGTATGTGCGTCCCAGTACGGGAGTTGGCTTTGTGCCTCCTATTGCGGAAGCCCTGCGTTTCCGCCTTGCACACGTTATGCTGGATTGTACGTAATCAGCGGGATAAGTGCGCCCTTTGTGCGCATGACCGCTGATTTTGTTGTAAATCAGGGGAAACCCATAAACCGCGAGAGCGGGAATGACTGCGGCTCATCTCTTTGGTGAGTCATAAGGCTCCGAGGAGCCGGCAGGCATTCCCGCTCTTTTTTTGTGTCCAAACGCCGAAAGGCTTTGAGAATAACAGGAAAGGGGCAGAAAAATGAGCATTCGCAAACGCTGGAGACCCGGAGGCAGGCCGCGCCTGTCTTCCGGAGTATGGCTGCGTCGCCATACGAACACTTTTGAAAGGAAGGAGGGCCCGCCGCTGTGCGGCGGCAAACTGAAATGACGCATGCGTACCAACCAAATGTACTGGTCGATACCACAAATCTGAGCCGTGATGAATGGCTCG